>Ga0209588_1000214_pt1 | contig 15625 bp, 13 predicted proteins | sample Rivendell_Oct201_10_FD_188351 | JGI IMG/M metagenome (GOLD analysis project Ga0209588, IMG submission 188351) | Vadose zone soil microbial communities from the Eel River Critical Zone Observatory, Northern California, USA -... | ecosystem: Host-associated > Plants > Roots > Rhizosphere > Soil ...
CAGCGACCTGACTTCGCGTTGCGGCAACCGGCGCATTTCTTCTGGGCCTCGGGCGCGCTCTCGAGCGTGCTCGACAACGCGCCGACGTATCTCGCGTTCGCGGCGAGTGCCGCGGGACTGCACGGCGTCGCGCCGCACGGCGCCTATATCGGTACGCTGGCACTCGATCCGGTTGCCGCGAGGCTTCTCGCGGCGATTTCCACCGGATCGGTCTTCATGGGAGCAAACACGTACATCGGCAACGCGCCGAATTTCATGGTGCGCGCCATTGCAGAGGAAAACGGTGTGAGGATGCCGTCGTTCTTTGGCTACATGGCCTACAGCGTGGGGATCTTGCTGCCGTTGTTTGTTTTGGTGTCGCTGGTGTTCTTTAAGTGAAGGGACCGTCGTGACTTTCACTCCGCTTCCAAACCAACGCCTCGCTATTGAAGCGCCTCTGGGCCCAGTGCTCGTGGTCGCAGGGCCGGGTGCCGGCAAGACGTACTGCCTGATCGCCCGCATCGAGCATCTCATCGCCACGGGGATCGATCCGCACCGTATCTGCGCCGTCACGTTCACCAATCGCGCGGCCGAGGAGATCGCCGGGAGGCTCAAGCAGACGCTGGGAGACAAGGCCGAGGCGATCACGCGCGGGACGATCCACGCGCTGTGTCTGGCGTTGCTGCGCGAGCACACCGATGCGGCTCGTCTCAAAAAGGGATTCGGCGTCGCCGATGAGGTCTATCAGAGCGTGGTGCTCGGCCGGCTGCGGGTGCCGACGGAGCGGCGCGGCGGCATGCTCAATCGTTTCGGCCGGCATCGGCTCAACGGGTACAAGCTGCAACCAGACGAGGCGCGGCTGTTCCGCGAGTACTGCGCCTGGCTCGCGCATCGCAACATGGTGGACTTCGACGAGCTGATCACGAGGGCCGAGCCGCTGGCCGGCTTGATCGCAGATCGCTGGGACTATCTGCTGGTCGACGAATTCCAGGATGTCAACGCGGTCCAGTACGACTTCCTGAAGAAGCTCGCCGCACCGCACGGGAATTTCTTCGCGGTGGGCGACGACGAGCAATCGATCTTTGCCTGGACCGGCGCGGATCCGTATGTGCTCGTGCGGTTCAAACGCGATTACGACGTCGAGCCGATCATCCTCGACAAGAACCGCCGTTGCTCGCGTCAGATCTTTGAGATGGCGCGGCGCGTGCTGGCGCAGAATCCGCAACTCTTCCAGAAGCAGCTCACCGCCGACAAAGAGTCGCCGCACGAGGTGGTCGCATACTCCTTCCACGACGAGGAAGAGGAAGCCTCGTGGCTGCTCGAGGATATGGTGGCAGACGGCCACGGCTGGGGCGACTACGCGATTCTGTATCGCAAGCACAAGCTCGGCGAGTATCTCGAGGGCCGGCTGTTGCGCGCCGGGATCCCCTGCCGCCTGGCGCGCGGTCGCTCGCTCATGGAAGACGCCATCATCGGCTACGTCATGACCGCGCTGCGCGTGGTTCGCAATCCTGACGATCCCGCGGCGCTGCATGCGTTCGCGCAGAGCGTCCTGTCGCAGCACTTCCTCCAGGAGGTCGAGGCGGCAATCGGGTCGGGAGACTTCCTCGTGCAGGTGCGCGCGCTCGCGCAGCGCCGGCCGCGGCACGATCCCGATACCAAAAAGCTCTGGCGGTTGACTTTCCAAATAGAGAACCTGAGAAGTCTAGGGCGGTCTCGGCGTACATTGAACAACGTCGTCGAGGAGATTCTCTCGCAGAGCGTTGGGCCATTCAAGAACGTGCTCGAGGAGGGGCACGACGAGCTGACCGATCCAGCCGAGCTGCCGGAGGCTCGGCGCGTGGCCGACGAGATCGAGAGGGGCCACGACATTTCGTTCGCGCCGAAGGGTGGAGTTGAGATTGCGTTGCGGGGGATGTTGGCAGCTGCTGGCTATCGGAGACTGCCTGTCACGCCAACCGGTACCGTCATCGACGCAGACGCGCTCACCGTCTTCAAAGCCCTCCAGCTCTGGAACTCCAAAGACATCGGCACGCCGCTCGAGCGCTACGTGACGTTCGACTTCGAGACGACGGACGACGACGTCGCGACATGCGGCGTCGTGGAGATTGGCGCCGCGCGGGTGGTGAATGGCGAGATCGTGGAGCGGTTCCACTCCATGGTGAAGCCGTTCCGAGCGATCTCCGCGGGCGCGACAAAGCTGCATGGGTACGTGGATGCGGACGTCAAAGACGCGCCACTTTTCTCCGCCGTCTTGCCCGAGTTTCTCGCTTTTGTGGGCAACGACGTGCTGATCGCCCATAACGGCCAACACTTCGACATCCCGGTTCTGAAACGGTTGGCAGCAGGTGACGAGAACGTCGCAACGCTGGCGTTCTACGACACGTTGCTTCTGGCGCGGTCGTTATCGCGCGATCGAGCGACGCAAGAGGACCTCGCGCATCGGTTCGGGATCGACTGCGGCCGAGCCCACCACGCACTCGACGACGCCGTCACGTTGGCTCAGGTGTACCGCGAGTTGGAGAAACAGCGGGCGGTGCGGGCGCGGAAGGCCGTGCTCGCGAATGTGCTTGACTACCTGGGACTGGCATTGGCGTTGGAAGAAGGTCCGAGGATTGGCGAACGAGCCAATCTCTTCAACACGGCGCGCTTCCACACGCTCGGCCGCTACAGCGACGCGCTGGAGTTCTACGCGATGGAGCGCGAGCGCCGCGGCTCGACCGCGCCCACGGTGGACGAAGTCATCCAGCGGCTGGGCGGGCGGGCGCTCATGGTGAAGCTGCGTGCCGAACCGGATCCGGCGCAGAGATATCCGGCGGCGATCGCTCGCCTCCGTGCCCTCCTCGACGTCCCCCCTCTCCACAACGTGGAGAGGGGGCCAGGGGGTGAGGACCTGGAGGACAGCATCGATCGTTTGCTCGAGCGCGTCGCCCTGTCGAAGTCCGAGGGCGACGAGACCGCGCCCGACCGCGTCAATCTCCTCACGCTGCACTCGACCAAAGGCCTAGAGTTCTCGCGCGTCTACATCGTCGGGGTCGAGGACTACGAGATCCCCGGCTACCAGGCGGCCACCAACCACGTCAAAGACGAGATCGAAGAGGCGCGGCGCCTGCTTTACGTCGGCATGACGCGGGCGCGCGATCGGCTGATTTTGACACGCGGCGAACGGAGATCGGGGCGAGAGGCTGGCGGGTCGATGTTTCTGGAAGAGATGGGGCTAGCCTTGATCTTCATCGGCACCACCATCGTCCCCCACTGCAGCCGCAGCACCGCCGAGTCCGCGTCTACCACCGGGAAGTAGTACGTGAGAGTTTCCAGGTGTGGTCCGGTCTCGGTTGCGACACTCACGCGCAGCGCGTCCTGCGATTCGCCCGGATAACTCGTGTGCCATCCGCCGAGACCGCGATTGAAGATCACGGTCCATGGCTTGGGCGGCGCGTCGGGAACGATCCACAACGAATAGCGGCCTGCAGCGAGCGTGTGACCGTCGATCGTCACAGCCTTACTGAACGAAACCGTCGTGACCGAGTCGGCACCAGGATGCCAGATGCGTCCCCAGTGAACAAGCGTGCCGAACAACTCGCGGCCGCGCGCGACGGGGCGATTGTAGCTGATCGCGATGTCGGTCGTGCCGACCCGCTGCGTCACGGAACCGTGCTGGCTGCGCGGGACTTGTAGTAGGAACAGCAGGAACAAGAACATAACCTCCGGAGAATCTATGTCACAGACGGTCTTGGTCACGGGCGCATCGTCAGGCATCGGTCAGGCGACCGCGCAGCTGCTCGCCGGGCAGGGGTTCAACGTATTCGGCACGGCTCGGAAACCTCAGGCGTCAGTGTCGTCCAATATCACGATGGTCCCACTGGACGTGCGCTCGGATGACTCGGTCCGTGCGTGCGTGCAACAGGTGCTCTCGCAGGCCGGACGAATCGATGTGTTGGTCAATAATGCCGGCTATTCCCTGATGGGGGCGGCCGAGGAAACGAGTCTCGACGAAGCCAAAGCGCAGTTGGAGACGAACTTCTTCGGCGTGGTTCGCATGGTGAAGGCGGTCCTTCCCGCGATGCGCAACGCGGGAGCGGGCAAGATTATCAATATCGGATCCCTCGCCGGCATCACGGCGATTCCGTTCGGGGCGTTCTACACCGCCAGCAAGTTCGCCCTCGAGGGGTACGCGGAGGCGCTGTGGCACGAGCTGCGGCCCCTCGGCATTCACGTCACGCTGATCGAGCCTGGCTTCGTGCATACGCCGATCGGCGAAAGCACACAGATCGCGGCAGCGCCGCTGGCCCCCTATGACGGCGTTCGCCAGCGCGCCACGGCCGCACTCGGCCGCCACGTGGAGCACGGCATCGCGCCCGAAACGGTCGCCAAGACGGTGCTGCGCGCCGTCCAAAGCCGCTCGCCGGCACTCCGGTACCGCGTGGGGACCGATGCTGCCTGGTTCCCGCGTTTGAAGAGCGTGATGCCATGGCCGTTATTTGCCGTCGGAGTCCGGCGCACCTTCGCGGTGTAGCTTCCTGACGGTCTCGATCGTATCCGCGTCTTCGGGCTTCTTGTCGTCCCGATATCGGATCACGCGCGCAAATCGGAGTGCCAGTCCGCCGGGATAATGCGGGCTGTCCTGCAGACCATTGAACGCGATTTCGACGACGAGCTCCGGCCGCACGTAGACGATGTGCCCCTCGCGCCGCACCTCGATCTCCTGGAGCCGCTTCGTTTGCCACTCGAGCAGCTCGTCCGTCATTCCCTTGAAGGTCTTGCCGAGCATGACGAATCCACCGTTGGGATCGCGGGCGCCGAGGTGGAGGTTCGACAGCCAGCCGTGACGGCGGCCGTGGCCCCACTCGGCGGCGAGCACGACGAGATCGAGCGTGTTCGCTTTCTTGATCTTGAACCACGCCCCCCCGCGTCGGCCCGCTTCGTACTTGGACTCGAGGCCCTTCGCCATAAGCCCTTCCTGACCGGCGGCGATTGCGGCGTCGAAGAAGCTTCTCGCCGCGTGGGCGTCTGCGGTGATCATGTGCGGCGGGCGGTGCGCCTCGGAGAGCAGTTTGGTGCGGGCGGAGTACGGCTGATCTAACAACGACGTCCCGTCGACGTAAAGGATATCAAAGAAGAACGGGACAGCGGAGCCGAGCCCCTTCATCGTCTCCTGGAAGCGCAACGGCCGCCCCCCGGCGGTCAGCACGATGGCTTCGCCATCCAGTATTACCTCTGACATATCAAATGTTTTTGATAGATCAACTACGGCAGGCAGCTCGGCAGTGATGTCGTTCAGCGTTCGCGAATAAATGCGCACCTCATCGCCGCGCTTGTGCACCTGAATCCGAATGCCATCCAGCTTGTACTCGAACGACGCCGGGCCCCCCCCCAGCTCGGCGAGCGCTTCTTCGACATCGGCGGCGGTCTTCGCCAGCATGGGCTTGAGGGGGCGAAACAGCTCGATCGCGAAACGCTTCAGATCACCTTTGGCGACGGCGCCGAGATTCCCGGCGAGCATCATCGCGCGCCGTACGTCGCCTGCGGGAAGCTCGCGAGCTTTGGCGACGGCCTCGACCATGATTCCTTCGAGTGCGCCTTGCCGTAACTCTCCCGTCAACAACCGCAACAAGAAATTTTGCTCATCGGCCGTCGCTCTAGAAAACAGATCCCCGAGCAGGCGCTGCTTCTCTCCCGCCGAGCCCTTGCCCATCGTTGTGGAGATTTTCTCGAGGGTCTGATCGACATCGCGCAGCTGCAGACTTACCGACGTGGCGACGTGCGACCTGGCCTTTTGTAGCGTCGCCCAACCGACACCCACCTTCGATTGCCGGATCGTGCCGGACAGGTATGCAATCGCAAGCGCGACCTCGTCGGGGCCGGCCTGCTTCAGGAGATCGGCGAGGAGTGTGATCTTGGCGAGGCGACCGGACGTCGCGGCGACCTGGTTCGACGTGGAGACGAGGGCCGAAAGGAGCACCCTGAAAGCTACGCACGGAAATGCAGCGGGTCCCGAAGGTTCTGTAGCTCCCGATAATAGTAAAGGGCTGTCGGCCGGCGGTCCTTGAACTGCAAAGACTTCAAGAAGGCCAGCTCCTCCCCGGTCGCGGTACCGCTGAGCAAGGGTTCGCGCAGGAATTCCAGCAGTCCCTTCTCCTGATCTCCATTGAGGCGCTCGCCGTACTCGAAGCGCTTCTGCTCGCCGGTGGCGAGCGAGACCGTGAGCGCGAATGTCGCCGGATCCCACTCCCACGAGGCGACCGCTGCGTCGAGCCGCGCGCGCTGTTTCGGCGTGACGTGCAGCACGTCGCCGCCCAGGCCTGCAACGTGGAGTAGCGTCCCCACGACGAGGCGCTCCAGCTCGCCGAACGACTGCCGCTCGATGATGGCACGCACCGGCTCGCCCCGGTCCGGCGCGCATTTGCGCAAAATCAGCGCGCGCAATTCGGGGAACAGTGGCGCGACCTCGCCGAGCCGGCGCTTGCGCTCTTCCTTGAGATGCGCTTCGGCGACGCGGGCCAGCTCACCGTGCGGCAACTTGAGGAAGCGGTCCATGTGGTCGTAGATGTCGGTGCGCTCGGGCGCCGGCGGCGCTTTCTTGCGCGAGAGGATTTGCGAGACGTACGACTCTGTCACATTCGCGGCGCGCGCCAGATCGCGCTGGTCCAGGTCCAGCTCGTCGAGCCGTTGGCGGATCACCAGGGCGACATCCATTCTTAACTGTCCTCCGTTAATTGCATGGGCCGATTGTGCGCATAAGTTGACAAAAATAGTACAGTCGGCTACGTTAGGCCATGGATATTCACTGCCACCGCTGCGGCGGATTCATCAGCAACCCGGAGGGCACCACGTACCGGGAGCCGTCGGTCACGACACCGCCAGCGATCCCGCATAGCGGCATGTGCGTCTGCGATCATTCTCTGGTCTACGGACCTATGCCGGTTCTCCATAGCCTCAGATCGGCGTCGCGCAATTAGCAGCAATCGCGCAGCGGCGCGGAGTCCGCTCGTCGTCGATCGCGGACCGGCACGCTGTCCAGCCTGTCACCAGTATCTCGAATTCCGTACCGATCGCCTCGGCCGCATGGTGGAGTACTGCCCCTGCGGCCATCGCACGTTTGTGGAGCGGCGCAGCGGCAAGCGCGAGGAACCGGGAGCGCCGCGGGAGCCTACGCAGTGACGAAAGAAGTGGCGCTGGAGATCGAGGGAACGGTCGCGGAGCTGCTTCGCAACTCCACCTTCCGCGTGACGCTGGTCAACGGGCATTCCGTGCTGGCGACGATCGCCGGCAAGATGCGCAAGTTTCGGATTCGGGTGCTGGCGGGAGATCGCGTGACGCTCGCGCTCTCGCCGTACGATCTGACCCGAGGCAGGATAGTCTACAGACACAAATAGTCCTCACCCCCTGACCCCCTCTCCGTTCCGGAGAGGGGGGACGATATTCAGAATTCAAATGCCAAAAACGAGTGCTGGGCTGCTACTGTACCGCCACAAAGACGGCGCGCTCGAGGTGTTGCTCGTCCATCCCGGTGGCCCGTTCTGGGCTCACAAAGATGAAGGTGCCTGGTCCATCCCCAAAGGCGAGTTCGAGCCTGGCGAGGATCCGCTCGACGCCGCTCGACGCGAATTCACGGAAGAAACGAGCCTTAGCGCAGCGGGAGACTTCGTGCCGCTGAAACCGCTCAAGCAGCCGAGCGGGAAGGTCGTGCATGCGTGGGCGGTGAAGGGCGATTGCGATCCGGCGCGCGTGCGCAGCAACACCTTCGTGCTGAAGGGGCGCGAGTACCCCGAGATCGATCGGGCGGCGTGGTTTGGCTTGGCTGAGGCTCGCAAGAAAATCCTGCGCGGCCAGGTGGGATTCTTGGACGAACTGGAGACTCTAAACCCCTAGCTCCATTAGCGCGCCCTCGTGCTCCAGCAGCCACCGTTTCGTTTCCAGGCCCCCACCGAAGCCCGTCAGCTCACCCTTTGATCCCACGACCCGATGGCACGGCACGATGATGGGGATCGGGTTCTTGCCGTTGGCGAGACCGACCGCGCGGGTGGCGTGCTTGTCGCCCAGGAGTTTTGCGAGCGCGCCGTAGCTCGTGGTGGTGCCGTAGGGGATCTGGCGCAGCGCGTTCCACACGCGGTGTTCGAATGCGGAGCCGAGGGCTTCGAGCGGCAATTCGAAGCTGGTGCGGGTGCGGGCGAAATATTCCTCGAGCTGCTGGCGCGCGCGGGCGAGCACCGCTGCCGCCGGCCCTTCGGTGCCCGCTTCCAGCCAACCCGCCTGGTGCGTCGGGGCGGGCCCGCGCCGCGAGGTTGGAAAGAAGACGCCCGTGAGCGCTGTGTCGGAGGCGGTGAGGACAAGCTCACCGATGGGGGTGCGGAGGCGGGTGAAGGTCAAGGCCATGTCATGGATAATAAGCAGGAATTCAACATCCGCAGAAGAAGATGACGAAGGTCGGCCACTCGATGTAGAAGTCGATATCGGCGGGCAGCGCCAGCAACGCGCGGACGGCACCCTGCTCCGCCCCGCTCAGCGTGCGGCCGCCGGTGCCGGTCATCACGAGGCTGTCCGCGGTTTCGTGGACGCTGGCAAATGGCTGGCCGCCGACTCGGATCGTCGACTCGCCGATCAATCTCCCCCCATGGGGTCTCAGCAGCGACGCCGAGCCGATCGAATCGCCGGCGAACGTGAGCGACAGCTGCGAGGTCGCCGTCGTGTTGTTGGGTCCCGGCAGTGTGCCGACGTGCGCGAAGTGCGTCCCGGAGGCCGTGACGTCGAACGCGCCGGGAAAGTGTCCGTCTCCATTGAGTGGGATGTCATAGGGCACGGTGAACGCGACCCGCGTCGTGCCGTCGCTCACCCAGCCTTCGACAGTGGCGCACTGGCAGGTCGCCTGGACGTGGCTGTGGGCGGTGAAGTCCGCCACCACCTCGCCCCCCCCTCGAGTCACGACAAAGCGCAGCGACATGCTGTCGGGGCCGCCGCCGTTGTAGCTGTTGTGGGGGTACAGGTCCGCGTAGCCGATCTCCGCGAGGGGATAGACGGGCCGTCCGCCGGCATTGGCGTAGAGGATCACGCGCATGGCGCCGGCTGGCGCGCCGGTGCGATTGGTGAAGTCGAGCGTTTGCAAGACCGGCTGCCATTCCATCGTGCGGCCGAGCGTCGTCGGCGAGAGGTGCTGCACATTGATGCCCGCGTTCAAGAGCGGCAACGCCAGACTGCCCAGGCTTTGGAGCTGCGGTGTGGCGACCGCGCGGTCGATCCTGGTCAGCTCGCCGGTGAGCAGGGTAGCGTTGATGAAGCCGAGGCGGGGACCCGTACTATCGCGGCAGCACAGGAGACTCATGAGGAGGACCGCAGCCATACGTTTCATTCGTTGAATATGCGCTCGTGACGGTTCTCGTCGAGGCGACCGTCGAGTCGCTGGACGCCGCGCTCGCCGCTGCCGAGGGTGGGGCCCACCGGATCGAGCTGTGCGCCGACCTCTCAGCCTCCCAGTCTTTGTTCTGGTGCGGCCGCGCGCCGGCGACTTCGTCTACACGGATGCCGAGCATCGCACGATGCTCGAGCAGATTCAGCGCGCGAAGGATGCTGGCGCGCGGGGCATTGTGACCGGCGCACTTACCGAGACCCAGCACATCGACGAAAGGCGCACCGCAGAGTTGCTCGACGCCGCCGAGTCGCTGCCGGTGACGTTCCATCGCGCGTTCGATTCGTGTGCAGATCTCGCCATGGCGCTCGAGCGTCTGATCTACCTCGGCGTTAAGCGTGAAGGATGCGGCGAAGGTGAAGAGCGTGGTACGGAGCCTGAGGTGAGACGGCTTACGGGGACCTCATCAGGCCCCGCACGCGAGCCCCTTCTTGCTTCGGGAGCACGTCGAGTTGGTGCAACGCGGTGTACGCCGGAACCGACTGGCCCGCCATCATCGTCAACGGCGAGCCGCTGGCCGAATCCTTCTGGAGCAGGAAGGTCCCCTCCTGTCCAACCGCGAAGCGCGGCGTGCTCACGTAGGCGACATCGTGCGAGCCGGGGAATCGGACGACGACGCGCTGCCCGGACTGGGCACCCTTGAAACCCTCCTCCACCTGAATGATCGCCTCCTGCCACTCGGGATCGTGCTCCGAAATCCGTGCAGGGTGCCCCGCAGCAGCGGCGAGCTTGGCCGGCCGTACCTCCTCGACCCGACCTACAGCTACCACGCTCGCCGCCTGAATGCGCTGCCGCAGATTAGCGTCATTCACTTTTTGTCGTGCCCTCGCTACTGAGTCCTGTTGCATCGCGGCCGCCAACTGAGCGCGCGCCGGCTCGTGGCCCACCTCGCGCACCGCAACTCCATCCCCGAATATCCAGCCGGTCGTATAGAAGGTTGCTCGCATGCCGTCCTTGAGCGAGCCCTGCCGCACGCTCTGGACTGTGATCGTGTCGCCCTCCACCAAGCCGACCGCATCGGGCTTCTCGAGCACCTGGTCGACCCGCACGACGACTGTGAGCGGCGACGCAGGCAGGTCCGGAGCGGCGACCGCGCCGACCCGCGTAACGGTGCCGACAAAGATGATGTCCGACTTCCGAACCATAGCTTCCCGAGTCAACTGAGCGGGCGCGGGGGCTGGCGATCCGAGCACCGCCAGCACGATCCAGACCATCAGGGGTCGAGTAGACATGGGAGTCCTGTCATGGTAGAACATCGGCGCTGAAGAAGAACGGGTCAATCGATACGGCGACTGGCGCGCCGGAGCGATCGAGCAGGCGATGCGTCGCGAAATCCACGCGCCGTTGATACACGACGCCTTGCGGGAAGTTGGCGGAGTCCGGCGTATTGTTCGCGGAGAAGATGCCCAGGAACTTGTTCCCGCGAGTCAGGAGAAAGTTGTAGTCGCCGAGGTACGGAAGGAATTGAAACGCCGGCGTCATCGCCGGGACCGTGGCCAGAATGATGTCCTGGTGCGTCGCGAAGCCGTCGCGCGACTGGTCGAGGTGGGTGACCCAGCGGCTCGTGCTCCCCGAACCCGTCAGTTGTTGATACAGCAACCCAACCGTGCCGTTGGTGGAGACCGCGAGGCTCGGCGCGGTCGCGTTCGTGAGCGTGCGCACGTCGTTGCTCCACGTCGCGCCGCGGTCGGTCGAGCGACGGACGTGGACGGTCCAGATATCACCGTTTCCGACGCGGTCGCCCCACGCCACATAGACGTTGTCGCTGTGCAGCCCATCGACCGCGAGCGACAGGGTCGAGCCGATACGTTCTTGTCCCAGGGTCGGCGCGTTGGACCACGTGATGGTCACGTTCCGCGCGACGAGCCGGCCTGGGAGATGGTCCGAGGGGTCGACCAGGTCCTTGAAGGGGTTCGCGCCGCTGGCGCCATGGTCGTCGCGGGCGACGACGACGTCGCTCTGAATCACCGAACCCGCTGCGCTGCGCCAGCCGAGGTAGGCGACGTAGACGGTGCCATCCTCCGCCACGGCGGGACGGATGGATGGGGCGTTCTGCCCCACGGTATTGCGCGTTTCGATTCTCCGGGACGCAAACGTCGCACCCCCGTTCATCGACAGATCGACAGTCGCCGTGCGCCCGCTCGGTGCCGCGAAGTCGTTGAGTCCCACATACAGCCGCTCGGCGTTGCCGGATTTGATCGCGCGCACGAATGGCTGATCGATGTCATTCCGCATGGACAGCTGGGTCATCGTCACGAACGACAGGAAGTCGGGGGTCGAGAGCTCGTTCAAGGGGTAGCCTGGCTGGCGCATGATTCCCGCGTAGAGCTCGCGGGGATTGCGCCCCACTGCATGAGTGATGTCGGCCGTCATGACCTCGCTGGGGATCGTATTGCGGAGCGACCAGGTGGTCCCGCCGTTACTCGAGACGAAGATCGGTGCGGTCCCACTCGCAGCCCCGCCGGGATTGGGCGTGAAGGCCGAGGCCGCCAGGAAATTTGGATTCGAGGCGTAGAGTGAAAGGAATGGTTCTGCGTCTTGCCATGTTTCTCCGCTCAGCCGGCGCGGAATGATGTCCACGACCTGGGCGTGCACCACCACGTGGTCCGACGCCGGTGGAGAAGGAGGCGGAGGTGGAGGTGGAGGTGCCTTGTCAGATGGCTTGCATGCAGCGAACAGGATGATTCCGACCGAAATCCAGGTGGCCCGCATGGTCCACGCTCCGGAGTTGCGTGCGAGCGTGAAGGGTATCGGGGCGTTAAGCAGGCGGCTATGACAATTTGAGCAGCGGAATCTCCGTACCCTGAAGGGCCGGCTCGGCGACGGCGAGCGCCCTTAAGGGCGTGTGTAGTGGCCAGCCGTGGCCCCCTCCGTTGCGTCCGACGGCCGCTCGCACAGCTTATCCGCTGTGCTTCCCCTCTTGACCGGCGCGCTGTGGCGCGCCTATCGACGCGATCAGTTGCCCGAGCGCGTGCTCCAGTTCGGCAGCGGCATGCTGCTGCGCGGGCTGTGCGCGGCCGCGGTGGATACGGCAAACCGCGCGGCAGCGCGCGCCGGTCGCATCGTCGTCGTGCAGAGCACGGCCGAAGGAGCGCCCCGCGCCCGCGCCCTGAACGCCCAGGACGGGTTGTTCACGCTGGTCGAGCGCGGCCTGTCCGGCGGCGCGCCGGTCGAGCGGGTCGGCCTCATCGGTGCGATTTCGCGCGCGCTCACCGCTGACGATCAGTGGAACGTCGTGCGCGACGTCGCGGCGAACCCCGAGATTCAGGTGATCGTCAGTAACTCTTCAGAGGCGGGGTTCCGGATCGATGCGCCCTTCCCGGGTCGGCTGACGGACGCGCTGCACGCCCGATTCAGTCGTGCACCGGAGGCGCCGCTCGTGTTCGTCATCCCGACCGAGCTGGTGCCAGATAATGGACCGCGCCTAGCGGCGATGGTCCGCGAGCTGGCGGAGCGGTACGATCGGGCGCAGACATTTCGCGACTGGCTCAAGGCGCGCGTGCGATTCTGCTCCTCGCTTGTCGACCGGATCACCACCGCCCCACCGCCCGACCAGCATGCGGCCCTCGAGGCGACGCTCGGCTACCGCGACGCGCTGCTCACCGTGACCGAACCCTACGCCCTGTGGGCCATCGAGGCGGACCCCGCCGAGCTGCGCACGGTGTTCCCCGTGGAAAGCGCGACCGTCGTGTTCGCGCCCGATATCGCGTTCTACCGCGAGCGCAAGCTGCGCCTGCTCAATGCGGTGCACACGGCGGCGGCACCACTCGCGCTCCTCGCCGGCGTCCGCACCGTGCGCGAGGCCACCGTGCATCCGCTCCTTGCGCCCTTCCTCAAGCAACTGTTCAAGGAGATCATTCCCGCGACTGATCTGCCGGCGGGCGAGGCGCGCGCGTTCGCGGACAAGGTGCTCGAGCGGTTCGCCAATCCGTGGCTCGAGCACGAGTGGCGGATCATCGCGACGAATCAGGAAGAGAAGTTCCGGATCCGCGTGGTGCCGCTCATCTCCGGACGTGCTCAGCCGGATCTCGCGCTCGCAGCGGCGGCCCACCTGCTGTTCACCCGCGCGCCGCTCGAGTCTCTGGGCGAAGCGGCGCGCATCCCGGAGTTCGCTCGCGCCGCGAGAGGCTGGATGGCCCTTCTGTCGGGCGGCAGCATCGAGGCCGCGCTGGCGAAGACCGACCGATGTACATGACGTTCCGCTGGTTCGGGCCAACGGACCCGATCCCGCTGGCGCACATCCGCCAAATCCCCGGCGTGCAGGGTGTCGTAAGCGCGCTGTACGACGTGCCGGTCGGCGACACGTGGCCGAAGGGCCGGCTCGCGCAGCTGCAGGACGACATCGCGGACGCAGGGCTGCGGCTGGCTGTCGTCGAGAGCATTCCGGTCCATGAAGACATCAAGCTCGGACGGCCGACGCGCGACCGGCTGATCGCGAACTACTGCGAGAGCGTCCGCACCATGGGCGAGCTGGGGGTGCGGGTGCTGTGTTACAACTTTATGCCCGTGTTCGACTGGATGCGCACCGATCTCGCGATGCGGCTGCCCGACGGATCGACCGCGCTCGCCTACGACGATGCGGCGCTCGCCCGCATGGACATCGGGCGGGGGACCGGCGATCTCCCCGGCTGGGCTGCGACTTATGATGCGACCGAGCTACGCGGGCTGCTCGAGGCGTACCGCAAGGTGCACGCGGAACGGCTGTGGGATAGTCTCGCCTACTTCCTCGAGCGCGTCGTCCCAGTCGCTGAGCAAGCGGGCGTGCGGATGGCGATCCACCCCGACGATCCACCCTGGCCCATCTTTGGGCTGCCGCGGATCATCTGCCGCGGCGCCGACCTCGAGCGACTCCTGCAGCTCGTGGACCGCCCCGCCAACGGCGTGACGTTCTGCACCGGCTCGCTCGGCGCCCTCCCGGAGAATGACCTGCCAGCGATAGTGCGGCGGCTCGGCCCCCGCATCCACTTTGCGCACTGCCGCAACGTGCGCGTCACGGGGGAGCGGAAGTTCCACGAGACACCCCATCCGTCGGCATCGGGTGACGTGAACCTTGCCGACGTGTTACGAGCATTTCGCGACACCGGCTTCGCCGGACCGATGCGCCCCGACCACGGGCGGATGATCTGGGGCGAGCGCGGGCGGCCGGGCTACGGGTTGTACGACCGCGCGCTGGGCGCGACGTATCTGCAGGGCCTGTGGGAAGGCCTATCGCGCATCCCGTAGATAGCTGGCCGCTACGCTCGCGTACTGCGCGAGCGCGACCTCGGGAGCCTCGATCTCCGGGTGCCACCGCTTCTCCCACTCGAAGCTGAAGAACCCGCGGTAGCCGATCTTTGCGAGCGCCGCGATCTGCCGCTTCACGGGCACGTCACCCGTGCCGGTGAGGACGTAGCGGCGGTCGTTGCCGGCGGCGACGGAATCCTTGAGATGGGTGTGCCGGATATAGCGGCCCAGCTGCCGCACGGTGTCCTCCGGCTGCTCCTTGCCCGACACGAAGGTGTGATGCGCGTCCCACAACAGCGCCACGTTGGGTGAATCCGCTAGCTGGAGGATCTCGAGCAACGCGGGCGAGTCGGTGAAGGCGCCGTGGGATTCGATGACCACGGTGACATCTTTGCCGCGCGCATAATCGCCCAGCCCGCGCAACGCGCCCGCGATGTGCGCGAGCATCTCGGCGCGCGGCACGCCGGGCACATACTCGTTGCCGAACACGCGCACGTACGGCGCGCCGAGTGCGTGGGCGAGATCGATGAAGCGGCGCGCCTCGTCGAGCTGCGCGGCGTGCTTGACCGGATCCATATCGTGCATCTGCGCCGACGCGCCGAGGCAGGAAACGGAGAGCCTGTGCGCGGCAAGCTGTCGTCTCGCGTCACCGATATGCTCGGGCGCAAGCTCGGGCACCTGGGTGAGATCCATGTTCGTCTGGATCCCGCGCAGCTCGACCGCCGCGAACTCGTGCTCGGCCGCGAAGTCGAGAATCCTGGGCCAGGGCCAGGTCGGGCAACCGAGCGTTGAGAAGCCGAGGGGCAGCCTCACCCCCTCGCCCCCTCTCCGTTCCGGAGAGGGGGAACGAAGGGAGAGTGCCGCAGCGGTCGCGAGAAACTCCCGGCGCGTAGTCATCGCGTGTTCTGAAAGTAGCTTTGAACTCACCATGTCGCTCGACTCGTCTACCGCCTCGCGTCCCCCCTCTCCCGAAGGGAGAGGGGGCCAAGGGGTGAGGACGCCGTACCGCTGGACCATCTG
>Ga0209588_1000215_pt1 | contig 15584 bp, 16 predicted proteins | sample Rivendell_Oct201_10_FD_188351 | JGI IMG/M metagenome (GOLD analysis project Ga0209588, IMG submission 188351) | Vadose zone soil microbial communities from the Eel River Critical Zone Observatory, Northern California, USA -... | ecosystem: Host-associated > Plants > Roots > Rhizosphere > Soil ...
AGCTCGGCCTCTGTCGCCACGTGGCTATCCGCAACGCTATCGCAACTCGATTCCATTTTCATCCTTCGTTGTGGGCCCCTGGGGACCATGACTTACTCGTAGCGCAGCGCCTGTGTCGGCGCAATCCGGGATGCTCTTCGCGCGGGCACGTAGGCCGCCAGCATGGTCACCAAGAACAGCGCGGGCACGACGATGACATAAGCCACAAGGTCGCCGCCGTCGGCATTGAACAGCATGGAATTCATGAGCTGCTCGACGGCGAAACCCATCGCCAGCCCGATCACCGTTCCCATCCCGACCAGCACGAGGCCCTTGCCCATCACCAGACGCAGCACGTCCGAGCTTGCCGCGCCAAGGGCGATGCGAATGCCGATCTCGCGGGTTCTGCGGCTCACGTTGTACGCCACCAGCCCATACAAACCGGCGATGGCCAGGAGGAGGCCGACCACGCCCATGCTACCGACCAGCTTCATCGCAATTCGTGGCCCGTTCACGGCCTGATTCATGTAGTAGTCCTCGTAAGCCATCGTGCGCAACATCGGCAGATTCGGATCGAGGGTACGGACAACGTCCCTCATGGGCTGAACGAGTTGCAGCGGATCGCCGCTCGACCGCAACATCAAGGTCATTCGCGCGATAGGATGTTGGGCCAGCGGCATATACACGAAATCTATCGGCTTTTCGAAGGTGTTTTGATATTTGATGGTCTGCGCGACGCCTACAATCTCCACCAGCGTCCCGGCCAATAGTGTTTCGCGAACTGCTCATTCACCACGGCCACACGCGGGGCGTCCGCGGTATCGGAGGCCAGGAAGCCGCGGCCACGCAGAATCGGAATCCCCATCGTCTCGAAGTATCCTTCATCAACCGTGTCCATCGTCGAATTAAAATTCTCGCGATCCCGCGGCATCTGGAAACCTTCCGGAACGAAGGCGATGCCGTCAAAGTCGTCTATCCCGAGGGGAATGTTCTGGGTGAGAGCCTCGCTCTCAACTCCGGGCGCTACCCGTACGCGTTCGGCCAGCAGCTTGTAGAACTGTTGCGTCTGAGCTGGGTTGTACTGCACCAGACGCGGATCGAAACTCACCATCAGCAGATGATCTTTCGCGAAGCTAGCGCCCTCCCGCAAGGTATTCTGAAAGCCCCGGACCATCAGAAAAGACGCCGTCAACAGCATCAGGGACGCAGCAACCTGCGCCACCACCAGCACATTCCGGCCCCACAGGCGTTTGCGACCGGGCACATCCACGTCGGCCGACTTGAGTCCGTTCACCAGGTCCACGCGCGTGCTCTGTAGCGCCGGCGCCAGACCGCAAAGGAGCGCGCTCAAGGCGGACAACGCGAGGCTTGCGAGGAGCACGCGCGTGTCCATCCGGAACGGGATCGAGAATGGTAAGTCGGTCATAAATATTACATTCTGAAAACTCTGAAACCACTGCACGACGCCGTACCCGATGACGATCCCGGCCAATCCACCCAAGGACGCCAGAATCAGGCTTTCCGTCAACAGCAGCCGGATGAGCCGGAAACGCCCGGCGCCAATCGCCAACCGTACGGCGATTTCGCGCGTTCGCGCGCGGGCGCGGCTCAGAAGAAGTCCCGCAACGTTGGTGCAAGCCACCAGCAGGACCGCCAGCGCAAGGATCACAAAGATCACGCCGAATTTCCAATTAAGGTCTTCTCGAGTCCGCGTTTCGAACTGGGTGTATACCGCCGCGCCGCGGTTGCGATTGACCTTGGGATACTCGCTCTCGAAGTTTTGCGCGAGCACGGCGAGTTCATTCCGCGCCTGCTGGAGCGTCGTGCCCGGTTTCAAGCGCGCCTTTACTTTCAGCTCGCGATCGTCGCGGTCCTCGAAAAAATTCTTCTGCGGATTGGTCGCAAACGCCCGCGCCATCGCCAGCGGCATGTAGAAGTCGGGATGCCCGAATACTAGCATCCCCGGGAAGGTTTCGGGAACCACGCCAATCACGGTGAAGTCCGCGCCGTTCAGGCCAATCGTCCTGCCCAGCACGGACGGGTCGCTCGCGAATTCGTGCTTCCAGAAGTCCGGCCCGAGCACCACCACGGCATTGCGACCGGGCACCTGATCTTCGTCCTCCCGAAAACCGCGCCCCAGCCGCGGCTCCACGCCGAGCACGTGGAAGTAGTTACCGGAAACCATCATCCCGCCCCGGACCCGTGGCGTGGCTCCGGGTTCGGCACTGAAGCCGACAGCCTCCATATCTGCGTTGGCGATCACGCCGTCGTAGCTCTTCGTTTTGCTGCGGATGTCCAGGTATTCGCGATAGGAGAAATCGTCCAGGTTACTATCGTGTGTAGTGCTCACCAGCGAGAGCACGCCGCTCGGATGCGGCACGGGGTAAGGCCTAAAAATCAGCGCATCGACCATACTGAAAGTCGCCGAGGTCATCCCGATCCCCAGCGCGAGCGTGATCACCACGAACGCGGTAAGCCCGGACGTGCGGCGCAGGCTCCGGATCGCGAAGCGCGCGTCGTCGAGGAAATCCGTCAACCAATGAATGCGTCGCATGTCTCTCATCTCCTCTTTCCGCTGTTCCAGTCCGTCCATCGCACGCATCGCGGCGTAGCGCGCCTCTTTTGGGGAAAGCCCATTGGCGATGCCTTCCTCGATTTTGCGCTCCAGGTGGAACTGGAGCTCTTCGTTCAGCTCCTGCTCGACGCGACGGCGGCGAAAGAGGGAGCGCAGACGAAGCGGGATGGTGTACAGCCAATGTTGTGGGCGCATAGAATCTCCTTAGGCGCGCATTGCGCTCAGGCCTCCTCGAGTCTGACGATATGAGAGATGGCGGCGGAGAGGCGGCTCCAGTTGGCAGCCTCTTTTTCCATATGCTGGCGCCCGAGTCTGGTGAGCGAGTAAAACTTTGCGCGGCGATTGTTTTCGCTGGGCTTCCATTCGGCGGTTATCCAGCCTTCTTGTTCGAGCTTGTGTAAAGAGGGGTAGAGGGAGCCGTCGCTGACTTGCAGGACGTCACCGGAGATTTGTTTTAGGCGCTGGCTTATGGCCCAGCCGTTCATGGGTTGAAGCGCGACAATCTTCAGAAGAAGAAGGTCGAGTGTGCCTTGGACCAGGTCAGATGGTTTGCTCACGGGCTCTCCTCGGTTACCGAGAGCATGATACACGAGCTCCCCTCGGTAAGCAAGGGGGAACGTTGGGCAAGGTAGCGCGGACGGATGCGGGCGGTTCGGCTGGCAATTGCTCAGACCGGCGAATCGTTTTGCGGAAGGTCAACTACAGAGATGATGACCCTATCTGCCCGTTCCCGAGGGGGTAAGGCGCTAGTCGTGGATTTATAATGAGCGATATGCGAGTTGATCGCGACATGTTGATGAGGGACCTCGGCATCCTCGTTTCTTCTGCGAGGGATCGGGTTGCGGCTCTTCAATGCGTCGCGGAACTTCTCAGGAGCAGCGGCAAATATCGCTGGGCGGGACTTTATGATGTGGACCGCGCCGCAGGAACTGTGACGAACATCGCCTGGAGCGGGCCGGGGGCACCGGAGTATCCGACGTTTCCTATCACCAAGGGGCTGACGGGCGCGGCCATTTCCATGCGAAAAACAGTGAATGTCGGGGACGTCGTGGCCGATGGACGGTATCTCACGGCTTTTGGTACGACGAAGTCGGAGATTATTGTTCCGGTGCTCGACGGAGGAGGCGAGAACGTGGTGGGCACGATTGACGTCGAAAGCGAAAAGCCAAACGCGTTTCCGGAAGAGGTGCAGACGCTTCTCGAAGCCTGCTCCAAGGTCATCCGGCCACTTTGGCGCCGCTGACTTCGGCGCTCCGGTTCGAGGTGGGGCACCTGGTCGCGTGGCCAAGTAACGCTGTCGCGCCGTTCACCAATTGTGTTCAATCTTGCACAGTTTTCCCACGCGCCGCGCCGGAAAATGGTATTGTTATGAGTGCCTATCTAGCTCAGCGCATCGGGCACTCGCGCAATCAACAAACGAGAACGGCGGAGAACACATGGAATCGACCGTAATGCAACAAGAGCGCCCTTGGGACCGCCCGTTTTGGAAACCCGTCCACGGCAAAGAAGGCGTCTTCACCTATATCGTCCTGATCCACGTTCTTGCGGTCATCGGTCTGATCCTTTTCCCGATCCCCAGCCTCAAAGTAGTCGGCATGACTTTGCTCAGCATCGCCCTCGGCGGCCTCGGCACCACAGTCTGCTACCACCGCATGCTTGCCCACAAAACAGTCAGGACCAACAAGTTCATCGAGCAATTCCTGATTTTCTGGGCCATCTTCAACGGCTCCGGCCACCCTGCGAGTTGGGTTGCGTATCATCGCCTGCACCACTCCGTCACGGACACGCCCGAAGACATTTCCAGTCCGAAACAAGGCGGCTTCTGGTGGGCCCATCTGCGCTGGCTCTATCAAACGCATCCCGCCGACAAGCAGCGCTGGGCGCCTGAACTCAACAACGGCATTTACAAGATTTGGGGCTGGGCCGAAACGCCGGTCATTGTTTTCTCGATTTTCGTCGGCTTGATTCTCGGCTTCGGCTGGATGGGTTTCTTCTGGATGGGCGCCATCCGCCTAGTCTATTCGCTGCACATGCAGTGCCTGGTGAACAGCCTCACGCACCTCAACAAAGTCGAAGAGGGCGACTCCAGCATGAACGTCTGGTGGCTCGGCCCCTTCCAGTTGACCGCCTGGGGCGAGAACTGGCACAAAAATCATCACACCCACGCCGGCTCCGCGCGCCTCGGCCTTCGCTGGTATCAGACCGACATCGGCTGGTACTTCATCTGGATGCTGGAAGCCGTCGGCCTCGCTCATTCCGTCAAGCGCCCCCGCACTTCGTAATCGGCCGGGCGGATCGCTGCAGCTCTGATTGTTTTTCTTGCATGTACGCGCAAAAATTCAACGTCAACGTGATCATCCGCGGCGAAACCCGCGCTTGTCCGCTCGAATGGCTCGATCAATTTTGCATGCGCAATTTCACCAACTCCGCCGACTTTGATGACACGCTCCCCATCGCCGCCGGCAAAGTCGAAGCCAGCTTCCGCCTCACTCCGGAACGCTTCGCCGAAGGCCTGGGGGCGTGGCTCACGCAACGCGGCAAAGGCGAAGGCCACCCCGTCCTCGTGCAAGTCACCCGCGAATAATACTTCTGGAATCTTTCGAATTTAGGCGAGAAAGAAATCTTCACCGAAAAGGAATGAATTTTTCTACGCTGCGGAGTCGCGTTTCTCGCCGCGAAGCGCAGCGCGAATCTGCGGCAACGCGGCCAGCGCCGCGGCTTCGCCCGCCGCAACCATCTCCGGCGTTTTCGTGAAATCGTCCCACACAAACTGCTTCACATCCGGCTCGATGATGATGTCCGCCTGGGTGCGCCACGCCAGATCCGAATGCCGCTGCAGGATGTTGAACGCGCGGCTGAGGACATCGGTGAACGTGCGAGGCTGCTCGACGTTGCCAGCTTCGAGATAAACGGCGATAACCAGGTCCGCGCCAAGAAGCAGAGTGCCTTCGATGGGCACCGGCGCGGTCAAGAATCCGTCGACGAGTGTCCGTCCATCGTACTGGATGGGCACAAAAAGGCCGGGGTAGGCGCAGGAAGCGCGAATCACCGGCGCGAGCGGCCCGTGGGAATAGTAGACGGATACTCCTGCATTAATATCCGTAGTTGCGACAGCGAGGGGCGTCTGCAATTCTTCAAACGTTTTTACGGAAGCGAAACGCGCCAGATATTTTTCCATACGCTGATTGGTGGCCAGGCCCAGCCAGGACGGCGTCCAGCGTCCAAAATCCGCGAAAGTCGTGAGGGCGCCAATTTGTTGCATCTCTTCCAGCGATGCGCCGGCGCAGTACCCGGCGCCGATCAACGCGCCAACACTCGTGCCGGCCACGCAATCGATGGGGATGCCTGCTTCGCTAAGGACGCGGAGCACGCCGATGTGCGCGATCCCGCGCGCGAAACCGCCGGCGAGCGCGAGCCCGACGCGCGGGCGCCGATCCGGCTCCATCTCCTCGCCGAAGGCAAACGAATGAAGCTTGTCCTTTGCAGTGCGCAGCCATCCGAGCGGGCCGGTGGCTTTCTCGTTTTCCGCCATCTCTCTATTCTAGCGCCAGGACCGGAGTTCGAACGGGTGTTTGACCGCAGCATGCCGGTTTTGTAACCTGTCCATCCATTCGAATTGCGTAAGAAGGCGTGCCATGAAACGTCGCATCGAAAAAGCAGTGGTGCTGGGCGCAGGAACGATGGGCTCGCGGATCGCGGCGCACTTCGCGAACGCCGGCCTGCCGTGCATCTTGCTGGACATCGTGCCGCCGAATCTGCCGGCCGGGGCTCCGGCCGCGGAGCGCAACAAGATTGTGCGCGCGGGACTGGAAGCGGCGAAAAAATCGAAGCCTGCGGCATTTTTTAGAGCGTCGCTTGCGGAAAAAATCGCGATTGGAAATTTTGAAGATGATCTTGCGCGTTGCGCGGAAGCGGACTGGATCATCGAAGTGGTCGCGGAAAATCTGGAAATCAAAAGGAACTTGCTGGCGCGCGTGGCGCAGTTTCGAAAGCCCGGCGCGATAGTTACCACGAATACCTCGGGATTGCCGGTTTATCTGATCGCCGAGGGCATGAGCGAAGAATTCCAGCAGCATTGGGCGGGAACGCATTTTTTCAACCCTCCACGTTATCTCAAATTGGTCGAAGTCATTCCGGGGCCGAAGACTTCGAGCGATGTGGTCGAGGCGTTGAGCGATTTTTGCGACAAAAGGCTCGGCAAAGGCGTGGTGATCGCGAAGGACACACCGAATTTCATCGCCAACCGCATCGGAACTTTTTCGATGCTCAACGCGTTGCGGCTGATGGGAGCGCTGGGAATGACCGTGGAAGAAGTGGATGCATGCACCGGCCCGGCGGTGGGCTGGCCAAAATCGGCGACGTTTCGAACGGCGGATATCGTCGGCCTCGACGTGCTGGTGCACGTGGTGAAAAACATTTATGAAACGGCGCCGGATGATGAATCGCGCGAAAGGTACAAAGTGCCTGCACTCGTGGAAGAAATGGTCAAGCGAGGATGGCTGGGCGACAAGACGGGCCAGGGCTTTTATAAAAAGGTGAAGGGCGAAGGCGAAAAGGAAATCTTGACGCTCGACATCAATACTATGGAGTACCGCCCGCGCCAGAAGGCGAGATTCGCGTCGCTCGAGATGGGGAAAGCCATCGAGGATACGCGCGAGCGGCTGCGCGCGCTGATCGGGCCGGTGCTGGAAGGGCAGAAAGGCGACAAGGCGCAGCAGTTTTTGTGGGGCGGACTTTCCGAGACGTGTCTCTACGCGGCGCGGCGCGTGCCGGAAATTTCCGACCATATCGAGGACGTCGATCGCGCCATGCGCTGGGGATTTGGCTGGGAATTGGGGCCGTTCGAAATCATGGATGCGATCGGCGTGAAAGCGTTCGCGGCGCAAGTGCAGAAGGAAGGGCGCACGCTGCCGCCCGTGATTGAAAGAGTGCTGGCAAGCGGCCGCAAAGGCTTTTACGAATCGGAAAAAGGCACAACGACGGTCTTCGATCTTGGCACCGGCGCGGCCAAGAAAGTGGAAGAGCCGAAAGGCGTCATTATTCTGAAATCGCTGAAGGAGGCCGGGCGCGAAGTGGAGCGCAATCCCGGCGCGAGCCTGATCGATCTCGGCGATGGCGTAGCATGCGTGGAGTTTCACGCGAAGATGAATGCCATCGGCGCCGACCTGATCGCCATGATTCACAAAGGACTGAAGCGCCTGGAGACGGATTTCGATGCGATGGTGATTGCGAATCAAGCGGCGAATTTTTCCGTTGGTGCAAACCTGATGCTCGTCCTGGTTGGAGCTCAGGAGCAGGAATGGGACGAACTGCACATGGCGGTGAAGCAGTTCCAGAACATCAACCTGGCCATCAAATACGCGCCGAAGCCCGTGGTGGTGGCGCCGCAGGGAATGGCGCTGGGCGGCGGCTGCGAAGTAAGCCTGCACGGAGCAAAAATTCAGGCCGCCGCGGAAGCGTACCTCGGCTTGGTCGAAGCTGGCGTCGGCTTGATTCCAGGCGGCGGCGGTTCGAAGGAGATGCTTATCCGCGCCAATGAACACGCGGCGGGCGGTGAAGATTTGGATCTATTTCACGCGCTGAAGCCGGTGTTCGAAACCATCGCCATGGCGAAAGTGGGCACGAGCGCCGAAGAATGCCGCGAGCTGGGCTATCTGCGCCGCGAGGATGGCGTCTCCATGAACCGTGACCGGCTGGTGGCGGACGCGAAGGAAGCGGCGCTCGCGCTGGTTCGCGGCGGGCACAAGCCGCTGGCCGCGAGCTGGCAGGAAGGCACGCAGACCACGCAGATCAAAGTGCTGGGCGAGCAGTTCCTCGCGGCAGCAAAACTGGCGATTCACATGATGCTGCGCGGCGGATACGCTTCGGAGTATGACGCCCACGTAGGCCGCAAGCTCGCGAACATCCTCGCGGGCGGACCGCTGACCTCCCCGCAGATGGTCAGCGAACAATACGTTCTCGACCTCGAACGCGAAGCCTTCGTCTCGCTCTGCGGCGAGAAGAAAACGCAAGAGCGCATCGCTCACACGCTGAAGACCGGCAAACCCCTGCGCAATTAAGTGCAAAGGCATTGCCGGCCGGATCCGGTTTTCCTTTCGCGACAAGTCGGGTTGCGCCGGCCACGCTGTCCCCTCCCTTAGCGTATTAAAACGTATTGCTATAGCGAATCCATTCGATATATTCTGTGTAACCTTCGGAGGTGCGCTTTGCAGAGGCTGCTGGCGCCGCGGGAAGCGGCGAACATTCTGGGCATCAGCTATCCCACGTTGAAGCAGTGGATCTACCACGGAAAGATCAGGTCCGTGAAGACCCCGGGCGGGCACCATCGCGTTCCGGAGAGCGAGATCGACCGCATGATCCCGAAAAAACTGGAACGCGGCGGCATCGAAACGCGGCGCGGGAATTTCCGCAAGATCAGCGGGCGCAATCAGCTGATCGGGCGTGTGCTGGAAGTGAAGTACAGCGGCCTGCTGGCGCAGATCCGGCTCGCCATCGGCGAGCAGCACATTACGGCAATTATCACCGCTGATGCGGCCAAGGAGATGCGGCTGAAAGCCGGAGAACGCGCATCGGCGCTGATCAAGTCAACAGAAGTGATGATCTTAAGAGTGTGATGGAAGGGAAAGAAGGAATTTAACACAGAGGACGCAGAAGGAAGAGCACAGAGGACACGGAGACGTGGGGGCGAGCATGAGGACGGCGGCTCTAAGCTTTATTGGTTTGATTCTGGCTTGCGCCGCCACGCGTGGAGCGAGCGCACAAGGGGAAGAGCTGAACGTAGCGGCAGCGGCGGACTTGAAATTCGCGATCGGAGAGCTGGCGGCGAACTTTGAAAAGCAAACGGGAAACAAGGTGAATGTGACGTACGGATCGAGCGGTAATGTTTTCTCGCAGATACAAAATGGGGCGCCTTTCGACCTGTTTTTTTCGGCGGATGTGGAGTACGCGAAGAAACTGGAAGCGGGCGGACTAGCGGAGCCGGGAACGCTGTACAACTATGCGGTGGGACGAATCGTGATTTGGATGCCGCAGGGCGTAAAGGTCGACTTGAATGCACAAGGCATGAACGCTTTGCTGGGTGCCGTGATTCAGAAAATCGCGATTGCGAATCCGGTGCACGCGCCATATGGAAGGGCGGCGGTGGCGGCGATCAAGAAATCCGGGATTTACGAAAAGGTGGAACCCAAGCTGGTGTATGGCGAGAACATTTCGCAAGCGGCGCAGTTCGTGCAGTCGGGGAATGCGCAGGCAGGGATCATCGCGTTGTCGCTGGCGATTTCCCCGGCGATGAAAGATTCGGGAAAGATGTGGCTGATCCCCACGGAGCTGCACTCGCCGATTGAGCAGGCTGCGGTGGTGGTGAAGAATTCGCGGAAGAAAGAAGCGGCGAAGGCCTTCCTCGAATACGTAAAAAGCGCCGCGGGGAAAGCGGTGATGGAGAAGTATGGTTTCACCGCGCCGCCTGCCGGCGAAGTGAAGGGGAAGTCGGCTTGATGGCGGGGCCGTTGCTGCTTTCGCTGAAGCTTGCATCGGTGGTTGCGATGCTGTTGCTCGTCGTGGGAGTCCCGGCGGCATACTGGCTGGCATTTTCGAGGTGGCGAGGAAAATTTCTGGTGGAGTCGGTGGTGGCGCTGCCGCTGGTGTTGCCGCCGACCGTGCTCGGATTTTATGTGCTGGTGGCGATGGGGCCGCGCGGTCCATTGGGAAAACTGTGGATCGCTTTTTTTGGGCATGGATTGGCGTTTACGTTTGGCGGGCTGGTGCTGGCGTCGGTGCTCTACAGCTTGCCGTTTACCGTGCAACCTTTGACCGCTGCGTTTGAAAGTGTGGATCGAAAGCTGCTGGACGCGTCGGCAGTTTTAGGAGCGGGAAAGTTGCGGACTTTTTGGCGAGTGATTTTGCCGCTGTCGATCCCCGGAGTGGTTACCGCCGTGGTGCTGAGCTTCGCGCACACGATGGGAGAATTCGGCGTAGTGCTGATGGTGGGCGGGAACCTGGCCGGCGTGACGCGAACGGCGTCCATCACGGTGTATGACGATGTTCAGGCGCTCGACTACGCAGCGGCGAATCAGACGGCGCTGGTGCTGCTGCTGATTTCGTTCGCCGTTCTGTGCGCCGTGTATGGAATGAACCGGCGAGTGTGGAAGCTGTGGCCAGCGAGTTGAAGCCGGGCGCGTTGATCGCAAGAATCCGCGCGTCGCGGCGGAACAAGAAATCCCCTCCGTTTGTTCTGGATCTTTCCGTGGAGGTTCCTGCCGGGATCACTATCCTGTTTGGGCCATCGGGCGCGGGAAAGTCGACGCTGCTGGATTGCATCGCGGGCCTGGTGCGTCCAGAGGAAGGAAGGATTGCGCTGGGAGAAAAGACTTTGTTCGATGCGGAGACGCGCGTGGAGTTGCCGCCGCAACAGCGCAAGATGGGCTACTTGTTTCAGTCGGCAGCGCTGTTTCCGCATATGAGCGTGGAAGAAAACGTTGCGTATGGGCTGGATAAAGTGCCCGCGAACGTCAGGCAGGAGCAAGTCCGGGAGATTCTGGAGGCGTTTCGCGTGGAAGCCTTGCGGGCCCGAAAGCCCGGAGAAATCTCTGGAGGCGAAGGGCAGAGAGTAGCGCTGGCGCGATCGTTGGTGACCGGGCCGCGCGCGTTGCTGTTGGACGAACCGTTGACGGGGCTGGACGCGGGGCTGAAGTCCGCGATTGTGGACGACTTGCGCGCGTGGAACGCGGCGAAGCGGATTCCGATTCTCTACGTGACGCACAGCCGGGAGGAAGTGGATGCTCTCGGTGAGCGTGTGATTGCGCTGGAGAACGGACGCGTTGTTAGCTCTGGTGCGCCGATGGATGTGCTGGACGCGCCACGCCGCAAGCGGCTCGCGCAAGCCGCCGGGTTTGAGAATTTGCTGGCCGGCACGGTTCTTGATTTGCGCGAAGCCGACGGAGTCATGCGCGTGAGGCTGGGAGAAACCGCGTGCGAAATCGAAGTGCCGCTAGGCTACGCAGCGGTGGGCAACCGCGTGCGAGTGGCGATCCGGGCGGGAGACATTTTGCTGGCGACGGAGGAGCCGCGCGGATTGAGCGCACGCAACGTGATTGCGGGGCAAATCACTTTGCTGGAACGACGCGGCACGATGGTGATCGCGCGGGTGAATTGCGGCGTAATGTTTTTGGCGCATATCACGCCAGGGGCAGTACGCTCACTGGAACTGACGGCGGGGCGGAAAGTCTGGCTCGTGCTGAAAACACATTCCTGCCATGCGGTGGACTAGCAGAAATTTTGCGAATTCAGATCTCTTCAGGGTTTTGCCTTCGGCGCGGCAGGAGCAGCCGCTTTGGGCGCGACTGGACGTGAGAACCGCACTTGGCCGGCTTCGAGACCGGTGTCTTTCGGCGTTGCATGAATGACGACGAAGTCGCCCGTAGCGAGGTCGGCAAGCTTTGCGGGCTTGTCCTGGTTGTTGTTTCGCTCGAGGTAGACAGTCGAAGCCGCCAGTTTCACTTCGACGGATTTGCCGTCTTTCATTTTCACCACGAGCGAATCGGGGTTCGTTTTCTCGACCGTGCCGACCACGTGCACTTTGCCACCGTGAGCAGAGACGCTGCCCGCGGCCAGCGCGAGCAGCAACAGAATGGAGATCCAGCGAATCCTCACGCCATCCTCCCGGGGAAACTATAGCCTAGCATTCATCACCTCACCGCGGATGCTGATTCTGTGATTCACGCTTGGGCTTCGGTGTTGCCCCGTTCAAGAAACTGTTTTCTTCCTGTTCCTCGGTGCGCTCGTCCGGCCCTTTGGGATTGTAACGCTCCATTTCAACGCGTTCCGCCGCGGTGAGGTGCGGCAGGTGACGAATGAAGTGGACCAGCTTCCAGCTCTCCAGTGCACCGCCGTGCTCCTCTGGATTCGCGAAAGCCGGCATGCCGGTAAAGCGCACGCCATTCTCGATAATCCAGAAGAGCTCGCCGTCTGTGAGGTTTTGCGTTTCCGGCAGGCGCAGATCGGGCGGCCGCGGATAAAGCCCCTTGCCGTACAGGGTCTGGCCGCTTCCGTCATTGTCGTGGCAGACCGCGCAATGATCCGCGAAGTGCAACCGCGCAGTGCGCAAGTCCTCTTCGGAAGCGATGACCGGGTTTTGGGCGGATCGGGCGTTTGCGGGGATTGCGAGACGATGAGCATTGCGCGCAATCGCGGCTTCCAGCTTACTCGGAGTGGCTCTAGAACTCACGCCATCATGGAGAAGGGATGCGGCAATAGCAACTACGACGCCCACGACCGCAACACCGACTATTAGAAGAATGGAGCCCCGTCTCATCGTCTCGAGCAGCTATGGTAATGGATGAGAGTCCCACGGGCCAGCCCCGGATTTCCCTGCCGTCGCGCGAGCACTCGAGAGGCCTCCTCTGGTACGATACGCAGGAAATGGCAACGCGCATGAGCAACGACGTCGTTTCGGCGGCCCTTGAGGCATGCCCCGCGGAATTGCGCGAATGCCTGCAGGCAGCGATGGGCGGAGCGGAGCTAACATTCGAACAAGGGCTCCAGCTGGCCACTGCGGAAGGCGTAGCTCTGGAAGCCTTGCTGGCCGTCGCGGATCAGCTCCGGCGAGAAACCGCTGGCGACGCGATCACCTACGTCGTCAATCGCAACATTAATTTCACGAATGTATGTTTCGTGGGCTGCAGTTTTTGCGGATTTGGCCGCGGACCCGGCGCTGCCGATGCCTATTCACTCTCGTTCGAAGAAATGGTGCGCCGGGCCCGCGAAGCCTGGGACCGCGGCGCCACGGAAGTTTGCATCCAGGGCGGCTTGCCGCGAGACCTCGACGGCTTTTTCTATCGCGACCTTTTGCGGGCCGTCAAGCGCGCGAATCCGGAGATGCACGTGCACGCCTTCTCTCCGATGGAGATCGACTACGGCGTGATGAAGACCGGGATGCCGCTGCGCGAGTACCTGCAAATGATGAAGGACGAAGGCCTGGGAAGCATCCCCGGAACCGCCGCCGAAATTCTGGACGATCGCGTGAGAAAGGAACTAAGTCCCAACAAGCTGCCCGCGCGTCGCTGGGTCGAAATCATCACCACCGCGCATGAGCTTGGCATACCCACTACATCCACGATGATGTACGGCCACGTCGAAGAGCCCGCCGATTGGGTGCGCCATATTCTTCTTTTGCGTGCAATTCAGAAGCGCACCGGCGGCTTCACGGAATTCGTGCCGCTCGGCTTCATCCATGAAAATACTCGTCTGTACCGTCACGGCGGCGCGCGGCCCGGCGCCAAGCGAGATGAACATTTGCGGGTCCACGCGCTCGCGCGCGTGCTGCTCCACGGCGCGATCGAGAATCTGCAAGTCTCCTGGGTCAAGCTGGGATTCGAAACGTCGCTCGCGTGCTTGCAAGCCGGCGCCAACGATTTCAGCGGAACGTTGATGGAAGAAAGCATTTCGAAAGCCGCTGGCGCGACGTTCGGTGAGTTCGTCTCGCCGGAAGAATTTCGCGCAAAGATTCGCTCGATAGGCCGCATACCGGCGGAACGCACGACGACTTACAAGATTCGGCGGACGTTCGAAAGCGAGGCAGACGCGCAGTCCGTTGACGCGCGGCTGCCCACGCTGGGCACGCATCACGCCGCCTACACCGAAGGCGCTTACTGAGCGATTCCCATGCGTGCACTTCTCCTTCCCGTCAAGGATTTGACCAACGCCAAGAAACGGCTCATCGGCGTGTTGACGCCCGGGGAACGCTTCGGCTTGGCCCAGGCGATGCTGGTGGACACGATGCACGCCGTGAGAAGCGTGCGCCGGGCGGACAAAATCTTCGTCGTGACCAATTACGTGCCGGCGATGCGCCTGGCCACCGAAAACGGCTGGGAGATTTTGCCCGAAGAGCGCCAGATTTCCGAAAGCGATTCCGTGGATGCCGCCTCCAGGATTTGCGAAGCTTGGGGAGTGCGCGCGGTGCTTCGCGTTCCGCTGGATCTTCCGCTGATCCAACCCGATGACATCGATGAACTTCTTGCGCTGGAATTCGAATCGCCCGCTCTGGTCATCGTGCCCTCAAGGGACGGCACGGGAACCAATGCAATCCTGCGTACGCCGCCGACGCTCTTTCCTTCGCATTTTGGAAACGGCAGCTTTGCGAAGCATCTCTCCGAAGCAGACAAAGCCGGCGCGCGCGTGATGGTGCGCCGCAACGCGCGCCTGGAGATGGACGTAGACGACGAATGCGATCTGCGCGCCTTGCTGGAACACGATTTGGGCGCGACGGAAACGGCGCGCTGGCTGGACCAGAGCGGCGTCGCCGCCCGGCTTCGTTCGAACGCGGAAATACTCAATAAAATGGCAGCAAGAACCTGACGAATGGAAGCGCGATGAAGCAAAAAGTTTATCCAAGCCTCGATGCAGCCGTCGCCGATGTTCCCGATGGCGCCCGAATCATGTTCGGCGGATTCGGCGGCGCGGGCTTTCCGAACAATCTGATTCAGGCACTCGCGCGCAAAGGGACAAAAAACATCACGGCAATCAGCAACAACTGCGGCACGCGCGAAGGCGAGCTCGGCTTGATGTTCAAGAACAATCAAGTCAAGCACGTCATCGCGTCATTCCCCGGGCCGCACGCCAATCATTTTCAGGACCGCTACGCCGCAAAAGAAGTGACGCTGGAACTCGTGCCTCAGGGAATCCTCTGCGAACGCATGCGCGCCGCTGCTGCCGGCCTGACCGGTTTTTACACCACCGTTGGCGTCGGCACCGAAGTTGCCGCAGGAAAAGAAGAGCGCGTGATCGCCGGGGAGCGCTGCATCCTGGAAATGCCCATCCACGCGGACTACGCGTTCATCAAGGCGCAGAAAGCTGACGCGCTGGGCAACTTGACCTACCGCCTCGCCGCCAGAAACTTCAATCCCATCATGGCCATGGCCGCGAAAACCACGATCGTGGAAGCGGAAGAAATTGTTCCAGTGGGCTCGATCGATCCGGAAAATGTGATTACGCCCGCGATTTTCGTGCACCGCATCGTGCAGGCGAAAGGACTCCA
>Ga0209588_1000220_pt1 | contig 15330 bp, 11 predicted proteins | sample Rivendell_Oct201_10_FD_188351 | JGI IMG/M metagenome (GOLD analysis project Ga0209588, IMG submission 188351) | Vadose zone soil microbial communities from the Eel River Critical Zone Observatory, Northern California, USA -... | ecosystem: Host-associated > Plants > Roots > Rhizosphere > Soil ...
TTCCACCTTTGCATAGGGCGTGTTCGTAGGCTCGAAGGGCCCGATCCAGGTATCGCCTTTGATGTCGAAACCGATGTGGCCGGGTGCAATGGGATGGCCCGCGGGGAAAGTCGTGCCCCGGATGATGCACTTCACATGTTCGGCGAGAATCTCTTCATTACCAACGCCGTTCTGGACGGAGCAAACGGCGCTGTTTTCATCAAACGCGTGAGCCACTTGAGCAATTGCCGCTCGTGTATGAATGGCTTTCGTGGCGACGATGCCGTAATCGCAGCGTGGCAAGGATTTTGGATCGCTGGTGGCATTCAGACGGACTGTGAATTCAGAAGCACCCGAGATGCGCAAGCCGCTGCCGCGGATCGCATCGATGTGCTCTTTCCAAACGTCGTAAGCCCAAACTTCCACTTCGCCGGCTTTGGCCAAATGCGCGGCAAAAAGGCTTCCAACAGCACCGCACCCGATGACAGCAATCTTCATCTCGATTTCACTCCAAACTCAGCCCGTGTCACGAGAATTAGAGTGGTGACCCCACGAACACTCTCGAGGGCGCCGTTAGGAGAAAAGGCCCGTGACTGAGCAACCTTCTAAGAAGCCACCCGCTGCCGCGTTTCCGCACCGGTGAAGAATTTCCAAGGGACATCGGCGAGGCATTCACCTTCCCTCTTGCCGATGCGGTAGGTGTCCTGCGTGTACAGGCAAACTTTGCCATCCTGATCGACCACCTGAGGATGCAATGAAAAGATCATGTTCTCCTGGAGGACGACATCACTCTTTGCACCGATGGCGGGATATTCGAGCATCGTTGCGCCGATACTGTGACCCGAGAGGTGACCGAGCGCGAAACCATGTTTGGCAAATTTTTCCGCGACGGTGCGATGAACATTGCTAGCGAGCTCGCCGGCGCGCATTAATCTTCGCGCCGCTTCCAGCGCTTCGGGGTAAACATCCGCCATCGCCCGCGTACGCGGACTGATTTTTCCGCGAATGATGGGCCGCGAAAACTCCACCCAATAACAGCCCGAGCCGGTGACTTCGAGCGAATAGAGAAGAAGGTCGTCTACTGCAACGACGCGATTTCCGGGGATCTTGAACGCGGCTTCGGCTTCGCCATGGGTGCCGGAGAGAAGAATGTTCATCATCCGGGGACCCGCACCGCGCGCGAAGAAGCGTTCCACGGCAGGCGCCATGATTTCTGCTTCCGTCTTGCCTGGCTCGTACGCAGAGACCAGCGCCCAGAAGCCGTCCAGGATGATATCCATCGCGTCGCGCACTTCGGCAAGCTCCTCTTCACTCTTCACCGCGCGCGCTATGTCGAACGCGGTATCGAAGGGAACCAGCTCGAAAGAAGCTTTGGCAAGTTCACGGTAGTCTCGAACGGCCATCACGAAATTCATGCCGTAAACGCCGACGTGCTTCCAACCCTTTTCGCGGCCTCGCTCGGCGAGCCATTGACCGGGAAGGTCCGGCCAGACCTGATCCTTGATCCACGGTTTGGCCTTGTCGCCAATCCAACGCGCCTCGCGGGGAAAAACAAGAGTCGATTCGCCTTCGAGGGGAATCAGGACGTAGACGTAGCGGTGAACGATCTCAAAGCCTGAAACATAGAAGACTGCGCCTTCGAATCCGGAGTACTGGTTTCCGCAGACGATGAGAGCGTCTAGGTGTTCATGGTGCATCGCATCGCGAATGTTCTTGAAACGCCGGTTGATTTCCGGTTGACTTGGCAATGGCTTCCTCCGAGCAGCAGATCACTGCACGCCGCAAAGCTCCGCGGCGGTCAGCGCGTAGATCTTGGTGATATCCACCAGCGTCTTGATGCGAACCTTTTCTCCTTCCGCATCGCGCGGCCCGCTGGAAGGTCCATAGTTCACGGTTTCAATGCCATAGCGGCTGAGAACGCTGGCGTCGGAACACCACGTGACAATTTCGCGCTCTGGACGATTGCCCATCACTCGCTCGTGATTCGCGTCAATGGCGGCAATCATGGGATGGTCCTCCCTGATGCGGGCGCCAGGAACGGACACGTAGGTCTCGAATTCGAGACCCCAGTCCGGATGCTTCCGTTCGAGATCGAAGAAAACCGCTTGAATGTCCCGGCGTGCCTCGCTCATGGGAATCGTCGGCGGGACGCGCACGTCGAGAAACAGATCGGTTTTTTCCGGTGTGCGGCTGGCTCGCCAGGGGTGGCCGCCACGAATCCCGCCCAGATTGACGATGGCCTTCTTTCCGCCGTGGGCCGCCTTTTTCTCCCAGTTGGCCGTCCACTGCATAATCGTCTCCATCAGTTCATGCATGCGGCGGATGGAGTTCATTTCTTCGCGGCCTTCGCAGAATGCCGTGTGCACGTAAATGCCGGTGCACGAAATGCGCACCCACATGGAACCGAAGTGCTCCAGCACGACGTGCATGTCTGTCGGCTCGCCGAGGATGCACATGTCCGGGAGCACGCCGTGATTCACCAAGTAGTGGGTGCCATAGCCGTAGCCACGATATTCCTTGCCCTTGTACTCGCCCCACTGCGTTTTCTCGATTTCGCCGGCGACGGCCGCTATGATCACGTCGCCCTTGAGCTTCACGCCAGCGCGGTGCAACGCCCTGACCGCATGCGTGTAACAAACGAGTGCGCCTTTCATGTTGTAAATGCCAAGGCCGTAAATGACACCCTCCTTAACGACGGCGTGTGGCTTGTAACCGATGCCGATAAGAAATTCCTCGCGACCCGTGTTCGACGCGTCCATGTGGCCATTGAACATCAGGTTCTTCCCGCCGCCGGAGCCGGTCCACCGGCCAACGACGTTGGCGCGCCCTTCTTCCACTTCCTGCCAGGTCACAGTCAAGCCCAACTGCCGGAACGCGCCACGCATGTATTCCGCCATTTGCAGCTCTTCGCCCGTAGGACTTGGGATGTTGATGACGTCGCAGGCCATCGCGACAATTTCCTCTTCGCGTACGGCAGCGAGAATGCTTTCGACCAGCTTGGGATCGAGGCCTGATGCCGGATTCACGTTTCTTGCCGGGGTCGTCACGAGTTCATCTCGCTTGGCCGGCGGCACGCGCCAGCCGAAAATCATCTGGATACGAGCAGAGTTTTTGATTCCCCGCATCCGTGATCCAAAAATTGTCCTCCAGCCGCAAGCCACCGCCGCCCGGCCAGTAAATCCCCGGCTCAATCGCCAGAACCATTCCCTTTCGAATCGTCCCCGTGCCGGCCTGATGCGCGTAGGGCGGTTCGTGGGCGCGAGCTCCAACGCCGTGACAGATCGGATGCGACGGCTGACCGGGATAACCACCCTCGGCAATCCGCGATCGCGTCAAGCGATCCAGTTCCGGAAAGCTCGCGCCATCCTTCGCATAACAAGCCGCTTCGTTGAAAACCTTCAGCAAGAGATCGAGCAGGCGGTGATACTCAGCTGTTAGGTCGCCGGGACAATCATTCTTGGTTAGGTCCGTCCAATAGCCATCCACACATACCCAGATTTCCAGCAACGTGGGCTCGTGTTCCTGAACAGGGCGGTCACCGGTAGCCGTAAAGGTCGCAATTCCCTTTCCCGACCAGACGAGCGTGAAGGCGCGAGCCATTTCCACTTTTCCCTTGTAGCCGACACCCACGCCATGAACGAATCCTTCGTACATCGCGCCGACTTCGCTTTCCTTCATTCCCGGTCGGATGTGGTCGTGGACATGCTCCATGGCGAGGGCTGCCAGTTCATTGGCTAAGCCCATGCGCTCGATTTCTTGCAAAGTTTTGATAGCGCGCGCTTCGTTCAGCAGCGGCGTTGCATCGATCACCTCACCGGCAACTTTGTGGAAGGAATCGAAGAAAATCTGCGTCGGCGTTGTTGGTTCGCCTACCATGCGATCGGCAGACTGCGTACCCATATTGAGTTCAATACCGATCTTTCTCGTCAGGCTGCGCCCTTTCAAGACATCAATTGCCGAATCAAGCGCCCGGTACTGAGGCGGCCGGGGATCCTTCTCGTCGTATCCTTTGAACAAGCGGATGTCTTTGGTCCAGGAGTTGCGCTGTGCCTCGGCGAGTTGCGGTTCGAGGGCGATCAGTGTGGATTCGCCTTCGCACGGGAAAACAAGAGCGTCATAGCCCTTCATGCACCAATAGTTCGATAGATAGACGACGTTATCAGGCGCGCGGACGACGAGCGCATCCAGATCCTGCTCCTTCATCAGCGCGCGGACGCGGCTGAGTTTTGCAATGTCAGTGGGCCATGCCATTTTCGACCACCGCGTCTTTATTCTCTTCCTTGTAGGTCCAGGAAGCTTCCTTGCCTTTGATCAACTGGTAGACGGCCGTGTGCAGCGGAGCAGAAACTCTCGCGCGCCGCGCCTCGCGGGCGATCGCTCCGCTCAAAAAATCCACCTCGGTGGGCAACTGATGGCGCGCGTCGTACAGCATGGATGGTGGATGGTTGGTCATCGCGCCGATTTTGTTCATGGCCCAGGGATCTTCGTGCAGCCTTACTCCGGCAGCTTCCGCCACGCGCTTCCCTTCATCGATCAAATCGTGGAGCAAGTGTCCCAAGCTCGCAGGCCGGGTTTCATCGGCAAAATGCGGTGAGTGCGGCAGGCCGGTAAGAGCGGAGACGCCGTTGACAGAAGCGTTGAAGATCAGTTTGGACCACTGCGCGGGCCGGGCATCCTGAAGTGCTTCGGCCTTCAACCCGCCAGCGACGATCAATTCGGCGGCTTCCTTGACCACCGCGAAGGGTGTGTGCCGCGGCTCGAACGGGCCCATCCAAGTGGCCGTGTCCAATTCATATTGCACATGCGTGTCACTGTGGCGTGTGCCGCTCATAAAGGTTGTGCCGCGAATAATCTGGCCGCGCGTATGCTCGGCGATGAGTTCCTCACTGCCCAGACCATTCTGTGCGGAAAGCACAGCGCCGTGATTGAAGTGATGTCCGACTGGTGCAAACGATTCCTCTACTTGCCTTGCCTTTGTCGCAACGATCGCTAGGTCACAGTCAGGAATTTCTTCCGGACGCGACGTGGCCTTAAGAGAGACATGAAATTCGTGCTTGCCGCTCACACGTAATCCATCGCGCTTGAGGGCGAGCGCATGCTCTTCCCGGCGAACAAGGGCCCAGACCTCAACGACGCGCGTAAGATGCACGGCGTAAAGCGAGCCGATGGCGCCACATCCGACGATGCAAACTCGCTTCATATTCGTGCGGCGTTACGCCGTTTTTTCTACCTTGACCAGTTTACCCGCCTGGTAGATTTCCTTCGCTACAATCGCGCGGTACAAGGTGTCCGCGTTGTTGAAGGAATCGCTTATGACAATCCCGCTGGAAAAGAGAGCATCTTGCAGCGCGGCGGAAATCGTATGAATGGGTGCGGCACCGCCTTCTCCCATTCCCTTTGCGCCACTGTAACTGTGCGGAGACGGCGTCTCGATATGAGCGTATTTCACGTTTGGCATGTTCATGGAGGTGATCGGGGTGTAGTCGCTGAACGTCGCCGTCAGCATGTTGCCAACCGCGTCGTAGACGCAGCTCTCCATCAATGCGGCGCCGATCCCGTGCGCTGTTGCGCCGTACACTTGACCCTCGACGATCGGGGGATTGATGACTTTTCCGCAATCGTCGACCGCCGCGTAGTCCAGAATCCGCGGGATGAACGTGTCCCGGTCAATCTCCGCAACGGCAATGTGAAGCTGTGACGCGTAAGTCAGTGTCAAGCTGCCGTATTTCTTTGTCGTGTCGGGAACCTTGAACGGGGCGCGCCAGATGTAACGGCAATTCAATGTCAGTTCGTAGAGTTCGGCGGGAAGAACGGCAGAGTTCACGTTGACGATGTTTGCCAATCGCCAATAGTTGACGGACTTTCCGCTGTCTTTCGCGAGAATCTGCGGCCCCTGCTGCCCGACGCCGAATTCAAGGCTTTCTTCCTTTGATTCAAGGAGGAAAGCTGCCAGACGCTTCATCTCGGTCTTCAGTTTCTGCGCCGCGCCGTGTACGGCGGAAAGACCCGAGACCGCAAATTGACTCGCATATGTGCCCGAAGCCCCGGTATGAACGTTGCGTTCGGTGTCGAATCCCGTGCGCACGGTAATGAGGTCCGGGTGGATGTTGAGGACATCAGCGACAACTTGCGCTGCGGTGGTCTCGTGACCCTGGCCTTGCGGACAAGAGCCGACAGCAACGACAACCTCGCCATAGATATCCAGCTTGCAGTTTGCGCCCTGAGAATTCCCGGAAAATGGCGCATTGGGATTCACGATTTGCGACTGACCAAAATTGTTCGTACCGGAATCCAGCGTGGTGCCGATTCCGATCCCCATCCAGCGTCCTTCCGCTCGCGCTGCGGCCTGCTTCTTCTTCCAGTCCTCCCAGCCGATCTGTTCCTTCGCCACCTGCAACATCTTGGGATAGTTGCCGGAATCATAGACGCAGCCATTTGGCGTTGTGTAGGGAAATTCTTCCGGACGAATGTAGTTGCGCAGCCTCATCTCGTCTGGAGCAATGCCCAATTGGTGCGCACAAATATCGACGACACGCTCCAGGAACCACAGATGCTGCATCCGCGAGTAGCCGCGGTTCGGTCCCACGGGGCATTTGTTGGTAACTGCCTGGCTGAAATCGATGCGGGCATTCCGGAAGCGGTAAACGCCCGGAAAAACCTGTGCCCAGATCACGCAACCGAGGGGTTCATAGCGCGGATAGGCACCGCAATCATCAATGTGGCGCGAGTCGATCGCGGTGATGACGCCATCCTTATCCAGTGCCACTCGTGTGTCGCGGAACGTCCGCTCGTTGCCGTGCGCGCTCGAGATGTTGTGCTCGGAGCGCGTCTCTATCCACTTGACGGGGCGGCCGCCGGCCTTTTTTGACGCGAGGGCACAAACCGACATCTGCGGATAATTGGTGATCTTGATGCCAAAACTGCCGCCGATATCGAAAGTCTGAACGCGAATCCTGTCGATGGGGACGCCGAGGTGTGCCGCAATGAACTGCATCGCGAACGAAGGGAAGGAATTGTTGCACCAATAATAGATGTGCTCATCTCTCCGGTCCCACTGACCGATCACCGCGTTGTTCTCCAGCGGCGTACTGGAAAACCGGTGAAAATGCATCTTGTCGATCCGTACGATGTGCGACGCTTCGCGAAACGCTTTTTCAATGTCACCGTATTCGAAAACGCCGCGCCACACCCGATTCGTTCCCGCATCTTCGTGAAGCACAACGGCATCCTTCAAGGCTTCTTCGCCGTCGGTCACGACCTCTTGAGATTCGTACTCGACTTGTACCAGTTCTGCAGCATCGTCGGCAATCTGAGGCGAGGTAGCAATCACAGCGGCCACCGGTTCTCCCTGATAGCGCACTTTGGCAACCGCCAGCGGATAATCTTTGATTCGCGCGAACGGGTCCGGACCGATCTCGATGAAGGGATTTGTTTGTTTCGCGATTTCAGCGCCCGTCAGCGTGCAGACCACACCGGGAACTGCCTCCGCCGCAGAGGTGTCGAGGTTGGTCACTTTTGCGTGGGCGTACGGAGAGCGGACGAACTTCAGATACAGCATGTCGCGCAGCTTGATGTCGTCGACGAACTTGCCCCGCCCGCGCAGGAGACGGTTATCTTCCTTTCTCGGCAGCGCTTTGCCGACCCAGCCCCCGTTATTCGTTCTCGCGCTCAAGTCGCCTCTCTTCTCAATGCACCGAATATCGCCTCAACACAATGCCGCTTGCAAACCATCAATCAGCTTCTGCACATTTTTCTTTCCGAGCGGCTCCAGCAAACCGCCTGCCACGGAAGTCAAGCGTCCGAAAATCTGCGCCTCACCTTGCCAGGCGACTTTCGTACCGCCGCCCGCCGGAACAAGATCGAAACCTGCCGTCAGCGACACATTTCCGCCCGCGACGCTACCCTGCCCCTTATATTGCGCGCGGTTGGGGCGGCTGGCTTCGGCAAGCTCCATTTTCACATTCGCGATCCCCTTGATATAGGAGATGCCGACGTTCACCTTCACTGCAAAATGGCGCTCGTCCTGCACCTCCATGCCTTGAAAGTCCGGGAGCAAGGGTGCGAACTTATGCGGATCCGTCAGGAAGTCGTACACCTCTTCCGGGGAGCGTGCTACTTCGAAGTCTCCGCCAAATTTAATCGCCATGGCCGGCACTCCTCATCGCCGCCGCGGCGGTTTCAATCGCTTTCAAAATATTCTGATAACCGGTGCACCGGCAGGTATTTCCCGCTATCGCTTTCCGAATCTGCTTCTGGTTCGGGTTCGAATTGTCCTTCAGGAGTTGTAGCGCAGAAAGCATAAGCCCGGGCGTGCAGTAGCCGCATTGGAGACCGTAGCAGTCGCCAAACGCTTTTTGAATAGGATGAAGTTCGCCGTCTTTCTCCAGTCCCTCGACCGTGGTAATTTCAGCTCCGTCGGCCTGCACCGCGAAGACCGTGCAGGATTTCACCGCGGCGCCGTTCATCAGCACCGTGCAGGCGCCGCAATAGGTCGTATCGCATCCGATGTGCGTGCCTGTCAACTCAAGATCTTCGCGAAGAAATTCAACGAGCAACAACCGAGGCTCGACTTCACGCGAATGCAACTTGCCGTTGACGCGAAGCTGAATGGAAACTTTTTGAGCAGCGTCAGGCATAGATATGGCTGACCTCCACCTGTTGTCCGCGGGCCCGCTGGAGCGCGGCTTCAGTCGCACGTTTAACAAGCGCCCCCACAAGTTGCCGCTTGTATTCCGCCGAGCCGCGCATATCCGACTGGGGATCGGCGGCAACACGCGCGGCATCCGCTGCAGATTCGATGAGCTTCGGCGTGATCTTCTGCCCACGAAGCGCTGCTTCCCCTTCGAGAACCCGAATAGGTAACAGACCGACACAGCCCAGCGTGATCGCAGCCTCTGTGCAGCGATCGCCTTCCAAGCTCAACTGCACGGCAGCGCTCGCGGTGGGATAAACGGGCGCTGTCCGCTTGAAAGCGATGTAGGCGCCACCGCTGCTCTCCGGCGGAACTTTGACCACAATCTCTGAAACAAGCTCGTCGTGGGCAAGCGCGGTTGTGTAGGCATCTTTCAAGAATTCACTTAGCTTCAAAGAACGTTCCCCGGATATGCCAGCGCATCGGACTTCGCAGGAGAGCGTCAGCAGGACGGTGGCCCAATCGCTGCTGGGGTCGGCCTCGGCGAGCGAGCCGCCGATCGTTCCTCGATTTCTGACCTGCACGTCTGCGATTCCAGCAGCGCAGTCGCGCAGAATGGGAACGCGTGCGGCTGATGTCGATTTCTCAATTTCGGCGTGCCTTGTAAGTGATCCGAAATGAAGAGCGCCATCTTGTTCCCGGACGCATGAAGTTCCGCTGATAAAATTCAAATCGACGAGATGGACTGGATTGGCAAAACGCAATTTCATCAATGGAATGAGGCTCTGACCGCCGGCCAGAAGCTTCGCGCCTTCTCCCAGCTGGGAAAGCATGGTCACTGCTTCTTTGAGGGAGCCAGCTCGATGATAAGTGAATGCTCGGGGATACATCTTCCGTTAGTCCTCAGACTTCCCTTCGAGCTTCCAATCGAAGGAATGCCAGTGAGCTTGCCTTCGGGTGAACCTTTCCACAGAAGCCGGCTCGGATTCGCAACCTCGGCCAGAGCAAAACTACTTGGCCGCCGCTCTTGCAATTCGCTGATCCATCACGGCAGTCAATCTTGTTTCCGAATCTCGCAGATGCTGCGCGAGTAGCGTTGCGCACTCTTCCGTTTCTCCACTGGTCAGCAGTTGGTAGATTCTACGATGAACGGGAACGAGCCCACCTGGGTTATCGTGCCTCAGATCCACGAGAACCATTCCTAACCGCAATTCACCCAGAAGTTTCTCGTAAAAGGACTCCAGGCGGCGGTTGCGGTGAAAGCGAATCAGCAGCGTGTGAAAGTGCAAATCAAAGCGGACGGCCCTCACCCAATCTACGCCCTCAATCGCTTCCTCATAGCCTTCCAGCGCTTTGCGCATTTCCGTTAATACATCGGAGTCTTCCATCTTTACTGCCCGTACCGCTGGAATTTCCAATAGGTAGCGTAGTTGATAAATTTCGGCGACGTCTTCCAAAGATAGTTGTGCGACGGCCACACCGCGGTGTGCGTTCCGCTTCAGCAAACCTTCCAGCGACAGAATGCGCGTCGCTTCCCGGACGGTATTTCTGGATACCCCGAGTGATGTAGCCATCGGCACTTCTTGCAGGGCAGTTCCGGGAGGCAATTCACCGTCGAGGATCCGCTGCCGAAGAATCGAAGCAACCTGGTCCGCGACAGAGATTCGATTTATCTCGGCAAGTTCCATACTTGGTCTCGACTCGTGCAGGTCAGTGCGACATGTTGCCCCCAATCACGAGGAGAGTCAAGTGTTCAACAATTCCCACATTCAACTGGTCTCTTCTTTGCGCTTGACATGTCTACTTCCGCCGCATACTGTACCGTTTCACTATTGTCTTTTACTGTTGAGGCGGGGGCGAGGGATGGGACCATCTCTAATTCAGCGCCAATGCCCGGAGATGCCGTACGGTTTCTCGGTCGTAATCCTCGCTCTGCCCGCATTCCGAACTCGCTATTTCTACTCACGCTGCCCTGCGGCTAAGTTCCTCAAGAATGTGCCAGAGAGGTCGCAAAGCTGCTCTTTCAGCCGGTACGGGAACAAAGCCACAAAAATCAATGGTGCGGGAACGTATCTAATGCGGTTCTGAGTGCTCGGTTTGAGAGGTTCAATTTTGGGAGGTGCACTGTGATGAGCAGGAAGTGCAATTATTCGCTCCAGATTCTTCTGGCCGTTTTGCCAGCGGCTTCCTTGTTGATTTTACCAAATTCTGCGCGGAGCCAGGCAGTCAATGCCACATTGTCGGGAAAGATAATCGACGCTTCAGGTGGCAGCGTAGCCAAGGCCACGGTTACAGCTTCGAATATGGCGACCGGATTTTCTCGTTCAGCGCTGACCTCGGACAACGGCGAATATTCCATCCCGGCGCTGCCCGCTGGAGAATACAAGGTTACCGTCGAATTTGCGGGATTTGGAAAACAGACCAAGAACATCACGCTTCAGGTCGGGCAAGCCGCGGAGCTTGGCTTCACTCTATCGCCTGGGGAGATGGTTCAGAGAGTCGAAGTCGAAGCAACTTCAGAGCTGGCGGAGCCAACGCGCACTCAAGTCAGCACGGTGATTACGGAGAACCAGATCGTCAATCTTCCCGTGAACGGACGCGAATTCATCAACTTTGCATTGCTTTCTCCTGCGGTTACGATCGGGGATACGACGGCGGGAAACACCGACGTGATCGTCGAGCCGGTGACAAAGCTCTCGTTCGCCGGCCAGAACATTCATTACAATTTCATTGCGGTTGACGGCGCGGATGACATTTCAACAGCCTCGGGCATCCAACGCGGCACGCCTCCACAGGAATCGGTGCAGGAATTCCGGGTGATCAATACCGATTATTCGGTCGAATTCGGCCGCGCTTCGGCAGGCATCGTCAACATCATTACGCGCAGCGGCACGAACAACTGGCACGGCGTTCTCTACGAATACTTCCGCAACAATAAGCTGGATGCCATCAATCTCCTGCAGGCTACTGGCGCGCACGTTTTGCGCCAGAACCAATTTGGTGCGGCCATCGGGGGCCCGATCCGAAAGGACAGATCTTTTATTTACGGTAACTATGAAGTTCAGCGCCGCGGCGAGTCGCCATTCTATAACTCCGCCGTTCTGACGAACATCCACGCGATTAATGAGCTGAAGACCAACGTTTACGGCCTGCCGGCGGAACCTGCTCTTGGCAGCGTGCTGCGCACCAACAACAGCGACAACGGTTTTCTCCGATTCGACCACAGCTTCGGTGAAAAAGAGAACATGTTCGTCCGCTACTTTATCAACGACGGCAGGCTTGTTAATCAGTCGCCGCTGAACGACGGCTTCGACCTGCCATCTGCTTTTAAGGACAACTTTTATCGCGACCAGTCTGTCGCCGGAACGCTGGCCTCCGTTATCAATCCGAAGGTTGTTAACGAGCTGCGCATGCAGTTCGCTCGCCGTTCCTTCGATTTCCCCACGGTTTCGACCCAGCCCCACCTCGAACTCTCGAACACATTTACTACGGGTGTCAACCGCGGCAACCCTGACTTCTATCGCGAATCGCGATATGAACTTGTGGACAATCTGAGCTTCACTCGCGACCGGCATGCCATAAGCCTCGGCGGCAATTTCAACTATGTCCGTACGACGGAATCCTTCCCGCTGTTCTATCCCTTTGAAGCAGATTTCCCAAATCTCGGCGCGTTCCTCGGCAATGACCGTGTCAATGGAGCCCAGTGCGTCTCCGCCGTGAACGATCCCGGGGGACCGGGGCCCGCCAGCTGCCAGCACCCTAACGTCATCTTCTTCGAGCGCTTTAAGGCGCCAAATTTCGACGAGAAGACCATCACGGAAGGCACTGCCGTCTATAGGGGCGGTCGCTTTTCTCCTGCAATTCGCAATCAGGCCGAAGGGACGTTGAATCACACGTACGACGGATTGTTTATTCAGGACAAATGGCGCGCCACGAACCGCCTCACCTTGAATGGCGGTATCCGCTGGGAGTGGGAGACCTGGCCAAGCGGCGTGCTCAACACGCAGTGGAAGAACTTCGATCCGCGGTTGGGAATGGCTTATAACCTCGGCACGAATCATCATGTTGTTGTACGAGCCGGCTTTGGGTTGTTCCACGGCATCATTCCTGCTCCGTTGCTTGCCTGCCAGAAACCGTCCTGCGGCGGTGTCATCGGCAAGTATCCCAATCGTCCGTTCGAAAACAACCTCGATGCCAACACGGAATTATTTGCCTTTGCGAGTGGTCCGGGGATTACCGCAAGCGGCTTGCAAGGACTGATCCGGGACGGAGCTTATCCGGACAACACTTCGGATCCTTTCACGAGTTTCCCGGGATGTCAGCCTATCACCAACTGCGGATTCTTCGGCCCTTCCGTGGTGGTGCGCTTCGATCAAAATCACAAGAATCCCTATGGCGTTCAGGCGAGCGTTGCTGTGGAATTTGAGCCGCTGCCTAATACTTCGGTCAGTATCAGCGGATTGCACATTCGCGGCGTTCACCTCGGCAGCTTCTACAATGTGAACCAGCCGGATCCTACCGCCACGGTGACCGTTCATGACTCGCAAGGCCGCAGTGGACTGAAAAACGCCTATTGCTCCGTCGTTCCGGCGTGTCCTTTTACACCCGGCGTGCGCACGTTTCCGATCGCGATTTACTTCGAAGCCACCTCACGATGGGATTCGCAGTACGACGGATTGCTCATCAACGTCACGAAACGGCTATCACACAACTTCTCCTATGGCGTCAGCTACACATGGTCCAAATCGATTGACGACGGCCCGAACCCAAGCTTCGTGCTCATCCCGCAGGACAGCCAGAACTTCCGGGCGGAACGCGCTCTGTCTTCGGACGACGTCCGAAACCGTCTGGTGTTGAATGGCACGGTCGCTACACCCAAGACTTGGAATCTGCTCGCGAGAGATTTCGAGTTCGGCCTGATCGCCACCATCCAGTCGCCAATGCGATTTACCAAGTTCGCAGGTTTTGATGCCAACGGAGACATCTTCGGCAATAACGATCGGGTTGGCATCGAATCGCGCAACACGTTCGTGGGAGACAACTTCCGCTCGGTGGATTTCCGCCTCGGACGCACCATCCCGTTCAAGGAGCACCGCAGCCTTGAACTCTTGGCGGAGGCTTTCAATCTCTTCAACAGAACCAATATTCGCTTCTTTAATACCGTGTACGGCGCGGCCGACTTCTGCCCGTTCAATCCAACGGCGTTCGGCTGCCCGGCTACGCCCTCCGGATTCCGTGAGGGTTCACCCAATCCACTGTATGGATCGCCGCGTGCCGTATTCAATCCGCGGCAGATTCAGCTGGCGCTGAAGTTCAACTTTTGACAGCCGTGGAGCGCCGTGCTTCGACAGCTAGGCCGCGGCGAAATGCTGCGGCCAGGCTGTCCTCCGGCCCGTGCCGCGTTTCTCAACCGGATTGCACGGACGGAAAAAATCAAAGGAGCGAGACGGGAACATGCGATTCGGCATCTACACAGAAATGCAGACGCCGCCGGGTAAATCCCATGCGGCGATGACCTGGGAGATTCTCCGCCAGATCGAGCACGCGGATCAGGTCGGATTCGATGTTTACTCCGTGATTGACCATCATTTCTTCCAGAAATTTTCCATCTCTGCCAATCCCCTGGCACTTTTCAGCGCCGCGGCCCAGCGCACCGAGCGCATTCGGTTTCGAGTTGCTCTGTTTACCCTTCCCCTCGAAAATCCGATGCGGCTGGCAGGCCAAATCGCGGAAGCCGACATCCTCACACGAGGGCGACTCGAATGCGGGCTTGGACGCGGCCACGCTTGGCTCTTCGGCCCCTCAAATGTCCCGCTCGAAGAGAGCCGGCCACGTTACGACGAAGCCATCGAAATTTTGATTGGGGCATGGACGAAGGACAAAATGTCCTATGAGGGCCAGTTCTACAAAGTGAAGGACCTTGCCGTGGTTCCCAAGCCAGTGCAGAAACCGCATCCGCCGCTATATACGGGTGGAACGAGCGATGTCACCTATCAAATGGCTGGCGAGCGCGGATGGGGAATCTTTGTGCCGCCCTTGCTTCCCTGGGGTGTGCTGGAGAAGCCACTCGGCATCTATAAGAGAGCCTGCGCGCAACATGGTCATCAGCCGAACATCGTTTACATCCGGCCTGTTTATTTGGACGAAGACGAAAAACAGATTCGGAAAGAAGTGGAGGGCGCGCTGCACAATTTCCTGGCATTCAATGCATCACCGGTCGAATCATTGCAGGATGAAGTGAAGAAGGCGGAACTTAGCGCTAAGGGCTACGGCTTCTACGCCAGCGGGGCGCTCGAATCCCTGACCAAGCTGACCTACGAAGAGATCGTGGACCGGGAGATTGGTTTCATTGGCACCCCTGAGAAAGTGATCCGCCAGATTCGAAACTTGCAAGCCAAAGGTGGAATCGGCGAGTTCGCCATCGTCTCCAATTTTGGCGGACTCGAACACTGGAAATCCATCAAGACGCAGCACCTCTTTGCCGAGCGCGTGATGCCGGCCTTCCGAGGGAACGCCGCTGCCTCTCAAGTGGACGCATGAACACAACCGGAAACTTTCCGCAGCCACGGGACCAACGGAATCGATGAGCTCCTCTCAAGACGCAAGCGCGCGCGAATCGGACATGGTCTTCGAGCGGAGCGAGACGTTTGCTCCGCTAAGCGCCCGTCGCCTCCTCCTCCTGGGCGGCATCGGCCTAATCCTGATCGGAATGATTTTTG
>Ga0209588_1000223_pt1 | contig 15228 bp, 9 predicted proteins | sample Rivendell_Oct201_10_FD_188351 | JGI IMG/M metagenome (GOLD analysis project Ga0209588, IMG submission 188351) | Vadose zone soil microbial communities from the Eel River Critical Zone Observatory, Northern California, USA -... | ecosystem: Host-associated > Plants > Roots > Rhizosphere > Soil ...
TGACCGTACACGAGCCAGTCACTGCTGCACCGTTGATACAGATATTCGTCAGCAAAGGATCTGGACTAGGGATCAGAGGACCAAGAGCAGCACCGGTTGGGATCAGAAAGTTCGTGTCGACAGAGAGATAGATGTCGAAGCCCGCCAATGGTTTTGAAGCCTCTATGCGGACGCCGGCAGTATAGCTCGACCCGACATTAACCGGACCTATCACCACCGCGCCAGTAGTACAGGGTGTGGCAGTTGAGGGGTAGGTTATGCAGACGATCGATGGCGCAAGTGCAATGGTAACGGTGGCGCCCTGAATAGTTTCAGGAAGAGTAGTTCCAATGTTGTCAGCCACAAGAACACAAGTGTTCAGTGGTGTGGCCACACTGCTTGTAGCACAACCCGTGGCCGTTGGATAGGACAGAGAAGTAGTTGGAGTCGCACCCACCACACTATAGGTTATGGTGAAAGCCAGACCGGAACATGGTGAGATACCACCACACTCGTTGGTCCCAGCACTCTCTATCGTAGTGACCTCAACAACACCAGCACCGTTAGCCGTCCCGACAGTACACGAGCCAGCAGTGGCCGCGCCGTTGATACAGATAGAGGTCAACGATGGAGTGACGATCAGAGGACCAAGAGCAGCACTGACAGGATGAACAAACGTATTGTCGGACTTGACATAAATGTCGAAGCCGCCCATCGCGCGAGAATTATTGATGAAAACACCGACGCTGAACGTTGAGCCTGCGGTAAGCGGGCCAATAGTAGGCGCACTGTTACTACAGTTCGTAGCGGTTGTGGAGGCTGTGATACAGACCTGTCCAGTCCCTGTAAACCCGGCCGCGTGAGCCGAGGGGAAGGCCTGTGCACCAACGAAGAGCGAAGCGAGAAGGAGAGGCAGTGAGAGTATTAGACGCTTGTTTTTGAATAGACGATTGTACAATTCATAAATCACTTTTTTCTTGAGATAGGCTTGACTTTTAGCTGGTCTTAAGAAGCTTTCGGACACCCAGCAACCATCGGCAACCGCCAGATATTAGTCGCCGAATACGGATATCTGAGAGCAACCGCGTCTTTTGAAGCCCCTCCGGACAGTTTTCCTTCGAGCGCAAGCGTCTCCTTCCTACTGAAGCTCGAAGTCATTGTTCGCCCGACGAGAATTCTATGTTCCCTGCCGGAATCTTCCAAAGGTCCTTCCAGACACTGGGATAGCTTCGACCAAACCTGTCTACCATCAAAGAAGCACAGAGATCTTCGGCCATCAAGCGTCCTACAGACTTCATACTGCGTGGGACCTGACCCTACGCTGACTGTCTCGGCGAGACAGATCCTTTGTTTCTCGCGGCTGCTCAGGCGTTCCGCTGAGCCGAAGATTCCGATTCCCGTTATCCAATGCCAGCCTGAAGCGAATGCTTCGATAAGGTTGAAAGATTGTACAAATGACGCCAAATGGCGAGCACCCGTTGAGTAGTCAACATGATGCGACACGCTTCAAATGTTGCAGAGGAAGAAAAGAGTCATCACCGGAGCCCTCGCAACGATCAGGAACATGATGAGTTGAAGGTCGAAATGAAATCTCCGAAAATCTTCGCTCTGCCCTCATATGTCGCGTCGTCAAAGGCCTTACCGCTTCGTCCCACTTTGAGACTGCCTCCACATTCAAAAGCGAATAATTGACAAGTCAGTGGTAATGATGAAACTCCAGTTCGCGTGGTCATTAACCACAATTATTTTCTTATTCATTCTTCCACCCCTTGTTCCTTTTTCTTCACATGCCATCCTTCCCCACTTGAATTAGGCATTCTCTCTTTAATTCTAAGAATGGCCACACCAACTATTGATCCAATGAATGTAGCATAGATTCCCCAAGCAATTGCTCCATACTGTGTACCATAGGCTACTGTTAGTGCTGATATGGCGAATGCTCCAAGGAACAGAAAGAGAAATCCCACAAAGTAGAGGAAGAATTCCACAAGAAGTACGTAATGAACATGAACAAGCCCATAAAGCTATGTTCGTGAACCGAGGCTCCAGGATCTGTGTCGGAGAAATGAGTAGCGACACGCTGTATCTTCAGAGTCAAGAGTCGGCGAGAGACGTTTTCAAGTGGACCCCATGCCAAAAAGAATCACTCCGAGAATTCCTTTCGTGAAATTCTATCTCGAAGCCCAGCCCTGACCAGCTGCGGGTCCCAGTTAGACGAGCAGCTTTACGCCGAAGCGCCCGGTTTAGGATTGAAAATCAAACTTTGAGGCGAAGAATTCTTTTCCCGAAATGGCGAAATGATGGATGCTTGGAAATCCGGGACTTTCATGCTAGGATTCGTCGAGTCGCGTTCTATACCAGAGGACTTGATAGGAACACTTTTTCGCGGCGGTCAACTGTAGAGGTGACAGGCGACGAAGTGACCCTCCTCAACCTCAACGAGCGGAGGCACATCAACCGTACACCTAGTATGCGCGTAGGGACAGCGAGTGTTGAACCTGCAGCCCGGCGGAGGATAAACGGGGCTCGGTATTTCTCCACTGAGCACGTCACCCCTCTTATGACTAGGGTCCACGACAGGAACCGCGGCTATGAGCGCCTGAGTGTACGGGTGTAGGGGAGTATCGATCAGCTTGCCGGACTCTGACATCTCCATGATCTTTCCAAGATACATAACCGCGATCTTATCGCAGATATGCTTCGCAACAGCAAGATCATGGGTTATGAAGACGATGGACGTTCCCTTCTTCTGGACCAGATCAACCATCAGGTTGAGAATCTCCGCGCGAATTGACACGTCGAGCATCGAGACTGGCTCATCAGCCACGACAAACTTTGGATCAAGGACGAACGCTCGGGCGACAGCTACTCTCTGACGCTGGCCACCGCTCAGCTCGTGCGGGAACCGGTAGAGGAAATTCTCGGGAGGGACCAGTTCGACCTCGCTCATCACAGCCTTCACCCTCGCCTCGACCTCGGCCTCGTTCTTCGCAACCTTCTGAACGCGGACTGGCTCAGCAACAATCTCCTTGATCGTCATTCGGGGATCGAGAGACTCGAACGGATCTTGAAAGACGATCTGCATCATCCGGCGAAGATCCTTCAGATTCTGCCACCCGTACAGGTTCTTCTCAACCTCCTTGAAGTGCTGGTTGCAGAGGTGACCGTTATTATCAACGGTCTGGATGCCGGAGCCGGAAACGTCCTGGGGCGAGACTGATTTCTTGGCCAGACGGCCGCAACCAGCGACCGAGCACTTTGCCCCCTTCTCAGGCCTCCCGAGGATCTTGAGCCTTGGTCTGGTCGTTAGTTTCTTTTTCACTTCCCTGAAGTGAGTCGTGCAGAGATAGTCTTTCTCCGTACCAGGTGCAGCCGCCAGCCCTGCCCTCGAGACATCGGTGGAGGAGATCGATTTCTTGGCAACGCGACCGCAACCAATAACCGAACAGACTGTTCCCTTCTTGACCCTCCCTAGAGTCTTCAGCTTTGGCCTCAGCGCTAGAGTAATGTCCTTACCCTCGAAGTAGATAGCGCCCTCGGTCGGATCGGTGAGCCTGACAAGCAACCGACCCGTGGTAGTCTTGCCGCTACCGCTCTCGCCAGCGAGGCCGAATATCTCCCCCTTCTTCAGCCCGAAGCTGATGCCGTCAACCGCTTTTACGGTCAGCTCGTTTCTAGAGAGGAGAGTTTGGAAGAAGCCTTTCTTGAGCGGAAAGTGCTTCTTCAGATTCTCCACGCGGACCAGGTATTCTTCGCTCAAGTCGACCAACTAGTCGTAGAGATGGCATGCAACCAAGTGATCGCCCCTCCCGGATTTTCCAAGAACAGGGTCGACCTTCTTGCAGACGTCCATAACATACGGGCATCTCGGGTTGAACCTGCACGCCGGCGGGGGCCTCAGCAGATCAGGCGGCTGTCCCGGGATAGAAGTCAGCCTGACCCGCTCGCCTTTGATACTGGGAAATGCTTTGAGGAGACCCTGCGTGTAAGGATGCAGAGGCTCTTTGAAAACGGACTCTGCGTCACCATACTCCACAATTCTTCCAGCATACATTATCGCGATCTTCTCGCACGTCTCTGCAAGTATTGAGAGATCGTGACTGATCACCAGCATTGACAGCCCCAGTTTCTCCCTGAGATCACGCATGAGCTTGAGAGTCTGGGCTTGAACAATAACATCTAGGGCAGTACCAGGCTCGTCACCGATCAGAAACTTTGGATTCGCAGCTAGCGCCATGGCGATTAGTGCTCTCTGCCGCATTCCGCCGCTGAACTCGTGAGGATAGTTGTCGACGCGTTCAGAGTCTATGCCGACCAGTTCGAAAAGGTTCCTGGCCCGCTCCCAGGCCGACTTGTTGTCAGTATCATGTTCATGGGTCCGTATAGCCTCGACGATCTGCTCTCCAACCTTCATGACAGGATTCATTGCGTTCATTGCTCCCTGAAAGATTATTGCGATGCCCTTCCAGCGAATCTTTCTCATCTGATTCTCAGACAAGGGCACAATGTCGGTACCATCGAAGAGGATCTTTCCCCCTCGTATCGTTCCGCCCTGAGGGAGAATCTTCAGAATGGACATGGCGACCGTAGTCTTTCCACATCCAGACTCCCCCGCCAGACCTAGAGCTTCACCTTTCTCAACCTGAATGTTTACTCCCTCTGCTGCTCTCACCCAACCACTCAGAGTACGATAGTTTGTAGTGAGGTTTTGTGTCTCTAGAATCGGGGGCATCCGTTTGTCGCTCTCGCGTCCAACTCAGAATTCGGAATGGTTCCGCTTCAATTAAGCTTTGGGGGAGAAGCCAAGACTTTTCTAGTCTGTCAAGAATTTTGAAGTTGGAAAAAAGACCAGCCAGCCAGCATATTCGTCAGCCAGCTACTGTTTCTGCCCGATTGCCAGTGCGATGCGGGGAAAAGCGGAGGTGGAGCAGATTTATAGGATGTCACGTCAGAGGAGTCTCCGAAGTGCGGAAACGAGCTACCCAAAAATTGGCTTCACAGAGACTCCGTCTAGTTTTCATACCCGTTCTGCTCGCGATGCTACTAGGGCCGTCCCTGCTGGCGCCGGTGAGGGGGGCTCCAGTTACAGTCATTGTGAACAGGGATTCGGTTTCTGTCGGTATGAATGTTGAGCTGATCGAGAATCTGACGACATCTCTCCCTCCGCTCGATACCGTTCTCGACCAGTCGAGTCCTGCCCTGCTGCCGATTCAGAGAACATTTCAATCGATGGTCCCCAATCTGCGGATCGATCTACTATCTTTACATGCAAAGACTGCCCAGATCAACAATAGAACGGGTCTATGGGTCTTCCAAGAGAACTATACGTTCACTGTTTCAGGAGTCACAAACAATTCTGGGGGAAGAATAATCGCAGATCTCGCCTTTCTCTCGTCGAGGAACAACCAGTCTATCCTCGCGTCTGGCGTAGAGCTGAACAATGTCGGCCAGAGTTATCTAGTGCAAGGCTTCCAACGGTTCCCGCCCGACAGTAAGACACGCTACTTCGCCCAAACTGGCGGATATACTCAGCCTCTAATCCCTGAACAATTCACATCCGGCTTCAGCCTCCTCGACCTGAGCTGGATCTCCCCAGTCTCAAACTGGGGTGGCGGCTATCAGCCCTTCGACCCCTCGACCATCTGGAACCTCCAACCACGTATACCTCCGTACAACGTAACCGTCGGAGTAGGCCTCACCACAGAGGGCACGTATCTAAAAGTGTACACGGCCTACCTCAACTCTTCCGTGGAAATCACCGCCCCTCCCAGAGCTCAGGCCAGCGGGACAACAATCCAGTTTGATATACCAACAATCGCGGAAACAATAGCACCGATCATAATCGTCGTGTCGCTACTCATTCTGCTAGCGACATTCCTAGTGGACAGGAGAATCTCCAAACAGACCCGCCTCGCCAGGGGAAGAAAACGTTAGCCTACCAAGACCGGTCCATCATAAATATTTCCAAACGAGCATGGTTCAAGTCGTTTTCAAAACCTAGCTCTCAACACGACGAGAGCCGCGGCCACTCCTAACACTCCGAGGAATATCGGGACCATCAATAGCTTGAATTGAAAGAGTCCGAGGTAGAATCCCACGATCGAAGCGAAAGCGATGGCTAGAGCGATAAGCCCCCTTGCCATGCTTCCATCCACTCTGTCAAAGTTTCGAGAGTAGCCTGTCCGAGAAAGGACGACCCCGACAATGACAAAGGATCCCGCGAGCGAACTCCAGAAGACGATCGCTCCGTAGGCGATGCCGATGTAGACCAGGAGAAGAGGATAGGCAAAGAGGAACAGGAGAAGCGAGCCCTTAGTCAAGGACTTGAGAACGGAAACGAGACGTTGCACTCGGGTCCGGATTCCTGCGGGATGAAAAATCGTCTCGTCAACTTTCCAGAAATTCCTTTCATCGTCGTCCCGCGACTGAGACAAACCAACCCCAAGCTTCGGTCAGGGATTATTGAGTTTATCCGAACCCCCCATCGGCTGAGCGGGTCACCGCGCTTAGACTTTCATTGCCTTGGCAGCGACAGAATACGGTCCGCATGAAAAGAGTCCCTTTGACCGCCGGCTTTCGGCCTACTGCCGCTTTCTAAGCTTGGGGTTGAACATTTCATCTAGCGCGTAGCCGATTAGTACGAAGGAGAGGGAGACGATTGCGATCGCGAAGCCGGGGGGGACGACCCACCACCATTCGCCCGTTGCACTCACCGTAAAGTTGTCATTGAGAACTTTCCCCCAAGACTCGACCGTTGGATCTCCGAGGCCCAAGAACGCGAGGGCTGCGTAGGTGAGGATGGCTCCGGGGACGCTGAGAGCCAGGTTGACGTATGTGAGTCCGATCAGGTTGGGGAATAGGTGCCTCGACAGGATGCGGCCGTTTCCGGCTCCCGCTGCTCTAGCCGCTTCGATGAAAGGCCTCTCCCTCAGAGTTAGCACCTGAGATCTAATTACTCTAGCAAAGCCCATCCATGAGAAGAACGCTATAATCATGATAATCGTCAGGGCGCTTGGGGTCAGAACTACAACCAGTATTATGGCTAGGGGAAGAAATGGAATCGTCAAGAACATGTCTGTGATCCGCATTAGAAGCTGATCTATGATACCGCCGAACAGTCCCGCTAGGAGTCCTATGATAAGTCCAACCCCGATGCCCAACACTGCGGCCGTTAGTCCCACGAGCATTGAGGGAGCTGTGCCGCGCAAGTCGCGGGTCAGGAGATCATTCCCACCGCTGTCGGTTCCGAATAGACCCCAAGCGGTTCCAGCAAGGCTGAGCTGAAGATTTGTAATATTGACCTGCTGCGCACCGTCGAATGTGACCTCAATTCCGTACGTATACTTCTGATTCCCAGAGAATACGATGCTGGCAGCCGGGAGATTGGAGGAACCCGCCCCGAGGTTCAGGATAGAGTCTAGACCGCTCGAGGGCCTTGTCCAATTGCCGCTCAGAGTCAGGTCTTGATTCCAGAGATCGAAGTTCAGCCCACCAATCTGGTCAACGAAGACTCTCACATGAATAGGGTGGGCAGCCGTTGCACCCGTGGGAAGTACGGACACTGTGCCTAGGAAGCTCGCGGGCGGTCCGTGATAGGGATAGAGAAAGGTCTGACTGACCACCGCCATTGCTAGACCCTGGCCTGGATGGGATAGCTGCAAGCTGCCTAGAGAAGTGGTAGTGGGATCGGCTAGTCGAGGCGCGAATGAAAGGGCGAGGCTCGATAGATCCGGCTTCGACCCGCTGAGCACAAGAGCCTGGACTGCGGCGGGGGTGGAGAATGCTGGATCTCCTACTGCCACAAGGTTTGTGCTGAGATAGTAGCCGTCAGGGAAACCCATCACCCAAGCGGGCTCTGCGTCGGGACCAGACACTTTCTGGATGTCATTATACGGCGTGAGCAGTGGAGCTGTGAGCGCAATTACGCTTGCGGCTATGAGGATGATCAGCCCGACCGCTGACATCCTGTTCTTTAACAATGCCTTGAGGAGACCCGTTATACGGTGCAGCTGGAAGCGCCAGTATGATCTTAGATAGGACTCGTCAGACACGCTTCCGCCTCCTTTCTAGCAGCCGCCAGAATCTTCTACTCATATCGGATACGCGGGTCCACGATTCCATACAGCACGTCTGCAATAAAATTAGCTGCGATCACAGTAAGCGCGATGAGATAGAACATGGCCTGCATAACGGGAAAGTCCTTTTCCAGCACTGCTTGGAAGAGCCAGTAGCCGAGACCGCCCCAGGCGAAGACAGTCTCTGTTATGATCGCGCCGGCCAGGATACCGCCGAAAGCCAGTGCTGCGTTCGTTATCACGGGGAGTGAAGCGTTCTTGAATGCGTGGCGGAAGAGTATGACCCTCCGCGACAATCCCTTCGCTTTGGCTGTGACAATGTAGTCCTCGTTCAGAGCTTCTATCATCGTAGCCCTAGTCAATAGCACAAAACCGCCATAGGTGAAGAGGGTGAGGGTGAGCGCGGGGAGGAAGAGATACTGAAGCCGGACGAAAAACTGGGTCACAATATCCGGAGCCTGTCCAGGAACGGAGAAGCTAGCAGGGACAGTACCCCCTGAGGGAAACCAGTGCAAGCCTTCAGCAAAGACCAGTATGAGCAGCAATCCAATCCAGAAGGTTGGGAGAGCATATGTTGAGAGGGAGGCAGATACAGAAAAGCTGTCTATAAAAGACCCCCGCTTAGCGGATGCGAGGATCCCAAGAGCCACTCCAACGATGATAGCGATGATCGTGGAGGATCCGAGTAAGACTAGAGTGTTCTGGAGTCTCTGCTGTTGTATGATCTGGGTAGATATAGGCAGGCCATTCTGAAACGAGGTTCCAAACTGGAACGTGAGCATGTTATGGATATAGGATACAAACTGATCGGTGCGCGTCGCGTTACACTGCCACAGAGCACAGAGCCTTGCTTTCGCTTGGGGGTTATTGGATAGCCGGGGACTGCTCGTAAGAAACGCCTGCGCGCCGTTCTGTCCAGGAATCCCCTCGAATATCAACCAGTTTACTATGATAACCATGAAAACCAGGAGAACAGTATACGCGAGTCTTCTCAGGAGAAAGGAGCGGAGCGTCATCTTCGGATCAGTCCGATCGAGTCCCGATCGCTTATTTGAGTTTTGCCCCCTGTGTTGGGAAGAACACGCGACGCGCTTGAAAAAGCAGAAGTTGATGATGGCTCATTCGTCTAGAAGATTGAAGGATACTCGGATGGCCTGCGCAACCGGAGACTGAGGCTCGCCATTATTTTCGATGCCTGTTGGACCAGAAAAGGGTCAGTAGCATCTTTTGATAATTATGAGTTGATAATTATGAAACCCCGTTTTGGACTTAGTCCACCCGGAGCTACTCCCTTCCAGATCCGGAGCTAGTCGTGGATATCGGAATGATAAAAAGAAAAAAGAGGGGGGTTTGACTTTTTCGGTGATCTGTTAGCAGTCGTATCCGCCGGTGGGATAGTCTGTGGTGCACCCGATGGATGCCGAGGGTGCCAGTGTACTAGTGCCGACTGATGTGGTGCCGCCTGGCGGGGTTATCTGGCTGCCGACCTCGTAGAGTGTTGCTGCGTATGGGCCTATGCCAGGTAGGACGGTATTCGTCCATCCTGCGTTGGTTGCTGAGCACGGTACGAGTGCTGTATTGGGTATTGTGTAGCCTGCTGCGCAAGATAGGATCAGCTGAGTGCCTGTAGTCTTCTCCGTGCTGAAGCTTATCCAGCTTATTCCCTTGAGCGAGTTGACCTTTAGACGCTGGCTCAACCCGACAGGGTTGCTAGTGCTTGTTGCGCTCGGATTACCGATTCCTTGTGCCCAGTGCGGACAGTTGGCTGATGGAGTCGCTGAGTGACAGCTGTTCACCGTCAACACCTTCGAAAAGTCAGCACTGCCTGAGCCGATGTCGCCGGTCCAGACGTATGCTGCTAGTGCGCCGCTGCTACGGAAGTAGTCGCTGCTAGAACCAGCAACACCACAAGTGGTACCGGTTGAGATGGTACAACCCGTTCTTGTCAGGGTGAAGTCGCCGAGCCCGGAGACGGGAGACATCGTATTATCGACGCTGCAGCCTCCTCCGAGGGTGCCTGCAGCAGGGTGACCTGTGCCACCGATGCTCTGGCAAGTGTATGGTCCTGATCCGATGAGCAGGTTGTTAGCCATGACGTCAACTGTTGGACTGTCAGCCCGTGTCAGTACGCCGAGAACAGGTACGCTTGTAATGCTGGGCGAGGCGAAGGTTCCGACGCAAGTATCCTCTGCAGCAGATTGGATGTTGGTGCCTGCAATGTTCTTACCGGTCACGCCGCTGTTCCAAGTGCTCGCACCACAAGCAGACCAGACGTGGCCTGGGATTATGGTGATGCCGCCCAAGAAGAGTTCAGTGAACGGACCCTTAGCCTTGAGGTTAAGGTCCAGAGTGAACTCGTCAATGACGTTCAGGTGAGCAACGTTGGCCAGCGATGTGGCCTGGAATGCGCCTGTGGCGTTGAGGTTGTTGAAGCTGTACTTTACGTCCCACGCGGTGACAGGACCACCGTCCTGCCAGTGGTTACTACGGTTCAGTGTGAGACGAAGATCAGCTGATGTGTTGGCGAAGTACGTAGAGTTACCATATCCCAATGTTGTAGAGGTGCACGCGGGACCACCAGGGAAGCAGAGGAAGCTGTGACTCGTAGTCATCCAGTCGATGTTCTGCAATATCGAGCTGCACTGGGGGACACCAGCTATGCCGGCTAGGCTTGCGGAGTTGGTACACTGCGGGTTCTGCACAAAGAGACTGTCATAGACGTTGGAGAGTAAGTAGGCCTCCCAGAGTGTGGTGAAGTCGAATGGGTTGAGGTTGCTAACTGTTGTCAGGAAGCTCTGGCGGAATGTTCCAGCCACGGCAGGAGTGGCACTGTAAGCGTTGAGCCATTCGAAGAAGTTCGCTGAGGCCGAGAAGCCGCCGCCGAAGGCAGTGATAAAGCCCGGCGTTGTGCCGCCCAGAGGCCAGTTGCTTAGACGACCCTGGACATCGCTGCCGGACCAGACGGGTATGGTAAAGGCGTGGCTGCCATAGTAGTCTATGGCCTGGTAGCCAGCACTGATCGCGCTGCAGACTGGAGATGCGCCGATGCACGACGTAGCGCCAGCTCCACCCGCGACTGCTACACCTGCGCAGTTAGCGAAGGTAGGCGAGGCCTGGTTGAACGTTGGATCTGTTGCAGGTCCTGGCGAGCCGAGGCAGAGTGAAAACTCCATCGCCGCGCTCAGGGTATCGTAAGTGGGGCTGCAGACGTAGTTGTAGTCAGAAGCGCCGGGGGAGAATGTGACACTGGTACATGATGAGCCTGGAACATTACTGGTGCAGTTGGCATTGGTGCAGGTAACCGTAGTCTTGGTGGCGAAGGAACTGTTGTATTCGAAGTATGTTGTGCTGTCGAACGGGAAGACTTGTCCGAAGCCGAATGTTCCGAATGACCAGCAGTTGATCGGGATGCCGGTAACGCTTGTGTTAAATCCACAGAATTGGCTGATCGTTCCTTCTACTTCTTGGAGGAACGGGCATGATCCGCCGCCACAAGCAGCGTTGCCTGTGCCGGTGTTTGTATTGTCGCACGAATTGGGGTTACCGGCCAGGGTTGTCCAGCCAGCACCGCCAGTCCAAGCGGGTGAGAAGAGTGCGCAAACGTCCTGAGTGATACCCTCACCCAGACTCTTCCGGGGTTCAGTGGTGCGAACGAAGGCGCATCCGTTCGCGGTAGAGGCAGGAGCTACGCCACAGCCGCCTGCGGGATTAATCGCTGTAACGACTGCCGGCCAGCCGCCTGTAGGCGCGACTAGTTCACAGTTCGCGTTCGTAGTCACCCCGCTAATGCTAGCATCAGCGAATGCTTGGATGAAGTGCTGTGCCGCAGCGCAGAAGTCAGGGCTGCCGATCCCGGCTTGCCATGCGAATTGATTAGTTCCCGTAACTATGCCTGTGGGACATGCGGTGCTGAAGTTACAGTTGTACGATGAACCACCCGGAGCACCCACGATACAGTTCGTGGAGCTTGTCTGGGCATACTTTGTATCCCAGCCACATGGGTTAGCCGCGGGGAGCCCACCGTTTGTACAGCCTGCTGTGGTCGTACAGACGGGGATAGCCTGATCGTTAGGGACGCACGCGATGTTGAGGCATGCGCCGTTGTTCGCCGTGAAGCTCTGTTTGTTGAAGAGATGAGCTATACCCTGGCGAAGCTCGACGCCCGCCGCAGAGTTGCCGTACTGCATGGGTATACCCCACAGGATGGTGGCGAGGTTGAACTCGATCTCGAAGTATCCGTGGTCTGGCATCGGAAGGCTGCAGGATACAGCCGCGTTGCCTGCACAGTTTACGTTACCTGTAGCGCTTCCCTGCTGGGTTGCGGTTAGTGGCCAGTCCTCGCTGTCGACCTGGTTTGTCAACAGCCAGCCGACCTGGACGCTGCTAGCGCCGGTGCCCTGGCTTATGGACAGGGTCTGTTCCTGAGCGCCAGCTGGTTGCCACACGCCGACTCCGGTTTCGGAGGTAGCATGGACTCTTGGGATGGTTATCGATGGGAGCTGAAAGAGACTTGCTAGTGGACCGGTTAGGCCCACGAGAGAGAATGTCACTGAGAATATTACAAGTAGCTTTACAGTAGAATAGCCTTTCAAATTTTCTCGAATGCAAGCTGGCGGTCCAAGCTTTAAAAGATTATCCCTTCAGCAGCGGCAAATTACATCCCGGGAAAGACTGAGATATTCCTAGCTTACCAAGACACCCATCGAATATACGCGCAGAGCTCACAATGGCTCCGGCCGGGCTCGGGACTTTCGTACCAGTCCAGCCGCGAAGACAATAACGGCGATCAGAACGATACCGAGTCCCAGCGTCTCCGGAAGGTTGAGACCGAGAAAGACTCCGATGCCCGAAGGCACCTGCTCGATGAGCTGAACAAAAGCCACCCTCAGATTATTCGGGTCTATAAGCTGCCCGTGAATTATCGCCGTGTCGTTCTCAAGGATCCGGCTCGTGTTCCCGTTCCTAACCTCGTCAAGAGTAACGTCCAACCGATAGACTCTAGGAGTGATACCTGCAGTGCTCCAGTTGTAGCTCAGGCTCGACTCAAGTATTGGCGCAAGATTGACGATAGGCTGTGTCGCTACATTCTGATTGTTTATTGCGAGTCTCAGAGTCGAGTTCTCAGGGTTGACACCGTTGTTGGTAGCAGTCGCCACTATGTGGACAAGAGTGCCAGGAAATACTCCTATCGTATGGTCGATCGCGAGCGCGGAGATCCCGAGATCAACCCAGACCCGGAAGACATTGATGCTTACTGTGTAGTAGGCTCTCGCACCAAAATTATCCTGCGCGCTAAGAGTGACTATGTGCTGGCCGAACTGGAGAAATATGATCGTAGCATTCGACCAAAGCTTGCCACCCTTATTAGAAGGACTATTGAAAGATTGCACGTCTGCAAAGTTTCCCGAAGTCCAATTATACTCTCGAATCGATCCGCCAGGATTCTGCGACAGAGCAGTTGCGTTGAAAGACACAGGCCGAAGTGCAACCGGTCTCACAGGGGGAACGAAAGACAAAACCGGTGGTTTGCACAGATTCCCGCTACCACAGTCCGCGTTCGTGAAATAGCCATCGTAACCAACCGTCTGCAGTTGGACACCGCTAGGCTCAGTCTGGACCTCCTGGAAGACAAAGTGAATAGGCGAGAGGCCAGTACCAACCACCCTGAACGTAAGCGTTGCGAGTATCCCGTTTGTACCAATATTATTTCCCGATTCTGTCGCGAGAAAAAGGGTCAAAACTCCCGGAGCATTCAAGGTTTTGTCAGTGCAAGCAGCCGCAGCTCCAGGGACATCAGCTAGGTTCAGGCACTCATCCGACACGAATACATCGTTCCCAAAGACGTAGCCAGTCCCGGAATAGTCCAGACGCGAGAATTGGAGAATAGAAGTATTGAAGAAGATTGCCACTATGAAGCCGCCAAAAGCTGGAGAGTCGGTGATGTTCAATCCGACAGTTACAGAAGTTCCCACAGTGTAACTCTTGCTTGCGGTCGCTGTCGGATTCACAGCGATCTTCGCAGCTACCGTCACGGTCAAAGTGGTCGGGGCTATCGGCGCTGGATTATTTCCTGTAACCGTCACATTGAACGCGCTGTAAGGTGTACTCGCGGGCACGGCTATGGTCAACACGGTAGTGCTGCCTTTCACCGTTGGAATTACGCTGGGTGGAGTGAAGGAGCAGGTAGTGCCTGTGGGAAGAGTAGTAAGATCACATAATAACGTAACCTTTGACGCATTGCCGGCTGTCAGAGTTGCGATAATTGTCGTAAATCCAGAATTCCCCGCAGTTAGTCTAACGCCTCCAGAATTGGAGAGAGTATACTCAAACCCACCCTGCGCGTGAACTATTGCAACAGGATTCAGGATCGCACTGGAGAATACGCTAGAGGAGACGGCTAGAAGAACTAGGAGTAGAGTCTTCTGCCAAGACCTTGAGAAAATTCGAGAGCGCCTCCCAACCCAAACAAGCCTCTAGCATTCCATCCGATTGTATCTTTGAATCTCCGAGAGACTTTCAGTTTTAAAAGTTTATCCGAACAACTTCCAGCCGTGCTGATCTAGAGAACTAATTCTACGAGTATGGGAGGCATCCATAGTTCGAATACAGCAGGACTATGCCCTCACCCGGCACCAAGGTCTGATTACCCCACAAGCCCTCATGGATACCCCCAGTGTTCGGCGATTGAACGCACATGTCCCAATACCAATCTTTCGAATAGGTAGCGTTCTGTGAAGCCAGAGGAGGAACAGTATATCCCAGAGTATTCGCTCGCCCCAGAGGCTGTCCCCAGACATTGAAAAAGTCAAGCAGGGTATACGTCCTAGCAGTCCTCGACCTCACGTGAATAAGCGAATAGTTCGAATTACCGTTCGGCGCCCCCTGAGCAAATATCGGATAGTGTCCATTCATGCCATCGCTATCGTACTGGTGAGAATTCCATATAAGCCCCGAAATCCCCACGTACTTCGGCAGAACGTTCTGTATGAAGGCGCCACCAGTGTACTTCGTAGATATCTCAATCGAGATCGGAATAGTAAAATCTTCCGCGGCCTGAGGAGTGGCAGTCGCCACATAGTACACCCCGAAAAGCAAGGCGAGAGCGAGCAACGGAGCCGAGTAGAGAACTATCTTCTTTCTACGCTGCCCCTGCCCCGCGCGGCGACGCAAAACT
>Ga0209588_1000224_pt1 | contig 15211 bp, 17 predicted proteins | sample Rivendell_Oct201_10_FD_188351 | JGI IMG/M metagenome (GOLD analysis project Ga0209588, IMG submission 188351) | Vadose zone soil microbial communities from the Eel River Critical Zone Observatory, Northern California, USA -... | ecosystem: Host-associated > Plants > Roots > Rhizosphere > Soil ...
GGTTCGATCATCACCGACGAGAAAGAGCTCAAGTCGGGAGACTGGATGTACGTGCCAAAAGGGGTGGAGTACAGCTACCACGCCGGGCTAAACCCGGGCGCGGTCACGATGCACTTTTACGACTAGGTCGGCAGATTCCCCTTCTCCACGGAGAGGGCTAGGGCGACGGTTCTAAGCCGAGTGGCTCTCCAGCAGCTCGGCGATGGAACCTTCGAACTTGGCCAGGCGCTTGTGCACTTCGAGCACCTCGTCTGAGCTGACCGGGTCGAGCGGATCGATGTCCGTCCGGTGCTCCGTCCACTCCGAACCGCACTCACAACGGTGGAACAGGAATCTGTCCGTGCGGGAGCGGTAGGTGTAAACAGCCGCGTCTTTCTTGCGCCTGCCGCAAGCGCACTTGCCCTTGTCTGGTTCCACTTTTGACCTTTGCAATGACGTTGTCCTTGACCTATATAACGAAGCAGGAACCGATTTCGTGACATCGTACACGCGCGGCTTCCGGTTTGGAACGTTCATATCTTTGTAAACGGCGAAACGGTGAGTCCCTGGTTAACTTGCGGCGTTGAGCTCCTGAAGTAACCCGTCGAGATCCCTCAACCGTTCGGTTCGCGCGGCGTGTTCCAGCGTCTGATACTGCGACAGCACGTCGACGAAGCCTTCGCCGAGATCGTAGCCATGCTTTTTCAGGAGCTCGGTCCCCTTTTCTCCCAGGGCATCGACCACTTCCCTCACCTTGTTCGTTGGGCCAAAAGTTTTCAGGGCTCGCCGGGACTGGCCGTTTTCAGGCACTGGGCGGTGGCTCCTGCTTGCGGACGATCGCGCGGTGGCCGTGCCAGTGGTCGGGAACGCCAACCGGGTCGTCGCCGGTGTACCTGAGCTCCAGGCACCACACGCCGTCCACCTGGACGGGCCCGACGGCGAACTTGGTTTTCGGGTTTTTGCGCTGGAGCGTCTGGACGAGCGCCACGCCGTAGAGGACCAGGGCTCCGGGCAGGCTGATGGTGTTGATCCGGCCTCCCTCGCTTGAGCCGTCGACACCGGACGTGCGTGAACCGAGCGCATGGACCATCGGACGCTTAGGTTAGCGAGTGCCGGTGCTCCAGTGCGGCGACGATCACGTCCACAGTCGTCTCGTAGCCCAGGGTTCCGGTGTCGAGCACCATGTCGTAGTGCGCGGGCAGGTTCCGGTCGTGGCCGTACACCTGCTTTATGTAGGAGGTCCAGTTTTCGTCGGTCGACTTGATCCGCTTCCGCGCCTCGTCTTCGGAGGCGATCTTGAAGCGGGCCATCACAGTTTTCACGCGCGCCGCGGTGGCTGCTCGCAGGAAGACGTGGAGGGCGCCAGGGAAATCGCGAAGAATGTACCCGCCGCCCCGCCCGACGATCACGACGTTGCCCGCGCGCGCCGCCTCCTGGATGACGTGCTGCGTGATCTGCAGCACGGCTTTGCGCGTGTCGAAGGTGGGGTCGGAGTTGGGCGGAGTCCACGCGGTCGCCTCGGGCGGGATCATCGGTTCAGTGCTGGCGGAGCCGAGCGCGACGAGCAAGCGGCCGAGCAGGGAGCCGGGCTGCTCGTCCTCGGCCTCTACCTCTTCTTTAGGAAGCTGGAGCCGGTGCGCGACCTCGTCGATGATCCGGGACTCGAGCAGGTCGATTTTCAGGCGTCGGGCGAGCATGTCCCCCACCGTCTGTCCCCCCGCTCCGAACTGGCGGCCAATCGTGATGACCGGCATGCAAGATCAAATCTAGCCTAAATTGCCCGCACATATAGAGACGCGCGCGAGGCGGGTTTGGTTTCAGGGGCTGGTTGCTTTAAGCCCCTCACCCTAGCCCTCTCCCCGAGGGGGAGAGGGAACTCCCTGGCCCTCTCCCCGAAGAGGAGAGCGGACTCTCTTTATTTGTTGAGGCGGGCGGTGGTCCCTTTTTGCTGGAGGAAGACGACCGACGCGCCCAGAGTCCACACGTAGAAGGGCACGATGGCCAGGACGGTGACGTACCCGTTGGCCGACCAGAACGCAGCCGGGTCGCTTCTCCCGTAGGCGGTGAAGGCGATGATCAAGACCAGGACCGATCCGATCCAGCCCACCATGGCCAGCCAGCGCGGGAGGATTCTGGTCGTTGCGCCCAGCGAGCCGGCCGCGCCCAGGAAGAATGCCAAAGGCACCAGCGTGGTGGCGCCCCCGATCAGCCCGCTCACCTCGGCTAACAGACGGACCTTGGCGGCGTCGGCATGGCTGCTCACCGCGAGGGCGAGGCCTGCGAGGCCAAACCCAAGACCAATGAGAACGATCACGGTGACAGCGACGCCGGCCCCGAACGTCGTCGTCGCAAGCCACTCGTCTTTGGCCGCCGCCGAGACCGCGAGCGCCCTAAGACCGGCGAGGAAGCCGATGAAAAGGGTCAACCCTATGAGGAGGAGGAACAGCGCGGTAGTGGCGGTGAAGTGCACGGTCTTTGCGTAAGCCAGGAATTTGGTCGCGTCGTTGATGTCTGACGGCATCCCGCCCGCAAAGCCGAAGATGAACCCCACCAGCTGCACGACGATTGAGGCGAGACCAAGGACGCCTGTCCAGCGGACAACACTCCAGCCACTCATCTTCAGATCCCTCCGAATGACCGATCTGCAGGAAAAGAGCTCAGGTCCACCCGGACTGTACCCCACTTTCGTTGACACCTCGTTGACGGTTGCCGACCTACCGTCGAGATCATGGAATCGATCTTGCAAGGGGAGAGGGAGATAGCCTTGTCCGGCGCAAAACTCATGAGTCACCCCCACTCGTCCGCTCATTACGGCAACAAGGACGCGATCAGGGCGGTCGTCGTCAGCGCGGTCGCCCTGGGCCTCGCCGCTGTGGCGGAGATCAGCGCCTCGATCCTGAGCGGATCCGCGAGCGTGCTGGCGGACGGGCTCCACAACGCCGGCGACGTCATGACGAGCTTCATCCTGCTCTTCACTTTCGCCCTGGTCCGCCGGCCGGCGACCAGGCGATTCTCATCCGGCTACGGCCGCTTCGAGGACGTGGCGACACTGCTGATCGTCGTTGTGATCATCATCACCGCCGCGATCGCCGCGGCGGAGTCGGTGACCAAGCTCCTCCACCCCGTCACCTATTCGAACATTCCGCTCAGCCTCGCTGCCGCCCTCATCGGAGTGGTGGCAAACCTGGGCGTGTCCGAGTACAAGGTGAGGGTCGGCCGCGGCATCGGGTCGGAGTCGCTGGAGGCCGACGGCATCCACTCCCGCATCGACGCCCTGGTGTCGGCGGGCGCGTTCGCCGGAATCGGGCTGGCCGGACTTGGCCTGACCATCGCCGACCCGATCCTCGGCATTTTGATCACCGTGGCCATCGTCTTCGCCCTGGCCGGCACAGTGAAGCAGCTCTACTACCGAATGATGGACGCGGTCGATCCGACGATCATCGACGAGCTCACGTCGTCGGCCACGGCGGTTCCCGGAGTCCTCGCGGTTCACGATGTTCGGGTCCGCTGGGTTGGTCGGGAGCTGGTCGCCGTCATGCATGTCGACATGGATCCGAAGTCCACGCTCGAGAATGCGCACGCCATCGCCATGCGGGTTGAAGACGCGGTTTGCCGGGAGGTGCCGGCGGCTCGGCTCGAGATCCACATGGACCCCGGCACCACGCCTCACACTCACACCCACGTCGGCACCCCGCCAGAAGAAAGCGAAGACGAAGAGGATGACCAAGGCCACGGCCATAACCACGAACACTATTAAGGAGGGACCATGAGCAGCACGCCAGAATCAACTAAGAGCCCAGGAGTCTTGCATGTACCTCGGCTGGTTCTAAGCCACCACTCCCACGGGACGATCCACGGCACCGGACCCGTCGGACGCTTCAATACGTGGCTGGCGGTGAAGATCACCAAGACCGTGGGCACGATGTGGATCGCTTACCTGTTTGCGGCCATCGCCCTCATCTCCTTTCCCGCCGCCATTCGTTCAGGCGATGTGATCATCATCGTCGCCTGGATCGCGCAGACCTTCTTCCAGCTCGTCCTGCTGCCGATCATCATCGTCGGCCAGAACGTGATTCAGGCCTCCACCGATGCCCGCGCCGAGGCCGACCACGAAACGCTGACCGCGGTCCACCAGCTGACCGTCGAGGTGCGTGCGATCAACGAAGCGCAGTCCGCGATCTTGAGGCAGCTTCAGGCGAGGTAGATCGCGCCAGTGTGGGGAGTCCCCCTTAGTTCCTATGGCGACTTACCGGGATTCCCGGCCCCACACTGGATCATGGCCTCACCAGGGGAGATCGAACCGCGTGCGCTGAAGTTTCCTCCCAATCGACCGCGTACTCCCGTTTTGACCCTGGCGCCGGTTCCGATTCCGCCTCGGCGGAGCCCCGGCTGGCTGGATCCGCGAAGCCTAAGGGCCCAGAGCGTCGCCGTATTCGTCATGTTCGTGGTCTTCGCCGCCTACGCGATCGCGATCTCCCAGGTGGTGGGCAATGCGAGCAAGGCCACGCAAGCTCAGCAAGTACAACTCATCACCTGGCGGTATGAGACGGTGCGCGCAAGCCAGTCCGCCGAGGAGCTCGGCACGCATCTGACCCAGTTGAACAATGCGGGGCTCAAGGCCGATTCGTCTGGGTCTGCGGCGTATTTAACCCAGGCAGATGCTGACCTGCGATTCATCGAGACTGAGATCGCGTTTATCGCGAAGCTCAACCTGCCCAGCGACGCCCAGGCCGCCAGGACGGCGGATGAGGCGGCATTCCACGACCTGATCACCTTCGCGCGGAGATTCATCGCCGCTGGACCGGTGCCAGACAATGTGATGCTATCGGAGGTCGACGGGGCGTTCAACCAATGGCGCTCGGCGCGCGGCTCCATCGACGACTTCATCAGCGCCAAGATCCAGGAAAACACGGCGCTCAACAATTCGCGTCAAGCGACCACGAATTTGGTGGCGTCGGTTGCCGGCATCGGGACTGTGATCCTGCTCACAATCCTCGCGTACTTCATATTCGTTCTGATCCTGCGACCGGTGGTCAAGCTGGCCAACGTGGCGACGGAGCTTGCCGCCGGAAACACAGTCTCTATCCAGCCGAGCAAGCGCCATGACGAATTCGGCCAGCTGTCGGGCGCTCTGGCTGCGTGGCAGCAGAGCTCGCAGAACCTGGTCGACGGGCTCCGCGAGGGCAGCTCCCAAGCCTCCGCTTCGGCGTCGGGACTCTTGTCCGCTTCGGAGCAGCTCGCTGCAGCAACCGCGGAACAGACCGCGGCGACGACCGCAACGTCACGCAACATGGAGAAGCTCGCGCGCACAACCACCGCGATCGCGGAAACGCTCGCCCGTGTGGCGAGTCAAACGGGCGAGACGCGCTCAAACGTCGAGCGTGCGCAGATCGCCACCCAGGCTTCCGGGACTCGAACCCTTGCTCTCGCCGAACGGGTGCATGACATCAGCAAGATCCTCGACCTGATCAACGAGGTCGCGGACCAGACGAACCTCCTCGCGCTCAACGCCGCGATCGAGGCGGCTCGGGCCGGCGACGCCGGCCGCGGTTTCGCCGTGGTCGCCGACGAGGTCCGCAGGTTGGCGGAGCGCTCCAAGTCGTCGGCAGCCAGCATCGCGGCGATCATCGGGGGAGCTGAGGCCGAGAGCAACGCCACGGTCATGGCGATGGAGGAGACCACGAAGCAGATGCAGCAGAGCTTGACTTTGCTGGCCAGCGTGGTCGCGGCGTCGGACAAGGTCCAACTTCTCACCCAGGAGCAGGGAACCGCGACGGCGCAGGTTGTGGAAGCGCTCGAGCGCATTGCGGAGGGGAGCGCGCAGGTGTCAGAGACGGCTCAGAAGATCTCCACCGCCGCTGGGAACAATGTCGCGCTTGCTTCCGAGATGGAGGCCAGGTCGCGGAGCGGAAGCCGGCCGGACTAACTTCCCCTCACCCTAGCCCTCTTGTTTGAAGGTGCGCCCTGCGCGCGCCCGGCTCCCAAGGGGAGAGGGAAAGGAACTCGAAATTTGCATTTTTCCCATGGCTTTCTACGATCGAAAGCATCAGTCCGTCCACACCTTAGGGATTGGGGGAAGGTCGAAATGAAGCGAAAGATGTGGCTGGCGTTCTTTGTGATTCCCGTTCTGGCCTTCGGATTGGCCACCAATGTGGCGGCCAGTGAGGACCAAGGCGAAAGTTTGGATTTGACCGCAACACTGAGCCCCGGTCAGGGGTCCGACCTCCAGGGCACGGCCCAGGTCACGATCAACCTCAGTACGTCTGTACTCTGTTGGGAGCTCGAATACACGACAACCGAGCAACCGATCGCCGCACACATTCACCGGGGAGCCGCGGGAGTCAATGGCCCGGTAGTGTTCGGATTCTTCCCCGACTTCAACGAAGGCTGCAGACCGGCTAGTCCGACGGAGGTCGCGGTCATCACGGATGTCGCGAATCATCCTGGCAACTACTACGTGAACGTCCACACCACTTTGCATCCAGGCGGAGCCGGCCGCGGCCAGCTGACCGCAGACGGAGACGACCAAGAGTCCGAGTAGCCTGGCTATCGGAAGTTCGCCAGGCGGGCAGTCCTGAAAAGGGGGCCATACAATCGAAAGTGCGGTGGCCCCCTGATCATCCGGAAGGGATGAAGTCCTAGGCGTCATCCTCGGGAGGCCGCCGCGCTTTCCTTGCCCGTCGCCTGCGAGCCAGGAGGCGCGCGGCCCAGGTCAGGACGGCGGAGAACACCGCAGCCAGCACCAAATCTGCCAGAAAACTGACGCGCCCAGAAAAACGACCGTTGGTTACGGTGGCTGATGCGAGCTCGATGTTCCCCACCGACAAAATGCCGTTCGCAGACGCCCGCGCGAGCGAGACCTCGAGGAATGAAATCGCAAACAACAAGGCAAGGAACAGGCCGACACCGACCATGCCCCAGATCACGAGCGACTCGTAGCCTCGCGGATCAAGACCGCGCGGAGGACGCGCCGGAGTCTGTGTTCCCGGGCCCGGCCAGGCGATCATCGCCGGCTCGTCGGTGTCCTCAAACAACGCGGTCCGGGGAGTCTGGAGCATGACCGCCAGCATCCAGAGGTCCCCCACCGCGCCGGTGGTGTTGAGCACGAACGCCAGCCCCGCAGGCAGGACCAGCGGGCTGTAGCCGGCGAGAGCAACCGCCGCGATGTCGATGACGACCAGCGGCAAGGCGCCGATGATGAGCATCTGGCCCCAGGTGAACCGCTTTCCTGGGCAGGTTGCGTAGAAGTAGGGCATGGCGCCTCTGATCCCGGCGCCGAATTTGGGACGGCCGCCAAATGCGAAGTAGCCGCATCCGTGCAGCGCCTCGTGAACGGGGATCACGAGGATGGCGGTGAGCACCAGCGCGGGCACGGAAAACGGGGCGGCCGCGAGGGAGTCTCGGGCCAGCAGTCCATAGAGGGCGATCGACGCCACGACCAGGAACGCGGAGAGCGGGATGAGCCTGGCCGCAAGGCCGCCGGTCAGGCGGAAGACCCAGAGCGGTTGCTCGGTCTGATTCACGTGCGGTGCAGGACTGAGCTCACGCTGTTCTCGGCCACCAGCCTGCCCTTGAACCAAACCTTCTCCGGCGGCGGCTGAAGTCGGAGGGCCTCCTCCCATGAGGGAACTGGAAGAAGCTGCAGGTCGGCCCGCGACCCGGCCATGAGGCCGTAATCGGTCAACCTCCACGCCTGGGCCGGCGCGTCTGTCACCGCGCGCAGCGCGAACGCGAGGTCGGCGTGCGCGGTGAGGTGCGCAGCGTGAGCTGAGATGAGCGCAACCTCCAGCATCGAACCCCGCCCGAACGGATAGAAGCCGTCTTTGACGCAGTCCTGCCCAAACAGGACATTCACGCCCGCCGCTCGAAGCTCGCCGACACGCGTCATCCCCCGCCGCACCAAACCGCGGTCTCCGCGGCCCTGCAGGACCAGGTTGGTGACAGGGTTGGCGGCAATCGAGATCCCCGCCTCTACGCATTTGGCGATGACCCGCTCCGCGTAGTCGTGCGGCGCAGCGGCGAGCGAGCAAACGTGGCCGGCGCAGACCCTTCCGATGAACCCGCGCTTCAACGCCTCATCGGCCACCATTTCCAGAGTCCGCACGCCGCCGTCGTCGGTCTCGTCGACGTGCATGTCCAGGTCGCGGTCGAACCGCTCGGCCAGCTCGAAGCAGAGCCTGACGTGCTCTCGCTGCGACGCCTCGTCGGGCTCCCAGTGCGGCATGCCGCCGACCACGTCGGCCCCTGCCTCGAGCGCCGCCTTCATGAGGTCGTACGCGCCGGGGTCACGGAGCAAGCCTTCCTGCGGAAAGGCGATCGTCTGCACCTCGGCGATGTCGGAGCACTGGGTGGCCGCAGCCATCACGCCTTCGAGTGGGAGAAGGCCGCCGATCGTGTCCACGTCGACGTGGGAACGCAGCCGGGTCGTGCCGGACGCGACCGAGGCCTCGATCACCGCGCGCGCCCGCTCGCTCACGTCGGCCAACGTGTAGCGGCGCTTGCGCTCATGAATTGCACCGATCGCGCCGCCAAGGGTGCCGTCGTGCTCGCGCAGCTCGTCCCGGATCAGGACCTTGTCGAGATGAATATGACCGTCGATGAACGCGGGCAGGAGCAGCTTGCCGGAGCAGTCGAGAGCCGGCGAGACGCCGGCGGCGGCGCCTGGGCCGATCCGCACGATGCGGTCACCGTCGACGACGACATCGGTGACGGTCCCGCCAGGCAAAAGTGCTTCTCGCAAAGCCCACACGGGCGGCTACCATAGCGCGGGGACCCCGGTCGCGGGGCCGGGGCGCATGTAAGGGAGGGGCGCCATGGCCGTGGCATCTTCTGCGCGCGAGCGCGATGTGGTCTATCCGGAGGAGCGGCTTCCGTGGCCGCAAACGATTCTCCTCGGCGTCCAGCACGTGATGGCGATGTTCGGCGCCACCGTTCTGGTTCCGATCATTCTTGGCTTCAATCCGAACACGGTCATCTTCTTCAGCGGCGTCGGGACTCTCATCTTCCTGGCCGTCACCGGCCGCAAGATTCCCAGCTACCTCGGCTCGTCTTTCTCATTCATCGGGGCTGTGCTTGCCATCCAGGGCGGATCCGGCCGGCACCAGGGACTCGCGTTCGCCGGCATCCTGATCGCGGGCGTCATCTACTTCCTGATCGGCGTCGGCGTCCATTTCGCCGGCATCAACGCGATCCGCTTCCTGATGCCCCCGGTCGTCACGGGCACTGTCGTGGCCGTGATCGGGATCGCTCTCGCGAGTGTCGCCGTCGCGAACTTCCAGAAGGAGCTGGTGACCGCGACGATCACCGTCCTTGCGGCCGCTCTCGCGTCCGTCTATCTCCGCGGCTTTCCGCGGATGCTTCCGGTGCTCATCGGCGTCGTCGTCGGCTATGTCGTCTCAGGCCTGGACCAGGCAGCCGGCGGCGCATGTGCTTCGGCCACCTCGGGCTGCCACGTCAACACCGGTGGAATCGGCAGCGCCGACTGGATCGGCGACCCGAAGTTCAGCCTTCCCGACTTCAGCGATCCGGTCCACGCCTTCAGCCTGTTCTGGTTCATTCCCATCGTCCTGGTGGCCGAGAACACGGGCCACGTCTTCGCCATCGGCGGCATCATGAAGCGCGACCTCTCCAGCTACCTCGGGCGCACGTTCATGGGCGATGGCCTGGCCACCACGGTCAGCGCATTGTTCGGTGGCACCGGTGAGACGACGTACGCCGAGAACATCGGCGTCATGGGCGTGACGAGGGTGTTCTCGATCATGGTCTTCATCGTCGCCGCGATCACCGCCATCCTGCTGGGCTTCATCCCGAAGTTCGGTGCCCTGGTGCTCAGCATCCCGATCAGCGTGCTGGGCGGGATCGAGCTCTACCTCTTCGGACTGATCGCGGTCATCGGCGCCAAGATCTGGGTCGACGCCAAGGTCGACTTCTCCAAGCGGGCCAACCTCGCGGTGGCGGCGATCCCGCTAGTCCTGGCCGCCGGCGGGGCCGATCTCAAGATCGGTTCCTTCGAGATCAACAACCTCGGCCTCGGCGCGCTGGCAGCGATCGTCCTCTATCAGCTTCTTCGGCCGGGTCACGTCAAGGACACCGAGTCGGAGCCTGCGGAGGTGGTCGCGCCCTAGGGCGGCCCGACCCCGGTTCCCCACCCGGGCGCCGCAAAGCGCGGCGCCCGACCTCCCCACAAGTGGGGAGGCCAGGGACATAATCGGAGAGTGCTGGGCCTATGGCCCGCCCGCGACGACGACGTCAACTTCCTGTCGCTCTTGAGCGAGACGAACCGACGCCGCGTGCTCGAGGGATCGACCAAAGAGGTGCATCCCCCCGGGGCGATCGCCTTCCATCCCGAAGGTCCCCCTCGTTCGTTTGTGCTCGAACGAGGCCTTGCGCGGGTCTACGCTGCCGTTCCGGACGGGAGACAGGCGACGGTCACCTTCGTTCACGAGAACGAGCTGGCGGGCGGAACGGCGATAGCAAGCCACCCACCGAGGGTCCTCATCCAGGTCGTGATCCCTTCGACGCTGACAATCCTCGACCTGGAAAGAGTTCGGCGACTGGCCAGGACCGAGAGCGAGGTCTGCGCCGCTGTGGCCACCCACCTGGCCGCGCGTGTTCGGTCCACCTTCAGGCTCGTTGCGGTTCGCTCCTTGGGCACCATCAGAGAGCGCGTGGCTTACGACCTGCTCGATCGGGCCTGCCAATCGCAGTTGGCGGTGGGCCGGCTCGAGTGCAAAGCGACGCACGCCGACTTCGCCGATTCCATCGGGTCCTCGCGCGAGGTGGTGAGCCGGACCGTGAAGGAGCTCCGCGCCGCCGGAATCGTGGAAACCGCGCCGGGCATGGTCAGGGTCATCGACCCGGTCCGCCTGTCTGCGATAGTGCGCGGGTTTGAGATCTAGGCGGAGCTACTCCTCTACTTGCGCAGCCTCGGGTCGAGGGCGTCGCGAAGCGAATCGCCCAGGAAGTTGAAGCTGTAGACCGTGATCGAGATCGCGGCTCCGGGCACTATCGCAAGCCACGGGTCGTTCGCGAGGAATGTCGCCCCGGAGTTGATCATCACTCCCCAGTCCGGGGTCGGCACCTGGGCGCCAAGGCCGAGAAAGGACAGTATCGCCTCCGAGAGGATGGCGAAGCCCGCGGACAGGGAGACCTGAACGATGATCGGGTTGAGCAGGTTCGGAATCAGGTGACGCAGGATGAGCCTCGGCGTTGTCGCTCCGAGTGAGCGCGTGGCAGTGATGAACTCCATCTGCTTGAGCTGCAGCACGAGGGCGCGAACGAGGCGGGCGTAAACAGGGATGGCGACGATACCGATCGCGATCATCGCATTGGTGATGCCAGGCCCCAGCGCCGCAACGATGGCGATCGCGAGGATGAGGCCTGGAAAGGCCAGCAGCGCGTCGATGAACCGCATGAGCAGCAGGTCGATGATTCCGCCGAAGTAACCACAGGCCATTCCGACCAGCCCGCCTCCGAACAGGCCGACCGAGATAGCCACGAAAGCGACGGGCAGAGACACGCGAGCGCCCCAGAGGACTCGACTCAAGAGGTCGCGGCCCAGCTCATCGGTCCCCAGCAAGTGGCCGGGGCTCAGCGGCCGCAGATATGCGTCGTCCGTGGTCACGCTTAGCGGGTTATGGGGCGAAATGACAGGGGCCAGCAGCGCGACCAGGAACAGGAGTGACACAAATGCCAGGCCGACCAAGACCGACGGGTGCTCACGGCCAAACTCGAGCAGCCGGATTCGGGTCTGACCGATTGGTGCAGTGCTCGTGGCCACGCTGCTCATGCGTACGAGATCCTTGGATCGAGCCAGCCGTACACGAGGTCGACCAGCAGGTTGGCGAACATGAACGAGAAGGCGGCCAGGAGCACGATCCCCTGGACGACCGTGTAATCGCGGTTGAGGATCGACTCCACCGCCAGCCGGCCCACGCCCGGCCAGGTGAACACCGCCTCGGTCACCACGGCCCCCTCGATGATGCCTCCGACCTGGAGTCCGATGATCGTCACCACCGGGATGAGGGCGTTCTTGAGCGCGTGGATGAAGACCACGCGCCGCATCGATGCCCCCTTGGCCCTTGCAGTTCGGATGAAGTCGAGGTTGAGCACCTCGATCATCGAGGAGCGCGTGAAACGCATGTTGATCGCCGCGCCGGCGGTGCCCAGGGCAATCGCCGGGAGCACGATATGCCGCAGGTTCTCGTAGGCGTCTTTGTTGAAGGGCACGTAGCCGCCGAAGGGGAACAGGCGGAGCGAGACGGAGAGGACGAAGATCAGGACGATCCCGATGAAAAAGTTGGGGATCGACACGCCGCCGACCGCGAAGCCGGTGGCGAAGCGGTCGACCAGTGAGCCGCGCCGCACCGCGGCGATAGTGCCGAGCGGAATCGCGAGGAGCAGCGACCAGAGCAGGGCGACTGCGCCAAGCTCGAAGGTGGCCGGCAGCCGCTCACCGATCGCTATGGTCACCGGCTGGTGCGTGATGACGGACCGTCCGAGATCGAGATGCACGATATGGCCCAGCCAGATTGCGTACTGCACGTAGAGCGGCTGATCGAGCCCGAGCTGATGGTGAATCGCGGCGATCGTCTCGGGGGTGCGGTCCTCTCCGAGGAGGATCAAGGCTGGGTCGCCGGGGGTGAGGTGGGTGAGCAGGAACACGCCAATCGTCACCAGGAAGGCGACAGGCAGCATCAGCGCCAGCCGGCGCACGACATAGGCGGTCATGCCGGGCGACCCAGCATCAACGCAACGGGTTGGCGGTTTCTGTTAGCCCTTCCAGACCTCTGCCATCCGGATCATGAGATCTGGGTACAGGGTGAATTTGTGAATCTTGGTGTTTGAGATCTGGGCGCTGACCCCGAAGGTGGTGAACACGTACGGTGCGTCGGCCACGATCTGCTTCTGGGCGTTGTCGTAGTCCGTCTTGCGCTTGCTCTGGTCCGTGTTCACACGGGCGTCATCAAGCCAACCATCGACCTGCGAGTTGCTGTAGGCGCTGTCGTTGAAGTCACCCCCTGTATGCCACCACGCGTACATGTTCCCGTCCGGGTCGATCCGACCCGACCAGCCCACACCGCAGGCCTGGAATTTGTGCTGCTGGCACTCCTGCTGGTAGATGGCGAACTCCTCCGTCTGGATCTGCATCGTGATGCCTGCCGCGGCAAGCTGCGACTGGAGCAGAGCCCCGAACTGCTGCTGCACAGGATCGGAGGTCGTCTTGAAGGTGAAGCTGAACCCGGTGGCGGCGGCTCTTGCTGCGGTCGGGTTGGCCTTGTCGTAGATCTTCTCGCTCGGGTCGAAGGCCCAGCTGGAGGGAGGTATAGGTCCGTAGCCGACGACCCCGATGTTGAAGTTGATGCTCTTGAGGATGGCGTACCGGTCGATGGCGAGCGCGACCGCCTTCCTCTTCGCGGGGTCGTTGAAGGGTGGCGCGCTGGTGTTGAGCTCGAAACCGCTGAACCCTAGGGCAGGAGTGTCCTTGTAGATGAAGCCGGAGTCGGCCTTGATGCCCGCGACGTCCTTCGCCGCAATCACTCGGGCGATGTCGATGTCGCCGGTCCTCAGCGCCGACACGATGGCGTTGACATCCGAGATGGCCTTGTACGTAAGGCCATCAAGGTAGGGGAGGCCGGCTTTCCAATAGGTGGCGTTCTTCTTCAGCGTCAGGTGGTCGTTGCGTTTCCATTCGACGAACTGGAAAGGCCCGCTGCCGGCGCCTGTCGGCGCGAGCGAGAAGTCCTGGCCGCCCTTCTGCACCGCGGCCATCGACAGCATCATCCCGGCGCGGTCGACCAGCGTCGCGAGCAGTGTGGCGTCCGCCGTGCTCAGGTGGAAATTGACATGCGTGTCGTCGACCACCTCGACCGAGGTGACGCTCTTCAGGTCAGATTTGCGCCGCGAATTGGAGGCGGTCTTGTAGCGCTGGATGTTGTCCTTGACGGACTGCGCGTTGAAGGCCGTCCCATCCTGGTACTTGACTCCGGATTGCAGCGTGAACTTGTAGTTCAGGGGGTCACTGGCGTCCCAGGTCTTGACCAGCCCGGCCGAGATCTTGAGCGAGGGATCGATCGTGAAGAGAGAGTCGTAGATGTTGTAGAAGACCTCGCGCTCGATCAGCAGGGAGGAGTCGAGAGGGTCGAGGGTGCGGAGCTCGTTCTCCAGGGCGATGGTGGCGGTGCCGCCGGCCTTGGGCGTGGTCGATTGGGGCGTATTCCCGGACGGCCCACACGCGGCCACCAAGGCCAGGCCCGCGACCAAGACAGCAATTCGTCGCATCCCACAGTCCTCCCCTACGCTCCAGATGTAAGTGGCGTTTAGCTTATCCGGACCTTAACGCCTCGATCCTGTGTGTCAAGCACGAGATCGGGTGGCACCGGGTTGGTGCACCGAATGGGGGCGGGCCGGGTTTTTCCCGCGGGAGCCGGCACTCGCGGGTTTGGGGTGAACGGGAAACCCGCGGGAGCCAGCGCTCGCGGTATTCCATGGCGGGAGAGGACTCCTAGCTGAGCGGGACGACCTGCCAGCGGAGGTAGGCGAGGACGAGACAGAGCACCGCTATTACCGCCGGCAATGGGGGCTCCTTTCGCCGGAGGTGGTAGATGCTGGCCAGGATCGTCACCAGCGCCAGGCAGAGCGCGGCGAGGATTGTGAGCCAGGGCAGGATGTGGGTTAGGGCCGGCAGGATGAGCCCGAGAGCTCCCGCGAGCTCGGCGATGCCGATAAAGCGGCGCAGCCCGTCCGGGATCGCAGGCGGCCACGCTCCCTGTGCTCGCATCGGGCGGGTCAGTGCCTCAGGTGCGATTGCGTAAACCACGAAGTGGAACGCAAAGACCAGCGCAAGCAGAACCTGCAGGATCCAGGCAACGGCGTTCATGCCGATTCCCCCTGACTTGCCGAAGCGGACGCGCGCTTAGCTAGCTTAGGCCCTTGTTCCTAAGCCTTATTCCAGGTAGTCGCGGAGCTTTTTCGAGCGCGACGGGTGGCGGAGCTTGCGCAGCGCCTTGGCTTCGATCTGGCGGATCCGCTCGCGGGTCACGCCGAACCTCTTCCCCACCTCTTCCAGCGTGCGCTGGTGGCCGTCGATCAGCCCGAACCGCAGCTGCAGGACGCGCCGCTCGCGAGGGGTGAGCGTGTCGAGCACGTCCTCCACCTCGGAGTGCAGCATCGTGAGTGACGCCGCATCTTGGGGCGAGACCGCCTCGCGGTCCTCGACGAAATCGCCGAGGTG
>Ga0209588_1000226_pt1 | contig 15186 bp, 8 predicted proteins | sample Rivendell_Oct201_10_FD_188351 | JGI IMG/M metagenome (GOLD analysis project Ga0209588, IMG submission 188351) | Vadose zone soil microbial communities from the Eel River Critical Zone Observatory, Northern California, USA -... | ecosystem: Host-associated > Plants > Roots > Rhizosphere > Soil ...
GCCGAGCAGGGCGAAGATCACGCAGGCTGCCGAGATCGCCAGTTTCTTCTGAATCTCGACTTCGTAGACGGCCGCACGCTGACGCGCTGCCCGAAGCCGCTGGCTGTACGCCGACGGCGTCTGCGCTGTGTATGCGAGACTCGTGACGGTCCGTGGCCCCCCCCCGCCACCTCCCCCCTGGCTGGCCGGGGTCGCCTGCGCGGCCTGCGCGGCGCGCGGAGCGAACAGTCGCTTGATCGAGCCGAGGGCGCGGCAGTACGTGCTCAGCGGCGGCGCTGTCGTGTCGAGGCCGGGCGGCGCGAGCGCCGCGAGCTTCGCGATCCGCCGCAGCTCGCTCGCGACCGCGAGGACCGCCTCGCTGCGCACGCGCCGCAGATCCTGGTTGGCCCGAGCGACGACGTCCTGCATCGCGCAGATCGTCATCTCGCGATCGCCCCGGTATTCGTCGTTCTTGGTCGGCTCGAACGTGTTGCTGACGCCGGCGACCTTGATTCGATTGACCGTATAAAACGTGCGACTGAAGTGCACGGGATCGGTGCGCTTGATCTCGTGCATCTCGCCGTCGCGCAGCGTCAGGTAGAGATCGGTGCCGCCGGAGCTGTAGGCCATCCGGCCCGAGTCGGCCATGATGATCCGGCGCCGGTCGGGGTCCTCGAGATCGTAAATCGTCACATCATTCAGGGCATTCGTCGCGGGGTCGATGCGGGTGGCGCGCAGGAAGAATTGTCCCGCCACGACCTCGTTGATCACCTGTTCCTTCAACTGAAATGTCGGCTTCTTGCGTTGGATGTCGACGAGGAGCGTCCGCAGCGTGTGATTGGAGCGCGGCAGGATCTGGTCATTCCAGAGCAGCGCGATCAGACCGATCAGCGTGGCGCCGCCCAGCACGGGCGCCAGTATCCGGCCCACGCTGATGCCGCTCGCCTTCATGGCCGTCACTTCGTTGTCGGCCGCGAGATGGCTGAACGTGTACAGCACGGCGACGAGGACCGCCATCGGCAGCGTCATGGCGACGATGAAGGGGATCGACAGCGCGAACACTTCGAAGATCACGCCCCACGGCAACCCCTTGCCCACGAAGTTGCCGAATTGCTTCGCGACCTGATTGACGAGCATCGCGAAGGTGAGCGCGGCGAGCGCGTAGCCGAGCGGAGGAATGTGTTGCCGCAGGATGTAACGGCTCAGGATGCGCACGGTTGGTCGCGCCATTATATTCGGAACCCCAAGTCTCTACAAGGGATGCGGCGTCTCGCGCAGATAGTCGGACTCGCCCTCACGCTCGTCGTACCCCGGGTTCATGCGCAGGCTCCTGTGTACACGTTTGGCGTGCCACCGCTCGCGCCGCCGCGCAATCCCGCATTGGCGCCAGGCGGCCGGCTTGGCGCGCGCGTTCCCCCTGCGCTCCTCGCGCGCGCCTGGGTCGATCAGATCCTGGGGAGACGACTGTCGCTGTTCGCCAGCGCGCCCTCAGTGGTTGCCGTCGTTCCTCCAGCACCTCAACAACCTTCAGTACCTCCACCTCCTCCCGCAGCTCCGTACGCGGACCTGGGTATGGAACTCAACTTGCGGTTGGAGCTGAAGGCCGACCAGTTCCGCAACTTGCGCTGCACGTCGCAGGAGCTGCAGCTCACGCTCTCGGGATGCAGTGCCGGTTTCCCGACGATCACGCCCAATCCGCAGTATGCGATTCGCACCGCGGGGATCGTGGGGCAGCGGCTGCACGTCGATGTGGACTTCGACAGCCAGCGCGAGTTCGATGCCAACAACAACCTCCACGTCTGGTACGAGGGACTGGAAGACGAGTTCCTGCGGCGTGTGGAGGCCGGCAACGTGACCTTCCAGGCGCCGGCCTCGCGATTCATCACCGCCGCGATTCCCGCCAACAACTTCGGCGTGCAGGCGATCGCGCAGGTGGGCCCGGTCGAGCTCCGCGGCATCCTCGCCCAGCAGAAGGGCAACGTCGTGAAGGACCGATTCTACAGCGTCGGCGACGTCACGAGCCAGCCACTCGATCGCGAGGCGCGAGACCTCGACTATGAGTCCGGTCGGTTTTTCTTCGTGATCGATCCCGCGGCGCTCCCCGGCTATCCGGCCATCGACATCCTGCGCCTCGACCAGCTGCCTCGGCCCGATTCGCTGACCGTCGGTGCGTTGCGCGTGTATCGCCGTCGAGCGATCGCGCCGACCTCGAGCGGGAATCAGAACGTGGGCGGTGTGCGCGCAGTCGCCTGCGGGCCCCGCACCAGTGGGAGGGCGGTGGACTGCAGCGTCCAGCGCGAAGGTCCGTTCGAGTGGGAGATCCTGCAGGAGGGGAAAGATTACTACGTCGATCCCACGGGTACCTGGTTCGCGCTGGCCAACCGCCTCGACGCGAGCGACTACCTTGCCGCCTCGTACATCACCGCGAGCGGCACCGATTCGGTCGGCACGCTCCCGGTCGGTGCGAGCCGCGATAGCGCGAAGGCCGATACGCTGCGGCTCCTGTACGATCCCAAACCGTCGGTGACCGCGTCGTCGCCCACTTTCCGCTTCGAGATCCGCAGCGCGTACCGCGTCGGCGGTCGCGAGATCGACCGCACCAGCGTCGAACTCACCTTGAGTGTGAACCAGCGCGAGCGCAGTGCCCCCCCGGCAGGCGATACCTACCTGCAGCGGCTGGGGATGGCGCTGGAAAACGACGCGACGAAATTCGATCAATACAACCGCCTGTTTCCCCGCGCCCGCGATCCGAACCAGGGCGATCCGGTGCGCGACCTCTTCATCGTTTTCCCGCACCTCGCGCCCTTCGCCGATCCGACGAAGCTCGCGGCGGCCGAGCGCAACGACTCGCTGTACCGCACACCTCGCGTCTACCTGGCCACCCAGGGGCCGCCGTCGGTGTTCGCGCTGCACCTGCACGCCGCGGCGACCGCCTCCCCCGACCGCTCGCTGCTGTCGCTGAACAGTTTCCAGATTCGCGAGGGCAGTGAGCGCATCTACGTGGGCAACCGGCTGCTCACGCGCGAAACTGACTACACGATCGATTACACGACGGGGCAGCTGCAATTCAAGAACCCGGACGCGCTGTTTCAGGGTGGTGGCGGGGGGGCCGGGGGGGGCGGCATCGCGCAGGTGCGCGCGCAATTCGAGGAGCGAGCGGCGTTTTCGCTTGCCCCCACCACGACCTACGGGCTCTCGGCACGGTACGACCTGGGAGCGGTCGGGCAGGTGAACCTGCTCGGGATCTTCCAGAACGAGCAGAGCACGTTCACTCGACCGCCGCTCGGATTCGAGCCGTCGTCCGGGTTCATCGGCGGGATATCGACGCAGTTGCGGTTCCAGCCCGAGTGGCTGACCCGCTTCATGAATGCGCTCCCCGGCGTCCACACCAGCGTGCCGTCGGCCCTGAGCGTAAACGGCGAGCTGGCGATCTCGAAGCCGTCGCCCAACCGCTTCGGTCAGGCCTACCTCGAGGAATTCGAGGGGGGATCGGCGCGCTCGATTAACCTCGCCGACAATACGTGGCATTGGGGCAGCATCCCCACCTCGGTGCGTGGCGTCGAATCTCTGGGGTTCACCGGGGGGCCCTTCGACCCAAACCAGGCGTCATTCCTCACGTGGCAGAGCCTGCCCTACAGCGTGAGCAACGGGCTATTCGCGCCCATGCAGTTTCTGCCGCAGCAGATCGATCCCACGCTCCGCTTCGTCGGCCAGGCGCAGGCCGCCGAGCCGGTGCTGTGGCTGACGCTGAAGCCGGACAGCGTACTCGGGCTCGCGAACAATCGCCGTGGCTCGCCGGGCGTCGGGCTTCCGAACTGGACCAGACCGCCGCAGAACGCGCCGCGCTGGCGTTCGATCACGCAAACCCTGTCGGCCACCGGCGTCGATCTCTCGCGGGTCGAGTTCCTGGAGTTCTGGGTCTGGGAGGACGCCGCGCGCGTCGCCCGTGCCAACGGAACGACGGTGCTGTTCGACTTCGGGGGCATCTTCGAGGATGCGCTCGCCTTCACGCCCGCCGCGTTGAAGGTGAGTGCGGCGGGCGACACGACGTACTCCGGCGTTCGGCGCGCGGGCGCGGGCCGGCTCGACTCCGAGCGTGATCCGCGCACGCACACGTGGAGCGCCACGATCAACGACGAGGGCATCCTCTCCGACCGCGTGGTCGACGGCATTATCGACTCCACCCATGGGGTCGTGGTCGACACGCTGCCGCTCTGCTCCGCCACCGAACACGGGCAGCTTGTTCCTTTCGCCTTGGGCGACATTCGGTCGCGTTGCGGCCGACACAACAACGCCGTCGACACGGAGGACCAGGACGGCGACTTCGTGCTCGACTCAGTCGCCGGCGTGCGGACCTCGGAGAGCTTCGTGCGTTTCGTGTTCCCGATCGGTGATGCCCGCTACTTCGTGCGCGACGGAGGCATGAACGCCGGGGCCGGCTGGCGTCTGTACCGGATTCCGTTCCGCACCGACACCCTGCAGGTCGGCACGCCCCCCCCGAGTTTGCGGCAGGTGCAGGCCCTGCGCATTACCGTCGTCGCACCCGCTCCCGCCGGTTCCGGCCCGGAGGTCGAGCTGCCGTTCGCCCTGTCCCGCGTGCGGCTCATCGGCAGCTCCTGGGTGAAGCGCAGCGATACGCCCCTCCCGGGAATCGCTGGTGACCGCGGCAGCGGAGTCGGCGAGGTCATTGCCTCTGTCGTCAGCACGGAGAACCAGGACCTCGGCTACACGCCGCCGCCCGGCGTCATAGACGAAGCGGCACGTCGAAATGCCGGATTGCAGATCACGGCCACCGAGATCAACGAGCGGTCGATGCGCCTGCTGGCGCGCGGGCTCGGCCTGGGCCAGCGCGCCGAAGCGTATCTCCGCTTCACGACCGAAGGCGACAAGAATTTCCTGAAGTATCGGACGCTGCGCGTCTGGGCGCGCGGCCGCGGCGTGGGGTGGGAAGACGGAGACCTCGAGTTCTTCATCAAGGCGGGGAAGGATCAGAACAACTTCTACATGTACCACACGCCCGCGCGCACGACCTCGTGGGAGCCCGAGGTCGTCGTCCAGTTCGAGCGCTGGCTGATCCTGCGCGCGCGCATCGAGCAGGCGTGGCTGTCAGGAGACAGCGCGCGCGTGTATCCCGGATGTCCCGACTCCACGCTCGTGCCGCACGATGGCGCCTTCGTCATGTGCGACGGTCCCTACATCGCCCACGTGCGCGATCCGGGCAGCGCGCCACCCAACCTGGCCCGCGTGCAGGAAATCGCGGCGGGTATGTGGCGCATCCAGACCGTGGCGCCTGTGGACCAGGGCGAATTGTGGGTGGACGACATCCGCCTGGGCGACGTCGTGCGCGAGACCGGTGCGGCGGGCGCCATCGATGTAGCGGTCGCGGCCGCGGATGTCGCAGACCTCGCCGTCAGTGTGTCGCGGCGCGACGGGCAGTTTCGACAATTGACCGACGATCCGTCGTACGTAACCGACAACAGCGCCAACGTCAGCGGCACGTTGCGGGTCGATCGGTTCCTACCCGATCGCTGGGGACTCTCCGTTCCGGTGACGTTCCAACGGACGCTGGCGGGCAGCGACCCCTTCTATCTCAGCGGCACCGACCTGCGGGCCGATGCCCTGCAGCGGCTCCGCCGGCCGCGCACCAGCGCCGCGAGTTACGGCTTTTCGGCTCGCCGGATCCGTCAGGCTAGCAGCGGTGTGGCGCGCTGGATGCTGGACCCGGTGTCGCTGTTCGGATCGTACTCGAGCGGAGATACGCGCACTTCGCTGTCTCGAGCGAATGGATCGAGCTACGCGTTCAATCTCGACTACACGATGGCGCCGAACCCGGCGTCGATCCGGGTGGCGGGGAAAGCGCTGCGGCTCAATCCTTCGCGCATCCATTTCCGCTCAGGGCTGGTCGGCAGCGACGCGGAACGGTTCACGTTCGTCGTCCCGATTCAGCAGGCGGGCGACACCGCGCCTCCGGCCGTCTCTCAGACGCGACTGTGGCAAAACTCCGGCGCCGTGCTGCTCACGCCCGTGACCGGAATGCAGCTCGGTGTCGATGCCGTTTCCACGCGAGATCTGCGCGATTACGGCGACTCGACCACCATGGGCCGTGTCATTCGCCAGCAACGCTCGTCCCTGTTCGGCAGCAACGTCGGTCTGGAGACGCAACGGCTGGTCACGACGTCGATCTCCCTCACGCCGCGCGTCGGCACCTGGATCCGGCCGCGGGCTTCCGTCGGCTCGTCGTTCGCATTCACGCGCGACCCCAATGCCCGCCAGCCGGCGCGAACGGTCGGCGACACCACCGGCGAATTCCGGGTTCCGGCGGCGTTCAGTAACGCGCGCCGCCTCGAAACCGGCGCGCAGCTGGACACGCGCCGTCTGGCGCAGGCGATCTTCGGCGACTCGTCCGACGTGGCGGGCTGGCTCGGCCACATCACGGGCCTCGACGTGACGTACAGCGCGCAGCAGGGGTCGAGCTTCAGCCGTGCGACGGCGACGCCCTCCGCAGGCTACCAGCTGGGGCTGGGCGGCTTCGACGCCTTCCGGCAGGTGGACGGCCTGCTCGCCACGTCCGCGACGCAGAACACGACGCTGTCCACCGGCGGCGTAGCCGTACTGCCGCTGGGCCTGCGCGCCAACGCCACGTACCGGCTCACGCGTGGCGTTGTCTGGACGTTGCGAACCGAGCAACAGGTGCCGATTCGCAGCCGGTTGCGGGAGTGGCCTACTGGATCGATCACCTGGTCATTCACGCCGCCGCAAGTGGTCGGCCGACTCTTGTCGAGCGTCAACGCCCGCGTGGGATATCGGCGCGCGGAATCGATCAACGAACAGCCGACGTTCGGGGCTCCGGGGAGTGTCGCGGTGAACAGCACGATCGAGAAAGCGCTCACCCCATCCGCTTCTCTGATCTGGGTCGGCGGCGTCTTCACGACGCTCGATCTGTCCCGGACGACGTCGGACCGGCTCAGCGCCGGGAATCTGTTTCGCACGGTACGGGACGCGCACAACGCCACCGTGACGTTCTCGTTCCGGCCTCCAACCAGAGGGCGCTGGCGTTCCAACATCCGTACGACGGCGGGATATTCCGTGGCGGACAATACGACTTGCTTGCGCCGCGCCGGGCAGCAGATATGTGTGCCCTATGTGGACAGCCGGCAGACACAGGCTCAGCTTACCATGGACACCGACCTTCCGACCAACATGAGCGCGGGACTGCAGATGGCCTACGTTCTCAACGAGGAGCGTCAAACGAACCGCAAGATCTCGCAGTTTGTGATTACCGCGTTCGTGCAGCTGTCGACCAGCGTGGGGCAGCTGCGATGAGGCGCGCCAGACGAATCGCGCTGACACTGACCGTCGTGCTCCTGGCGTGTCAGGCCCGGGCCGGGGGGGGTGGGGGGGGTGGGGGGGGCGGCGGGAAGACCGCTCGGGAGTTCAATGGCCATACCGCCTTCACGTACATCGAGCAGCAGATGGCCTTTGGCCCGCGGATTCCCAATACCCCGGGCCATGTGAAGACGGGCGACTGGTTGCTGTCCACGCTGCGCGCCCGTGCCGACACGGTCGTGGTGCAAGAGTTCCGCCAGGTCACGAGCAAAGGGGCAAACCTGCGCCTGCGCAATTTCTTCGCGCGGTTTCGTTCTCAGGCGACCGAGCGTATCCTGTTCCTGGCGCACTGGGACACCCGGCCGTTCGCGGACAAGAGCCAGAACCTGGCTCAGCAGCGCATGCCGGTTCCTGGAGCGAATGACGGCGCCTCAGGGGTCGCGGTACTGCTCGGGGTGGCGGACGCGCTCAAGGCCACGCCGCCGACCGTCGGTGTGGATTTGCTGTTCGTCGACGGGGAAGACTACGGCAACTTCAGCGATTCAACGGAGACGCTCCTCGGCGCGCGCTATTTTGCAACGCACCTGCCACCGGGCTATACGACGTTGTTCGCCGTGCTGTTCGACATGGTGGGAGACAAAGACCTGCAGTTCTATCAGGAGGGCTACTCCCTCGCGGTTGCGCCCGAAGTGGTGCAACGCGTCTGGCAGACGGCGGATAGGCTCGGGTATTCGCGGGTTTTCATACCGAGGGCCGGTCAGACCCTCATCGACGACCATGTCCCGCTGCAACACGCTGGCATACATGCCATCGACGTGATCGACTTCGATTTCCCCTCTCATCACACGACGGAAGACACGATTGATAAGGTGAGCGCGGAATCGCTGCAGATTGTCGGTGATGTGGCAATGGCGCTAGTCAGATAGACGTCTCGGCACTAGGCCTCGCTTGCATCGTTAAGACCCTTCTCGCGCGATTCGGAACCGATGATGTCGTAGAAGGTGCGTAGGTTCGCCGCATGGACGATCGTCGCGCTGCTCTGCTGCTCGCGCTCCTCGCCCTCGCGGGCGGTGCCGTTCGCTACGTGTTGTCGCCCCCCGCCGGCGATCCTCCTGGCGACGTTCGACTGCAATCAACGGCCGTCGTTCAGCCAGGCGGCCTGCGCGAAACCGCGAGACGGGCCACGCAACTCTCCCGTCCGCTTCTTCCCGGTGACCGCATCGATATCGATCGTGCCGACGTGAGCGAAATCACACGACTGCCTCGGATCGGTCCCGGGTTGGCGCAGCGCATTGTCGCGTGGCGCACTGAACACGGTCCATTTGGCAGTCTGTCCCGCCTGGATAGCGTGTCCGGCGTCGGCCCGAAACTGCTCGCCGCCATTCTCCCTTTCGTCTCTTTTTCGGGGGTTCCGGCCACAAAACCTTGACCCGCTCAACCCCGACTCCCATTTTAGTCCCTTCATTTTCAACGAGTTGCATACGGCGACTGCGGCAGCTGCCCAGGACAAGCTCGGTGAGATCCTGCTTCGCGAGGGGCTGATCACCCAGGAACAGTTGAGGAAGGCCCTCCTGGAGCAGAAAAACTCCGGGATGCGCCTCGGCTATACCCTGGTCAAACTGGGCTTTATCGAGGAAACCGAGGTCAGCAAGATGCTGGCCCGGCAATACCGCATGCCGGCGGTCGATCTGTCGCGCTTTGAGGTCGACGCCAAGATCCTGAAGCTGATCCCCCCCGATATCGCCACGAAGTACACCGTCCTGCCGCTGAAGCGGGAAGGCCGGACGCTGACCGTCGCCATTGCCGATCCCAACAACGTCACCGCGATCGAAGACATCAAGTTCATCACGCGTTGCGACGTCTTCCCGGTCATTGCCGGCGAGTACACGCTCCGGAACGCGATCGAGCGGTACTATCAGCAGTCCGACGCCCAGCTCCAAAGCCTGCTCAAGAGCGTAGAGGCGGATGAAGACCTGGAGGTCGTCGAGGATCAGGAAGACGAGGACGTCAAGGCGCAGGACCTCGCCGACGACGCGCCCGTCGTCAAGCTGATCAATGGACTGCTCACCGATGCCGTGAAGCGCGGCGCCTCCGACATCCACATCGAGCCGTTTGAGCACGAGATGCGCGTGCGCTACCGCGTGGACGGGGCGCTGCAGGAAGTAATGAAGCCACCGATCAAGATGCGGGCGGCGCTCACCTCCCGCGTCAAGATCATGGCGCAGCTCAACATCGCCGAGCGGCGCGTGCCGCAGGACGGGCGCATCAAGCTGAAGATGGGCGCGCGGGTCATCGACTTCCGCGTCTCGACGCTGCCCGTGCTGTTCGGCGAGAAGATCGTGCTGCGAATCCTCGACAAGGGCAATCTCACCCTCGACCTGAAGACCTTCGGCTTTGAGCCCAAGGCTGAAGAAAGCCTGCTGCGGGCCATCGAGAATCCCTACGGCATGGTGCTGGTGACGGGGCCCACAGGATCCGGCAAGACGACCACGCTATACTCGGCGCTCTCACGGATCAATCAGATCGACGTGAACATCATGACGGCGGAGGATCCCGTCGAGTACAACCTGCTCGGCATCAATCAGGTGTTGGTCAGGAACGACGTCGGCATGACGTTCGCCGCTGCGCTAAAGGCGTTCCTGCGCCAGGACCCGAACGTCATCATGGTCGGCGAGATCCGCGATCTCGAGACGGGCTCGATCGCGATCAAGGCGGCGCTCACGGGCCACCTGGTGCTGTCGACGCTGCACACCAACGATGCGCCGTCCACCATCACGCGCATGGTGGACATGGGGATCGAGCCGTTCAACGTCGCGAGCGCGGTCAACTTGATCGCGGCGCAGCGGCTGGTGCGGCGTATCTGCAAGGAGTGCAAGCAGCAGCACGAGTACACGCCCGAGGAGATGCATGCCTTCGCCATCGACAAGAAGGAAGGCCCGTTCTTCAAGGGTGCCGGGTGCGATACCTGCGCCGGCACGGGATACCGCGGCCGCCAGGGACTGTACGAGGTGATGGCGCTGACGAGCCCCCTGCGCCGTGAGATCTTGAAGGGGGCGTCGACTGAAGAGCTGCGCGATCTCGCCGTCAAAGAAGGCATGTTGACGCTGCGCATGGACGGGATGTTAAAGGTCAAGAAGGGCATTACCACGCTCGAGGAAGTCGTGAAGGAAACCGCAGCCGGATAAGGAGACGGAGCATGCCCATCAACCTCCGAGCGCTGCTCGAGGAAATGATCGAGAAGGACGCTTCCGACCTCCACCTCGTGGCGGGCGAGCGGCCCAAGCTCCGCGTGGACGGCGATATCGTGAGCGCGTCCAGCGAAGAAGTCATGACGCCCAAGGACACATTGTCGCTCGCGTACTCGGTGCTCACCGAAAACCAGAAGAAGCGCTTCGAGACCGAGAGCGAGCTGGACTTTTCGTTCGGCATCCAGAACCTGGCGCGCTTCCGCGGCAACGTGTTCAAGCAGCGCGGCTGCGTATCGGTCGTCATCCGGCAGATTCCGTTCAACGTGAAGACCTTCAACGAGCTGGGCCTCCCGAACGTGGTGGCACAGCTCTCCGACCGCCCCCGCGGCCTCGTGCTGGTCACGGGCCCGACCGGCTCGGGCAAGAGCACCACGCTGGCCGCGATGATCGACAAGATCAACAAGGAGCTAAAGGGCCACATCATCACGGTGGAAGACCCCATCGAGTTCATCCACCGCCATCAGGCCTGCATCGTCAATCAGCGCGAAGTGGGGACCGATACCAACAGCTTCCAGGCCGCGCTCAAGTATGCGCTCCGCCAGGACCCCGACGTCGTGCTGATCGGCGAAATGCGCGATCTCGAGACGATTCAGGCGGCGCTCACCATCGCGGAGACGGGGCACCTGGCGTTCGCGACGCTCCACACCAACTCTGCCGCCGAGTCGATCAATCGTATCATCGACGTCTTCCCGTCGCACCAGCAGTCTCAGGTACGCGCGCAGCTCGCGTTCGTACTCGAGGGTGTGGTGACGCAGACGCTGCTGCAGCGGGCCAAGGGCCGCGGCCGGGTCATGGCCGCGGAGATCATGATCTGCACGCCCGCGATTCGCGCCTTGATACGCGACGACAAGGTTCACCAGATCGAGTCGTCGATGCAGGCAGGCAAGAAATACGGAATGCAGACGTTGAACGACGCGCTCTACCAGCTCTACATGGGGCGAGAGGTCACGAAAGACGAATGTCTCCGGGTCACGTCCAAACCGAACGATTTTCTACGCTCGATCGGCGAAGCGCCGCCCGAGGACAAGGAGACCCCGGCTGCGGGCGCCCCCGCACAGGCCGGTTCACCCAAAGTCGCCATGCGCCGCTGAGGACGTGGCTGGAGCCTGACCCATGCCGGTATTCGAGTATACCGCACGCAACCTGAAGGGCGGTCTGGTCCGCGACAAGATCGATCTTGCCTCGCGCGACGACGTCATTGCACACCTGCGCAAGAACCGCATGATCGTCGTGCAAGTCCGCGAGGCCAAGGGGAAGGGCGGCGGGCTGGCGGACTTTTTCAAGCCCGGCATCAAGACGCGCGACGTCGTGATCTTCACCCGGCAGTTCGCCACGATGATCAACTCCGGGCTGCCGCTGGTGCAGGCGCTCGACATTCTCTCGCAACAGACCGAGAACAAGGTGCTGGCGGATGTGACCCGCGCGGTCGTGTACGACGTCGAAAGCGGCCACACGCTCGCCGACGCGCTGCGCAAGCACCCCAAGGCATTCACTGACCTGTACGTCAACATGGTCGCCGCTGGCGAAGCGGGCGGTATTCTCGACACGATCTTGCTGCGCCTCGCGGTCTTCCTCGAAAAGAACGACTCCATCATCCGCAAGGTGAAGGGCGCGATGATTTACCCCGCGGTGATTTTCTCAGTCGCCGGGATCGCGATCGCCGTGCTGCTCATTTTCGTGATTCCGACATTCCAAAGCATGTTCGCTTCCGTAAACCTGGCGTTGCCGCTGCCCACCCGCATCGTGATCGGCGCGAGCAACGTCCTCAAGAACTTCTGGTGGGCCATCATCGGCGTCGGGGTCTTCGCGGTCGTCTCCGTGAACCGCTACTACAAGACCACGCCCGGGAAGCTGCAGATCGACAAACTGTTGCTGAGCCTGCCGGTGCTCGGCGACTTGCTGCGCAAGTCCGCCGTCTCCCGCTTCACGCGCACGCTCGGCACGCTGATCTCCTCCGGAGTGTCGATTCTCGACGGCCTCGAGATCACGGCGCGCACCGCCGGCAACATGGTGATTCACAACGCGGTGATGGAGTCACGGGCGTCGATCGCCGGCGGTGAGACGATCGCGGCGCCGCTGCAGAAATCGAAGGTCTTCCCGCCCATGGTGATCTCGATGATCGCCGTCGGCGAACAGACCGGCGGCCTGGACGAAATGCTCACCAAGATCGCCGACTTCTACGACGATGAAGTGGACGCCGCGGTCAGCGCGCTGCTGTCGCTGCTCGAGCCGATCATGATCGTGGTGTTGGGTGTCATCGTGGGCGGTATGGTGGTTGCGATGTATCTGCCCATCTTCGACATGGTCAACGCCGTGCAGTAGCGAGTATCAGGGCCTGTGGGGGCGGGCCTGGTGCTCCCGCCCCTCCTCGCCGTGAGATCCGTGCTGACCCAACGCGCCTTCATCGATGTCGAGTGCCTCAGCCGCCTGGGCTGCGCTGGCGCCACGGGCCATGCTGGCTTGCACCTCACCGGGTAGATCGAGCAACTCGTTTGACGTCCGCCCAGCCTGGATCATGTGGAGTAGCAGCTGGACCCCCTGGCGTGCGGGTACGCCCAGCGCGGTGAGGGTGGCCGCGATGTGTAGGGTCAGCGCCGGATCGTACAGAGGTCGACTCACTCGTCCCAGATCGCGGACTTGGTCGGCGCTGAGCCCAGCGCTGAGCGCGTACGCCCCTCCCTCGAGCGCCTCGGGTTCCGGCGTGGCAATCCCGGCGTCACGAAGCGCGGTGCGCGCCTCATCCAGTCGCGCCGCCAGGAGGCGCACGGCCGCTACCACGCGCTCGGCCGGCACACCCTTAGCACTTCCTTCCAGGGTTTTTTGGATCAGCGGCTCGACCGGGAGTCCCCGCGCCGCGGCGTCCTGCGCAATTGTCTGCACGGCCTTCACGACGGCTGCGGGGGCACGACCTTCCAGACGCGCCGCGACGTCCTGAGACGCCAGGGCGCTGCGCGTCGGCAGGTGCGCCGCGACAGCGACCATCGCGACGGTGAGCCAGGGGGCGCTCACAGCGTCCGGGCTCCCTGTCTCGTGACGGCAACCACGCTGTTCCGACGTCCGAACCCGTCGTCGATTGCCGGGGCGGCCGGGTCCGCGACCCAGCGCCGGCCGTCGACCACGAACGCGTACTGATGCTGGCCGACGGGAAGGGCGAGCGTCGTCGTCCACACGCCGTCCGTGCCGGCCGGGATGAGCGGCGCGGCGTTCTGGTCCCACTGATTGAAGGTTCCCGCCACCGTTACGCTCTTCGCGCCGGGCGCGTGCAACATGAAGCGGACGAAGACAACGTTCGTCGATGAGACGGGCGTCTGAGGTCTCGCAAGCACCAGGACAAGGGCGGCTGCCGCGGCGAGAGCCGGGGCAACCAGCCAGGGCCGGATGCGGAATCGCACCTCGACATTGCGCGGCGTCACGAGCCAGCGCCACGCCCGTCGCGCTGGCGACCGGGTGCGTTCCCGCACCGTCGCCATCACGCGCGAGGTGACTGCCGGAGACAACGTGACCGGCGTCCGATCCACTGCGCCCAGCAGGCGCAGCGCCTCTTCGCCCTCGGCGCGCAAGTCGGGCGGCAGCTCGGCGAGGCGAAGCTCACCGTCCAGGAGACGCTTCACGAGGTCATGATAAGGCTTCTTCATACGTGCTCCTTCATCAGTTCCCGGAGCCGATCATAGGCCCGGTGCATCCGCATCTTGAGCGAGGCCACCGTGGCACCAGTGATCTGCGCTATCTCTTCGTACGGCAGCTCTTCCACATGCTTCAGAACAACGACTTCGCGCTGCTCCGGCGTCAGCTCCTGAACCGCGCGATGAAGCGCGCCGGCACGTTCCCGCCGCTCCATCGCACCGTCGGAGCGGTCCGGCGCGGCAACCGAACCAGCCGCCTCTTCCGGCAATCGCGCCTCGCGCTCGTATCGCCGGTGCTCGGCGAAACAGCGGTTTCGCAGGATCAAAAACAGCCATCCCGCGAACTTTTCGGGCTCCCGGCACTCCCCCAGGTGATCGAACGCCCGTACCAGCGCGTCTTGCACCGCGTCTTCCGCAGCGTCGTGCGAGCCAAGCATCTTAACCGCATAGCGCGCGTAGCGATCGCGATGACGCTCGACCAGCACCGCATACCGTTCGACATCGCCCGCGAGCACCGCCCGCACAATCTCGCCGTCCGTCGCCGCGTCCTTCGAAGCCACCCTTACCTTTCGCCCGGGGATCACCCGAGCATGCTAGATGTGACGCGCGACACCGGCAAGCGGTGCTACCTTAAAAGAGTCGCCCGGGCCGGGTTGGTAACGAGTGTTACCTGGGGCCCCCGGCAGCGTCTTTAGAGGTCGGAAGTCGTTTCCTATCTAGGAGGAACAATGCTTCGCAAGCTTCTGGGGGTAGTCGCTGCGCTGGCCTTGCCGTCAGTGCTGGTCGGGCAGGCGCCGCCTCCTCCCAACCCGGCCGCCGGTGTGGCCAGGCAGCACGGTATCGCCATGCACATCCAGGGCGAAGTTGTCGGTGCGCCCAGCGCGAGCGATGTCGCCAATAATCAGGAAGGCCCAGATGAGGCCAATGGCGAGAATAATGACGGTGACGTCGAGAATGGCGAGCTGGACCAGGACGGCGTCGATGAACCGGAGGGCTTGGACAACGACGTA
>Ga0209588_1000227_pt1 | contig 15174 bp, 14 predicted proteins | sample Rivendell_Oct201_10_FD_188351 | JGI IMG/M metagenome (GOLD analysis project Ga0209588, IMG submission 188351) | Vadose zone soil microbial communities from the Eel River Critical Zone Observatory, Northern California, USA -... | ecosystem: Host-associated > Plants > Roots > Rhizosphere > Soil ...
GCGTCGAACTGGCCGTGAAACCCGCGGGGCGCATCTTTGGTGGTGGTCACTTCGATGATGCCGCCCAGCTTTCGTCCATATTCCGCTGGGAAATTCGCCGTCAGGACCCGCATGGACTCGACCTCGTCCGCGTCGAACGCCGGCGCGAACGCAGGCGACCGGTTCTGCGTCATCGGCAATCCGTCGAACACATACTGCACGTCGTATTCCGACCCGCGCGGGTGCAGCGTGCCATTCCCTTCGTAAAGCCACCCGGGCTGATCGTTCACCAGGTCCGACAGGCTGCGCCCCGGCCGAGCTGCAAGATTTTCCTCAATGGCTTGCTGGCCGACGGAATAGATCGTTCCCGTCCGGTTGGCATCCACCAGCGTCGCCGTATCATTCACCTGCACTTGCGTCGTGACCGGCGCAACGCCCAGCGTGATCGAAGCGCGCACCGGCACCTCCGAGCGGATTTCGACCAGGTTGCTCCACGGCGCGAATCCCTCCGCGCGCAGACTCAACCGGTAAACGCCGAAAGGAAGATCCTGCGCGACGTAATGCCCATCCGGCCCCGTCACAAATGCTCTTCGAAATTGATTCACTTCGCTTACAAGTTCGCCGGAAGGCGCGACCGCGGCCCCTTGCGGATCGTGCACCTCGATGTGCAGTTCGCCCCGCATGCGCTGCGCCTCCGCGCTCAACGCGCAGAGAAAGCACAGCGAGAGAATTCCAATCAGTTGATGTATTTTTCTCACGAACTTGCCTTGCTGCCGTTCTTGACGAACACCGAGTGCCCTGATTTTCATCGTTGGCCGGGGCGCAGCACGAAATCCCGCTGCCAATCAGGACATCTTTTTACGTTAGCACAAACTTCATTTTGCACCGTGAACTTACGATGACTCGCGGTGGCAAAATGGCAATATAGATACAAGCTTTTTCGACGGTCATTGAATTTTTCGTGCGTGTTAAAGTCTTGTTTCGCACCACTGTCGCTTGCTGGAAAGTCGTCAGCCTCTATTGGAAGATAGAGAACAGCATATGGCAATCAATCTGCACCGGCTGATTTGAGGGACTCGCGTGGCTCATCGGCTTGACGAAGGACGAGACACGAATTTGTCGCCAGCAACGAGTGTTCTGATCAGTTCTTCTGCAACCTCGATGGGTTCGCGTGTCATTCCTTCCGAGGAAGTGGACCGCGCCTTCCGGATGCCCCTCGGCAAATTGCGCGGCCGCGCTGGCATCGAATCGCTCGCCTATGCTGCCGAAGGAGAAAACGAACTAGCACTCGGCGCAAGCGCAGCGCAGGAAGCATTGCGCGTTGCTTCCTGCGGACCGCAACAGCTCGACTGGATCATCGCCACCAGCGAAACACACCACGATTATCCATCGCTCTCGGCGCAACTTCATTCCCGACTGCTTGTGCGCGAAGATTGCGGCGCGCTCGATGTCGGCGGCGCCTGTCTCGGACTGCTCAATGCATTTGCTGTCGCGCAGTCGCTCCTCGTAGCGGGACAAGCGCAGACCATCGCCGTCGTAACCGCCGACGTCCATAGCCGCACGCTCACGCCGGACCGCGTGGCGGGCGAATTCGGCGGACTCTTTGGCGACGGCGCCAGCGCTTTCCTCCTTCGCCGCGCCGCGGCCGGGCAAAGCGATGGCTTCCGTCTTGGCGATTTTCTATTTGGTTGCGCAGGTCACTTCGCTTCCGTGATCCAGGTGACCGATTCCAAGGACGGACGCCTCGACGTGCAATTTGACGGCGAAGCTCTTTCTCGCGCCGCCATCACGCGCATGGAGAAAGTTCTCACCTCCGTGGAGCTGCGCAGCGGCATCCCGCGAGCTGCCGTCGGAGGTTTTGCCACGCATCAGCCGAATCCACGTCTCGTTGCACTCCTCGCAAAACAGTGCGGTGTTTCCCCGGACGCCTTTCCTCCCATCGCGAAAACTTCTGGCAATCTCGGCTCGTCCATGTGCGGCGCGGCCCTCCACGCCTGTTTGCACGCCGCCGCGGGACAACCGCGCGGCGAACGCAAGCCGATTTTCCTCGCCTCTCTCGGTCCCGGCCTCCTCTTCGGCGGAGGCTGGCTCACTCCCCACGATGGACTTGTCAGTCCTGCATCTTGATCGGGATCGAATCCGAGAACTAAAACTAAGCACGGAACACGGAACGCGGAACACGGAACACGGAACACGGAACACGGAACACGGAACACGGAACACGGAACACGGAACACGGAACACGGAACACGGAACACGGACAACTGCATCTTCAAGGTCCCGGTCGCGTCCGCCTTGTAAAACTCGTATTCACTGCTGGCACAACGCATCCCTGCAGCGGAGGCCATCCCGGATCCCTCATGGCATTTCGGCAAAGTGTAACGATCGCATTGCTGATGCTCGACGAATCCACCGCACCATTCAATGCTTCTGCATAGACGATGTAACTGTGCCCAACCGCAAGTCCATCGATCTCGTAGCTGCCGTCAAACTGCACCGGCCCTGCCCCCGCGCAACTCCATCCGCCCATCGTCGAACCCGCGACTGCGCCGCTCGCCACATCCACGGCGACCACCTGCGCGCCAAAAACTCCCGTCACTCTCGGGGGTGAAGCGGACAGCGCCAGCGGATTCGCGGGAAAGACTTGCCCGCGAACCGATCCGGCATGAAGCGCATCTGCCGGGTTGGCATAGAGCACGCGGAGCCCTGTCCGATCGTCGTCCCCCAGCGGCGCATCGGGTTGCTGCACCGTAGGCCGCATCCCGCTGTAGGTTCCAGGTGCGGCCGCGAACGGAAACATGATCGCGCTCCAGACGGCCGAATGGCTGAAACCAAGCGTGTGCCCGAGTTCGTGGGTCAGCACCGATTCCAGATCGTAGGCCGTCGGATTCGACGCCAGCGCCTGCGGCGTGGCATACGTGGTGGGAGACCCGCTCGGATTGAAGTAGACGTCCGCGTCGAGAATTTGTCCCAACTGCGTCGCAACGGCGCTGCCGCCGACCTGCATTCCAATCCGATCGGTTGCGATCACCCGCGTAAACGGCACCACACCCGGCGCAAACGCCATGTCCGCCTGAGCGAAGCAAATGGAATTTATGCCGTCCGAGCCGCAAGCATTTTGTATGGCAGTTCGCGCCAGCGGAGCAAGCGTTGCCGGCGTGAGTGACGTCCGGCTGACTCCCGCCCACGCCGCCTGCGATTGCGTGATCACCTGTTCGATTTCTGCCAGCCGCCCGCTCGCCGTCTGATTTTGTGTGAATACGATGACTGGATTGGTGTTCAGCGCGGTGCTCCAACGCACCGCCAGGCTTCCCGCCGTTGTCAGTTTATGCGCGCGCACGGGGCAAGCCGATCCGCCCGAAACCGCTAACGGTTGTCTCACGTCGGGGACCAGCATGTTGAAGGCGTAGGCTTGCGCCCCTGGCGCGGCCCATCCTCCGTAAAACATCGCGAGAGTCACCGCACAAATCCGTTTGGAGTTTCGACTCATGGTTTTGCCCTCAATCCAAAAAGTTTCACGGCGTCTTCACTTCCAGCGCCTTTCGCAGCTTCATTTGAAAACTCGCCACGGGCAGGTTACGGATTCCGCTGCGCCGAAATTCATGCGTTCGCGGATCAAACACCGGTGCAGCGACGGAATCCTGCGTCACGGTTTCCACTCCCGTCCGCGCATCTCTTGCAAGGCGAAACGTCCCCTGCGACCAGCCGAGAATGCGGTGAGCCTCGCCCTCGCGGCCCCACAGAAATACGTAGGCTTCTTCTCCCGCGCGAAATTCCGGAACTCCTTCCACTCGCGAATGCAGGCCGCCGATCGTTCCTCCAACCGTTCGAATGGTGACCAGCCCGGGAAGCAGGCCTTTGTTTTGCTCGACGACTTCGAATCGCGTGTCCGTCCAGATCTCACCGTTTTCCCAGCGCACTTCCGCACCGAGGCACCGCAGCCGCGCCACGGCCGTCGCCTGCTGCGCGAGTTCCTCAAAGCGCAACCGCGAGAGCGTGGTCGCGCTCGCCACGACGGCAAGCAATGCCAGAGCCGCCAAAAACAAAATCCAAAGAAATCGCCGCCGCTGCACAAAACTCATTTCACTGCACCTCCAGCACGCCGCTCGCGGCGGTCTTGTCCAAATTTGTGTTTTGAATGAAAAGAGTTCGCGCGCCGGGCCTGACGCTGGCCGGAACCTGCAGCGTCAGGTGGATGATGCCGAGCCCCGCCGGCTGCTTCGAAATCACCGCGACGTCGCCGGGCCCGGAAACCGTGTACGTCATGCTGGTGTCAAACCCGCTCTGCGAGAAAACGCAGATGTCGGCAGTCACAGTTCCGCTCGGCGGGCGCGGCAACGGAATCGCGTTCCCGCCCAGCGTGCAGGAATTGTTCGTCGTCGAAAACGCACCCAGCGCTGCAACGTCTAAATCAAAATTATTTCCGGGCACGGAGATTCCCGCGGTGGTCGGTTCCACCACCACGATGTCTTTGCCGCTGGCAGCGGGCGCCGCGCTGCTCAGCGCAATCACTTCGTCGGAACTGTTTGGCGCGGCATCCACCAGCAACACGGCGTTCGATTTCTTGCCGTCCGGATTCTGAATTTGCACCGACACGCTGCCTGCCAGGGCAACGTCCGCCGCCGTTACTGGCGCGGTGCACGACAGCGCCGTGTTGCACGCCGTCGTCCGCGTTGTGCCTCCGATCAGCACCACGGAACCCGACCCGGGCGTCGAAGCCGCAAAACCGCTTCCCTCCACGCGCAACGTGAAGCCCTGCGCTGCTCCCGCATACTCGCTGGACGGATGCAAGCCGAGAATATTTGCTCCCATCGTAATCGTGACGTTGGCAACTCCGGATTGCGATGTATCGTCGGAACTGATCGCTGCGACTCGAATCGCGTTGGGCGTCGGCGCGGTGCTGGGCGCCGTATATGTTCCATTCGCGTTTATCGAACCGCAGATGCCTGTGCCGGCGCAAGCCGCGCCCTGCACCTGCCACACCACGCTCTGATTGCTCGTTCCCAGAACCGCGGCTGTGAATCCCTGCACGCTGAGCGGCGCAAGCGTCACGCTCGCAGGCTGTACGGACACCACCACGTGATTGATGACCGTGATCTGCGCGCTCGCGCTCTTCGTGATATCCGCCACGCTCACCGCCGTGGCCGTCACAGGATTCGGCGAGGGAATCGCCCCGGGCGCAAGAAAATCCACTTGCAGTGAACTCGCGTTTGTGACCGCCTGGCAAGGATTCGAACCCGCCACACAAATCTGGCCCAGAGCCGCATTTCCTCCCGTAATTCCATTCACGTTCCAATTCACGCCGGTAGTGGAGGTTCCGTTGACTTGCGCCGTTAGCGTCACTCGATGATTGGCCGCCAGCGTTGCCGCCGGCGGTGAAACACTCACGTTGATTCCCGGCACGATCGAGAGCGTGGCCTGTGCTTTTTTGGAAGGATCCGCCTGCGGCGTTGCCGTGATGGTCACGCTGTTCGGATTCGGCGCGGTCGCCGGTGCCGTGTACTGTGCCGGGACCGTGACAACGTTTCCGTTTTGCGTTTGCGTCGTCGTCCCGCTGATCGCCCCGCACGAAGCCCCGCTGCATCCGGGCCCGCTCAGCGTCCATGCCATCACAGTGCTGGGATTCGAACCGGGGATTGCTGTGAGCGTCGCGACGATTGCCGCCGTCGCGCCCACGGGCACGCTCGATGGCGGAGAAAGCTGCAACGAAAAACTGCTGGTGATCGTCAGCGCCGCGGAAACTTGCTTCGAAGGATCGGCCACGCTTTGCGCTGTCAACGTCACGCTTGTGGGCGAAGGGAGAATTTCCGGCGCGGTGTAAGTCCCCGCCGCATCCACGCTCCCGCAACTGCTCGGGCACGCCGCGCCGGATAAACTCCATCGAATTGAGGAATCGGGATGCCCGCTGCTTGCCACCGAGGAATGAAAACTCTGCGTCGCGCCAAGCTCCACGTTGGCCGGGTTCGGCGCCACGGAGATCGCGATGTCGCTCACAATCGTCGCGGCGGCGCTATCTGATATGGTCGCGTCCGCGTGGCTCTTCGCTGTAATTTGCACCGTCGCGGACGCTGGCAGGATCGCTGGTGCGGTGTACACGCCATCGGTTGTGATCGTTCCCGACGTTGCGTTGCCGCCCGGAGTGCCTTTCACGCCCCAACTCACGGCGGTGTCCGCCGTGTTCGCGACTTTCGCGGAGAACGGCATCGCGTTCCCCAGCATCACCGATCCCCTTTTCGGCGAAATCGATATGGTGATAGATGGAGGAGGTGGAAGCGGGGGCACGGATGGGCTTGCGCCTCCTCCGCCGCAGCCGATCGTCCACGCCCCCGTCGCGGGTAGAACAAATAGAAAAATTCTTGCGGTCCGGAATCTCTTTCCTTCGAATGGCGAGAGGGGCCGCATGCCCTCCGCAAAGCAGGCGAAGGGCCAGCGAAAAACGTAGTTACCAATCTTGCGAGGGAGTCAGCCGAACGGAAAGAACCGTCTTCGTAATCGCATGTAAATCTGGGAGTTGTGCCAGTTTGGTGTGCCGTTTCGTCTCTTCAGAAACCATTCTTGTAGCTACGAACTCTTCGCCGCCTGTCCCAATCCGGAACGTGCCTCCCCTGCTCCAGTCCCATTTCGGAATTGCCCGCGTCCCCGCTCCTCCGTTGACATCTGACCTCCGTCAACAAATAATCCTGCATGCCTCGTCCCGATGCTGTCCGACGCGTCAAGAGCTACTCCGCCGCCGATGGCTACGTCTACCAGTATTATTTCTTCGAGGGAAACCGCGCCCAGCGCAATGGCAACCCCGGCGGCGAATTTAGCTACGCCATTTCCGTCGATCGCCAATCCGCCTTCCGCTTCAAAATCTTCGTCCACCAATCCGCGATGGAGGCCTGGGCTAAACAAAACGGCCGCCCGCTCTCCAGCAGCGAGGAATACGCCGTGGCCAAAATGCGGCTCTTCCAGGCCTTCGATGAAGGCGTCGTCAAACCTCCAGCCCAAGGCCAGCCGGAGGTCGAAGTCGCGGTCGACGATTCCAACCTCGAAACGCTCCTCGAACAGTTGGGCATCTAGACCATCGCAACGCAAAGGAGTCATTTCTTGCTGAACCAAATCCCAGGCTGCGGCGTCTGGTAGTTGTACGGGAATGGCGCGCGATTTCGAATGCGTCGTGCCCGCCCGAAACAAAAGCGTTCGCGCTTTCACAGGAAGCCCAATGCAGGAGCTGGTTCTGATCCAGCCGAGTGGCACGCTAGGGAAGGAGTCGGCGCGCGAGGCTGCCCGGGCCGACGCAACTCGCGAGTTCGAAGCACGGCTTGCTGAGTGCGGCCCGCTCGCCTATCGCGTGGCCCGCGGCGTTCTTCGCAATTCCGCCGATGCCGAAGATGTCGCGCAGGAGGCGCTCCTCCGCGCCTATCGCAGCTTCGATCGACTCCGCGATCGCAACCGCTTCCGCGCCTGGCTCGTTCGCATTTCGTTTCGCCTCGCGCTGGACCGCCTGCGCTCGGCCAAGCGCCGCGAGCAGCGCGACGTGCTCTGGTCGCAGCCCGCGCACCAGCCGCCCGCCGCCACCGCCGAAGACCTGGCTGCTTCTAGCGAATTTCAGGCGCACCTCGATCGCGCGCTTGAAGAATTGCCGGAAAAACTTCGCCTCGTGCTTTTGCTTGCCGCCATGGAAGGCCACACCGTCGACGAAATCGCCAGCCTGCTCGGCATTCCCGTCGGCACGGTGAAGTCTCGAATTTTTATTGCACGAAAGCAGTTAGCGGAGAAGTTGCGATGCCATGTGAACGTTACCAAAACGCGTTAATCGAAGCCGCCGCCTCCAGCACCGCGCCACAAGGCGAATTGCGCGCGCACCTCGCTGCCTGCGCCGCGTGCCGCACCGCCTTCGCCCAGGAACAATCTCTCTTTTCTTCTATGGATGAAGGCCTGCGCGCCACGGCCAACGCCGACGTTCCTGCCTCCCTCCTGCCGCGCGTCCGCGTTCGCCTCGCGGATGAAGCTGCGCCCCGTCGCATGTGGACTCAGCCTATGATTTTTGCAGCAGCCAGTGTCGCTCTCGCGTTTGCCATCTTTCTGGTTGTGCGGCCCCACCACACAAGACCTGACAATCAAGCCAAGCAGACTGCCCAGATCCCGGTTAGCGAGACGCCCGAGACAAACGCTGGCGGCCAGAATTCTGGGCCCGCCACGCAGATCGTTTCGTCCAACGTGAACAATTCTCGAACGCCAGATCACTCAACTTTATTGCGCCCGGTGGCGTCTAGCCAACCAGAAGTCCTTGTTCCTGCGGACGAACGTGAAGCGTTTGCCCATTTCGTCGCTACATTGCAGGAGCGCGGCGACGTGGCCGTTGCCTTGGTGACCCCGTCCAGCGATGCGAAAGGAGAGCCTGCGGGCCTCAAACGGCTCCAGATTGACTCGCTCGAAGTTAAACCGCTGGAGGGAACGGAATCCGAGGAATCCGACGGCGCGGAAGATATGCGTTAGCGATTGGTTAAGTCGATTTCACCGCAGTATGGAGGACAAAATGAAAAAAGCATTCGTCTTGGCCGTGTTGCTGATTGGAATGCTGTTGCCCGTCAGTCAGGCCCAGGACAAACCCAAGCAGGACGACAAGCCAAAAGCTGAAACTCCGGCAACGACGCCGGTCAAAGTGCAAATCGTCTTCACTGAATTCGAGGGCGACAAAAAGGTCAAGAGCCTTCCCTACACGCTCTATATTAATGCGATCGATGCACCAGAGTTAAAGCCCGGTGCCTTGGCCAAAATTCGCATTGGGAGTCGAGTTCCCGTATACGTGGGAAATAACTCGATGCAATACCTCGACGTGGGCACCAACCTGGACGCTCGTGCCGCCTACCCTAGTGATGGCCGATTGTTACTACAGTTGAATCTTGAGCGATCGTGGGTGGAGGGCGACGTTTCTGTTCCGGTGGCGAAATCAGATGGCTCCGCATCGGAGACTTCCAGCGGTCATTTCCGGGAACCGATCATCCGCAACTTTAGATCAGAACTCGACCTGAAATTGCGCGAGGGCCAACCCGTCGAGAGCACCATGGCCACTGACCCAATTAGTGGCAAGGTGCTGAAGGTTGAGGTCAGTTTCGCAATTGTCAAATGACGTCTGTTCCGCATCAGGCCGGCTTGAGAACATGGCTCAAAGCGGCTGGCAAGTCCGGGTGCAAGAAAGAGTAGCCAAGCTGCTGCAATTTCTGTTGCGCGACGCGCTGGCTGCTCAAAAGCAGCGCGTCCGCCATTTCTCCCAGCACCAGCCGCAGCGCAAACGCGGGAGCAGGGAAGAGCGCCGGCCGGTGCAGCGCCTTCGCCAGCACTTTCGTGAACTCCGCATTCTTCAACGGCTGCGGCGCCACAACGTTCACCGCGCCTCTCGCCGCCGATTTCTCAATCACCATCCGCAAAATCCCTACCACATCCTCCAGCGTCACCCACGACATCCACTGCTGCCCCGCCCCCAGCTTCCCTCCCGCCCCCAGCTTGAACGGTAGCAGCATCTTCGCCAGCGCTCCGCCCTCTCGCGACAAAATAATTCCAAATCGCGCCAGCACCACGCGAATCCCCAGCGCCTCCGCCTTCAACGCCTCCGCCTCCCAGTCCCGCGCCAGCGCCGCCAAAAAATCCGTCGCCGCCTTGCTCTCCTCCGTCAGCAACTCATCGCCGCGATTTCCATAAATCCCTATCGCCGATGCCGATACCAGCACGCTCGGCCGCACATTCATTTTCGCCAGCGCCTCCACCAGCGCGCGCGTCGTATCAATCCGGCTCGCCCGCAGCACCGCCTTGCGCTCCGCCGACCACCGCCCGTCCGCAATCGACGCCCCCGCTAAATTCACGACTGCATCCGGACCCACTCCGGCGCCGCCCAACTCTCCGGTCGCCGGATTCCACGCCACATTGAAGCCGTCCTTCACCTCGTTGTTCGCTGCACTCTCCGGCCGCATCAGCCGGCACACCATGTGACCGTCCCGTCCCAGCGCCTTCACCAGCGCCGTCCCCACCAGTCCCGACGACCCTGTTACCAAAATCTTCATCTTTTCCTCTTTGATCTTTTCTGTCCGCAGCGGAAACGCAACGCACGCACCACTGTTTGCACGCTACGCAACCCTCCCTTCACCGTCAAGCCTTCGTATCTTTCGAAACGAACTCCCCGAACGAATCCGTCAAACGCGCTGTCCTTTCCGCACACCGGAACCCCTGCCCCTAGCCGCATCCCTGCGCGCGCGTTACAATTCCTCTGTGGCCACCGTTTCCCAATCCACTTGCCTCAAAGTCCTCTTCTTCGGCCGCCTCAAGGATCTCATCGGCCGCGCCGAGGATTCGGTCAATTCCGCCGACGCCGCCACCATCGAACAGCTCTTCGCTCTGTATGCCGCGCGCAATCCTGAGCTCGCAAAATACCGCCCTTCGCTCGTCGCCTCCCGCAATCAGGAATTCGCTGCCTGGGACACGCCCCTCCATCCCGGCGATGAAGTCGCGTTCCTCCCTCCCGTGAGCGGAGGCTAACGCATTCCGCCATGACCACGTCCTCTCACAACGACATCTGCCAGTTGGTCCGCAATCCCATCGACATGCCCGCCCTCATCCGCGAAGTCCGCGCCCCCGAAGACGGCGCCATCGTCACCTTCGACGGCTTCGTCCGCAATCAATCCCATAATCGCCCCACGCTCTACCTCGACTACGAAGCTTACGAATCCATGGCCCTCGCCAAAATGCGAGAAATCACGGGCCAGCTGCACGAAAAATTCGCCATTCACAGCGTGGCCATCGTTCATCGCCTCGGCCGTCTCGAAATCGGCGAAACCAGCGTCTTCATCGCTGTCAGCGCCCCTCATCGCGCCGCCGCTTTTGACGCCTGCCGCTTCGCCATTGACACTCTCAAGCGCACCGTCCCCATTTGGAAAAAGGAGTACTTCGAAGACGGCGCCGTCTGGGCCGATGGTGAACTCCCGCCCGCACCCGCGGCGACCTCTCGTGCGAAACCTGCATCTTAACTTTCAATGTCGATGACACCCCTCCGCTCTCGCGCTACGGTGCCCTTGGCCGTGCTTACTTTTCTTTTGATTGGAACCGTCGCCGCGCAGGACAAGCCGGACCGCCCGCCTTGGGCGCAGAAATCAAAATCCACTTCGAAGTCCAACCCAGCTCCCGCCTCATCTCCCACCGGCGAAACAGGAAAAATCATCCAGCCCACGCCGCCGTCCGCTCCGGCCCCCGCATCATCCACCGGCGATTCGCAGGATCCCGCCACCCAGCGCGGCCGCATCCGCGTCACCGTTAACCTCGTCAATGTCCTTGTCAGCGTCCTCGACGAGCACAATCGCCCCGCACCCGATCTTCCCCTCGAATCCTTCCAACTCTTCGAAGAAGGCGTCCAGCAGAAAATCGATAAGTTCGAATCCGAAACTCTTCAGCCGCTGGATCTCGCTATCATGATTGACGCGAGCCTCAGCGCCCACAAGGAAATCAACCTCGAACAGGAAGCCGCCGCCCATTTCATCCGCCAAGTGTTGCGTCCCGGCGACCGCCTCTCCGTCTTCTGCTTCGACGAGAACGTCACGCAGGTCGCCCCGTTTTCCGATAACGTCGCCGATTTGCAAGCCGCCGTCCGCAGGATTCCCGCCGGCGCAGGTACTTCCATTTATGATGCCGTGCTCCTCGGCTCCCGCGCCCTCGAACGCCGCGGCGACGATCGCCGCCGCGTCATCATTCTCGTCACCGACGCCGGCGAAACCACCAGCCGCGCCGACTTCGATGCCGCCCGCAAAGAAGCCGTCCTCTCCAACGCGCTCCTCTACACCATCGTCATCCGCCCGGTGAAAAATGAAAGCGGCCGCAACACCGCCGGCGAACACGCCCTCGAAACCATGACCGATACCACCGGCGGGGCGATGTTCTACCCCGACTCAGCCCAGGAACTCGGCGCCATCTTTGATCGCATCGACCGCGAGCTCCGCACCCAATACCGACTCGCCTACTACCCCAATCCTCGCGGCCCCGCCAACACCTACCGCTCCATCGTTGTCACCGTCACCTCCAGCACCTACAAAGTCCGCCACCGCAAGTCCTACCTCACCGGCCCCCAATAATCTTCAGCCCTGAATCCTTCGATCCTCTGAATCCCGGGAACGCCAATCGCCCGATTGGCGTAGACACATCGCGCCCTCTCCTAAGCCGTTGTAGCGGCCCCGACCGGGTCGGGGCCTCATCACTTCTCCCCGCGTAACCGTAGACCATGTAAACTCAGAGCGTTCGCAACGGAGCAAAAATGAAAAACCAAACTGTCGCCAGACCTACAATCGTCGCGTGTCTGTGCCTCTCCCTCGGTTTTGGCTCCACTGCGCTCTCTCGGACCCACTCGCAAAATCTCAATCCCGCCCAGAAAGGCGCCGTCGTGACCACTCACGCCACCGGAACGTTTGAAGTAAAAGTGACCCCTCAACCCTCCGAGGACAAAACCGACGACGCCACCCTCGGCCGCATGACCATCGACAAACAAATCCACGGCGACCTCGAAGCCACCAGCATGGGCCAAATGCTCACCGCTGGTACATCCATCAAAGGCTCCGCCGGCTACGTGGCCATCGAGCGCGTCAGCGGCACGCTCCACGGCCGCACCGGCACCTTCATCCTGCAGCACACCGGCACCATGACGCGCGGCGCGCTGCAACTCAGCATCACCGTCGTCCCCGACTCCGGCACCGGCCAGCTCACCGGCCTCACCGGCAAAATGGACATCCAAATCGCCGACGGCAAGCACTCGTACGACTTCGCCTACACCCTCCCCGATTCCCATTGATATCCATCCGCCCGGCCTGTTTTGTCTCCGCGCGTAGCGCCAGCATCCCTGCCGGCGCTTATATTTCATCTTTATCCTGGCGCTACTTGCGCAAGCAGCTTGCCGCCAATGGTAGAGTGGAACGAGCCTGCACACAGCACGCCGACGGGGAATCCAAAGCGACCAAGCCATTTTCCAATGACCAAGAACTATCTCGAAGCCGCCATCGAAATCGCGCAGGAAGCGGGCAAAATCCTCATCGAGGAATCGTCGCGACCGCCGGACATCCGCTACAAAGGCGACGAAGTGGACATCGTCACGCAAGCCGATAAACGCTCCGAGCAAGCCATCGTCGCGCGCCTCAACAAATATTTTCCGGATCACTCCGTCGCCGCCGAAGAAGGCACTGGCAAGGAAAACGCCTCCGAATTCCGCTGGCACGTTGATCCGCTCGACGGCACCACCAACTTCGCCCACGGCTACCCGTGCTTCTGCGTTTCCATCGCGCTCGCCCAGCGCGACACGTTGCTCGCCGCCGTCGCCTTCAATCCCGTCCACAATGAACTCTTCGCCGCCGCCCGCGGCGAAGGCGCCACGCTCAACGGCAAAAAAATCAGCGTCTCCAAAGTCGCCACGCTTTCCACCAGCCTACTCTGCACCGGATTTCCCACGCGCAATCGCAAAGCCAGCCCCAATCTTCAGTATTACGGCGACTTCACACAGCGCTCCCACGGCGTCCGCCGCGACGGCTCCGCCGCGCTCGATCTCGCTAGCGTTGCCGCCGGCCGCTTCGATGGCTTTTGGGAATTTGGTCTACAGAAATGGGACACCGCCGCCGGAGTTCTTCTCATCGAAGAAGCCGGCGGCAGAGTCAGCGATTTTGCCGGCGATCCGTATCAACTCGGCGGTCCCATCATTCTCGCCACCAACGGCCTCATTCACGAAGAGATGCGCGCCGTCGCTCTCGAAATTTCCCGCCGCCCTCCAACGCCTGTTCGCCATTGACCGCAAAAAGTTTGTCAATTTGCCTTTGCGCACTAATCCCATCCTTACGCCGGGCTTATGAGTTTCTTACGCCCCGAACGCTAGTATTCCGAGGCAACGAACCAGCACCCTGCGCCTGCCGAAGACGCTCTTTGATCCATCAACAATCCGTTGCCAGGCATCAGTATTCTTAGGAGATAGAAATGCGCGCGTTCAAACGTAACAGAAGAAAGTTTCGCCTGGTTTTCGCGGCAATCCTTTGCGTCATACTCATTCCATTTCGCTTGCTCGCCGATGACAAAGAGGCCAGCAATCCTCCTGCAAAACCTACGCCGGCAAAGCCCGATTCGCCGGCTCCGCTCACTGAGCGTGAGCGCTGGATGCTCGACCGTATGGAGCAGCTCGAAAAGCGCGTCGCCGAGCTCGAATCCAAGAGCAATCCGCCCGTTACACCGGCGACGGAAATTTCCCCGCCGCGGCCCACTTCGCCAAACCTGTATACGTTATCTTTGGCCGGAGGCGCCACATCAGCAGCACCTACCGCAGTGGCCAGCACAAATGTTATTCCGACAGACAAAACTGTTGCACTCGGTATTGCGCAAGCTACTGAAAAGGGCAAGTCCAGTGGGGCCAAGGCTGCTAAAGCAGAACCCTTTGTCTTCGCCGACTTTACGTGGCTGACCGGCAACGCGCGCACCAAAGAATCGCCGATGGATACCAAATTCTTTACGCCGGAAATCCGCGCCGACGTCGATTACATCTACGATTTCAATCATCCCAAAGACAACAGCATCGGCGGCTCGAGCGAGGTATTCAGGGCCAATGAAGTTCAGGTGACCCAACTGGGCGTTGGCGGCGATTTTCACTACGACAATGTTCGCGCGCGTTTGATGACTCAGTTTGGTTTGTATTCGCAAACGACACCGCGCAACGACGCCAGCCCTTCACGCGGCCAATGGAATCTGGATAACGCTTACCGGTACATCTCGGAAGCGTACGGTGGCTACCACTTCAACGTCCTGCATGGGATCAATGTCGACGCCGGAATCTTTATGTCCTATGTCGGCCTCTTCAGCTACTACCAATTCGACAACTGGACGTATCAGCCGTCGTATGTCTCATCGAACACACCGTGGTTCTTCAACGGTGTGCGTGTTCAAATTTTCCCCACCGAACACCTGAAAATCGAGCCGTGGTTTGTCAACGGCTGGCAGTCGTACGGCAGGTTCAATAACCGGCCTGGATTCGGTGTGCAGTTCCTCTGGCGTCCGAACGGTTGGCTATCGGTCCTCGGGAATCAATATATGTTGGGCGCGGACACGCTGAACACGCCGGGCCGCATTCGCTATCACACGGACGATAGCATTCAGATCAAATACTACGACCACCCGGAAAATTTTCTGAGCAAAGCAGCTTTCTCGCTG
>Ga0209588_1000229_pt1 | contig 15059 bp, 16 predicted proteins | sample Rivendell_Oct201_10_FD_188351 | JGI IMG/M metagenome (GOLD analysis project Ga0209588, IMG submission 188351) | Vadose zone soil microbial communities from the Eel River Critical Zone Observatory, Northern California, USA -... | ecosystem: Host-associated > Plants > Roots > Rhizosphere > Soil ...
GAGGCCGAAAAACCTCTTCAGTAGTACCGGGATAGCTCGTACTCTCGACAACAATTAGCTTGTAACCAGACAGCTGGCCAGCTAAGCTCCTAGCGACCGATTTTAGAAACGAGAGATCTGGATCCCCATCCTTCTTCAGCGGTGTGGGAACGCAGACGATGGCGACGTCCGACTGTGGAACCGCCTCCGACAGTTTCGTATACGCTCTGATCTTGCCAGAACTTACAAGGGAAGGTAGGAGTTCTTCGCTGTACTTGTCCTCGACATAGCAGACCCCCTTGTTGATCTGCTCAACCTTACTCCGATCGACGTCGACTCCTAGAACGTTGAAGCCTGCCTGGGCTGACGCGACCGCGAGCGGCACTCCGACGTAGCCGAGCCCAATGACACATACCGTCGCACTTTTGGAGGAGATTTTGTCCCCTAGTACCGAAGCGCTAGCTGCCAATTCTCAGTTGGGCCTCCTGGGCTTTCTGCTTCTGTTGTAGAGTCGGTGAGAATAGTTCTCCATAGAGTACTATTCTAGTTCCGCGTATTTCTTGCTTCGCCGCATCTCACTCGATAATTACCGTTGCGACTCTGGAGGCTACTGCGATGACGAAGGTTTCTCTTCATCTCTAGCCGACGGATCTTTCTTCTTCTGAGCGGGCATGATTCCAGTTATGACGGTCGTAATTTTCAAGGGCAACTGTGGCGGAGGTGCATGAGAAGTCTGCAGAACAGTTGACCCGACCGGCTGTTGAGGCAAGACAGGTGGAGGACGCTGAGTAAACGGTGCTCCCACTTGTCCCGGCCCAGGACCTGTCATAGGAGCTTGACGGGTTGGAGCCAGCTGGTCGAGAACCGATGTTTTCCGGACTTCTACGCTGGGAAGAGGAGCCGTCGAAGGTTGCTCAACGCCGGCTCCCACCATCGAACCAAAGCTCAATCGTCGATCAGCCATGTCAGCCTTCAGAGCCGCCACCACGGGATGGAAATCTGAGTCCAGCTTCTTCTTCTCTTCTTTCTTAGCAGCACCCACTATTGGGCCGGGAGTTTTGATTTCGAGAGAGACAGTACTCTGTCCGTGTCTATGTTTTACAAAGAGTCCCGTCACAGAACCAAGCACTAGCAACGTCCCGAGAATCCCGAACATCAAGCCGTCAGCCTGGAAAACGTCACTGACGTATTGGCGGAGGTACATGTTGTTCAAATATTCCTCAGTAATCCAATAGGTCAGAGAGAGAATAACAAACGTCTGCAACGTGATAACGATCCTAGAAGCGAGATGATGACTGACTGTAGCCCCTGTGTTTACACTCGAAGCCAACCTGGGGTCCCTCGCAACCATCCTCAACCAAGCAATGATTCTCTGTTAAGATGAATGAAACCAGCGACAACAATCTTCAGTACCGGATATCGAAACGCGCGCGAGAGTGAAAGGACCAAGTCGCGGGCGACGCATTTGGTGTACCGAGACTCCTTTTATCCCGGCCGTCATAAGGACTGAAAAGAAGAGTGAAGCCCGAATGCTCATCGGGAGGCTCCTGCTCTCCGCTCCGACGACCGAGGATCCCTCATCTGTACCGATTGGAAACCCAGACTGACACGAATAGATCGAGAAAGAATTGAGCGCAGTTCACCATCTAAACAGTAAAAGCTCTACGAGCGTCCTAGTGGCCTTGTCCATAGCCAGCCTGATATTTCTCTCGTTCGCCCCAAGGGCCTCTGCGGCCCCCATCGGCGCCAGTTTTGATCATATTGTGATTATTGCGATGGAGAATCAGAATTATGTGAATGTGCTGGGTGACGGCAGTTCTGCAGGATGCCCCTCCGGTACCGCCCCCTTCCTCTGTGGCATGCTTCCCATGAGCTCCACTATTCCCAGATACCACAGCTACTGTCTGGGGAGCACTGATCCTGCCTGTGCTGGTGCTGGGACCCTTGGCAATCCCCCCTGTTCCGCCGCCTGTTATACCGCCGTTACTTCGGGCGCTACCTATGGATCGACTGATGGTCTCGGGACCGGAAGCATCAGTGCCACGAACATTTTCGACAGATTATCTTCTGCTGGACTCTCATGGAGTGAATTCTGCGAGAGTAGCTGTCCGAGGGGCCCTGACCATTCACCGTGTCTACAATACGCTGACACCGCGACTAGTTCTAACTGTATTACGCTGTCAGGCGCGTTGATCGGTAACTCTCAAGTCCTCGGCAGCACCTCGAATTATGTATGGATAACTCCGACCGATAGTCACAACATGCACAACAACGGCATCTCTTCCGGCGACAGCTGGCTCAAGTCGTTTCTGGTCGGCTCTGGCTCGACCACTAGTCCAGCATCAGGCTCGCTCCTATCATCCGGCCTATTCACAAATCCTAGCTTCCACACTCTACTCTGGATCTGGTGGGACGAGTATGATCCCAGCCCTAACATCCAGTACGGCCCTATGATCAGTAAAGGGTTCATCTCCACATCCAACAACTGGGACGAGTATTCCCAGCTGAGAATGATAGAGAACAACTGGGGACTACCCACCCTCTCTTACGACGCCCAAGCCCCTATAATCACGGACATCCTCGGGACCAGTAGTCCGCAAGCACTCTCCACCTCGTACACCTACACTCTACCAACCCCAGGCACCGGAACGACCGTCACATTTGCTGGCTCAGCTACCGGAGGAACAGCTCCCTACTCCTACTCTTGGAACTTCGGCGATGGAGCAACAGCCACAGGAGCCAGCGCCACTCACACATTCTCCAAGACGGGCACTTACTCTGTGACTTTGACCGTGACGGACTCGAACAGTAGAACCGCGACTAGCACACGGCAAGTCACGGTCACAAACTCCCTTCCAATCATCACCTTCCTCTATGTCGGCCTCATCGCTGGAGGAGCCGTCAGCATTGGCGTATTCCTTGCAAAGTATCATGTCCGCAACCGCAAACTATCCGCCAAGTTGAAGAACGCCGGGCGGAATTTGATCTCGCACAGATTCCGCTCCATCTGACAGATGAAGAAAAACCCTGATCAGCGGGGACAGAGTTCTCTTACTCATCTGGGGATTCGACCCGTCGATCCTGGCTCATGATAGGATGGGCGAGGATGATTGAGGGGCGAATAGTGTCGCGATGATTCCTACACCCAACGCGATCGCTCCTAGGACAAAGTCGATGATGTAGATTCTGCTCGTCTTCGCGAACTTTAGCAAATAGGATATGACGACGATCCCTACCAATGCTGCGGTTGCGATCGCAATCAGAATCCCCGTGGGCTCAACCACCCGTATCGCCGTATCAACCTGGGACTTGCTAAGGAGTAGAGTTACGAAGAAGGCTCCCAGTGAGGCGGGAATGTAGGCGAGATAGGATAGACGAAAGGCCTGCTCTGGCTTTACTCCCATGAGCAGCATTGTTGATACTGTCATGCCAGACCTACTCACGCCGGGCAGTGCTGCTATTCCCTGCGCGATTCCTATCACGATGTAGTTCTTCAGTTTCATCTCCTCGAGCCCCACGGCGAGTCTAGGCTTTGTGCGCGAGTATCGAATGTAGAATCCGATTCCTATCAGTACGAGTCCGAGCAGAACCATCGGGATTCCTATGTTGTAGGGACTGCTCGTCAGGACCTTGTCGGTCAAATAGTACAACGGGGCTCCAACCAGGCCGGTAACTATCGTTACTACGAGCAGATAGACGACTAGTCTTCGGTCCTTGAAGAGGGAGCGGATGTCTCTCCGGAAGTAGACTACTGCGGAGCCTACCGACCCGATCTCCATGAAAAGGCCGAAGGCGTAAGCCACCGCCAGCGGTAGCGAGAAGAGGAGTGTGGAGGCGAACAGGATCTGGGTCTTGCTGCTGATAGGCAGCCATTCGGATATACCCTGGACCAGTCCGAGGATTATGGCGTAGAGCTCGTTCATTCAAACTACCAACCATTTCGCGAATACTTGAGAGGTTCAAGATTCTTCGCGGAAGGACCCGTTCATAGGCATTTGGAATCCAGACATTACTGGTGGACTTGTCGCGTTCCGATTACGTGGGTTACAGTATCCTTTCATCCTGTCTGCTCTACCGTTCTGCTTTGTACTCGTAGCAGGAGTAGTTTGGTAGAATATGGCGGATTCTAAGCCTAGCAAGGTCTGGGAGCCTTACTCGAAAATGGTCAAGATGCCTGAAGAGGACTGGGCAGTTCTAGAATCAGTGTACAACGACTACCGGTATCGGCAGGGAGATCTTCAGAGATCAGAGTTCATCAAGCGATTCGTCGCTAAGGGTCTAACTTCCTACCTGTATCAGCTAAAGTCGCGAACGCCGGATGCCCTGGTTAAGATCGCTCAAGCCAGCAGTGCCTTGGGAAGCCAAGGCTCCCGATAACCCGATTCGCAGTCAGCCCAAGCCTCCATCCTCAACCACGTTCGACCTGACTACGGAAGTCTCTATTTTCATGCTCCCAAGTTGCGAGACTGGCACAGAATCCTGATAGTCCCCTGCAAAACGCCCGGGAATCGCCTTAGAATCAGAAACATCTCCATGACCATGCTAATCCTCAACAATCGAGGACAACAACCCCTACGCCGAGCTATACATCTCTGAGTAAAAATTCACGCCATCAAGAATCTAGAACATTCTTCGTAGCGCATAGTCCTCGAGACCCAGATCCGGGAAGCATTCCCAAAATTCCCGTCACTTCCAACCCTTCTTGAGCTAACGAAACATTGAGCTAACGAAACACTGCTCTCCAGATCTTATCTTTCTTTTTCCTGTTAACTATTTTTTTCTGTTATCTTTTCTCGACCCCCCCTAGGGTATGTCTAAACAAAAAAACTCCTTCACACTTTACAACCGAACAATGCTGAACCAGCAGCTCCTTTCCGGTCAATCTTTCTCGCCTCGAAGTTCCAGATAGACAAGAATCCCAGCAACAACCACTGCCGCGACTCCCAGTGGTAGGAAGTAGGCTTGTAGAGTGTTAGCGATTGCTGTGCTGTTCTGCCCCGCCAAGACGCCGAGATAGACCAAGGCGATATCCCAGACTAGGATGCCGACCGCCGAGTAGACCAAGAAACGTTTCGCGTCCATCTTTACGAGTCCCGCGGGAAACGCGATCAGCGTTCTCAGCAACGGTACGAAACGGGCGAGTAGAACAACGCTCTTCCCATGCGACCCGAACCATCGCTCGGTCGTCTCCAACCTCTTCTCGCTAAATCGCACAATACGGCCATATCGTAGGACCGCGGGTCTTCCGAGATAGTAGCCGATACCATAGTCAACCATCGTCCCGACCAAGCTTCCAACAGTCGCCACGGCCACCGTCGACCAGAACTCCAATCTGCCCTGCGAGACAAGATACCCTCCTAGGGGGAGGACTACTTCGCTCGGAATCGGAAGAGTCGCGCTCTCTGCGACCATCAGTAGGAATACTCCCAAGTAGCCGGTCTGGTAGAGAAGGCTGACGATGGTGTTGAAGACTATGTCGGTGAACGCCATTTCTCCAAATCTCCTATGAAGAGTTTCTCTCTGAGTCCTTTTGATTTTCCTATAAGCTAACGCTCAATCCTTCAAGCCACATCTGGGAATCTCCGAGTTCGATCCTAGTTCCTCTGCTAGAGGCTCCTGCGGTACAGAACGCCCAAAGACCCACCGGCCAATCCAAGAAGTTGACGCCTTGTCCATCGCTTTTTCAAGGATAATCCCAAGAATCTTCAGGATACGACTAGTCCGGGTCTTGAAGAAGCTCCGGAAACCGTTCCCGCTCTGGCCAATTATCGCGGCGTTCGCCAGACCCTTCCGGACACTCGCCCACCACGGCCTCGGACATCCACAGCTCACGCCCAAGCTGAGGAGATCCCTGCCAGCATGGTCCCTCCTGATAATGCTGCTGCTCGGAGCAGGAGTCGGATTCTACGCCTCGACGATACTCAGCGAGGTCGCCGGTATAGGAGGCCCAACAACCCCCGACTTTACGATCGGGACGAATCCAGTCTCAATCACTGCGCCGCAGGGAAGCCTTGCCTCGATCACAGTCTCGCTCGCCAGCCTGAACAGTTTTGCGGGGAGCGTCAACTTGAACTATTCTCTCTCCCCAGGAATCACGAACGTCACGATCGCCCTGAACCCCGGCTCCGTGTCTCTACTAACCGGATCAGGATCATCAACGCTCACAGTGTCCGTCCCAGCATCAGCCCCGCTGAGCACCTACACGATTGTTATCGATGGGGCTAGTGGAAGGCTAAGCCACAACGTGACCAGTATTCTGAGAGTGGTCCCGCCTCCCTCTCCAGACTTCTCGATCGCCTCCTCTCCCTCCTCGATGAACGTGACCCGTAGCTCAGCGACCAGCGCCACCCTGACGCTGACGAGTCTCGGGGGTTTTGCCGGGCAGGTCAACCTGACCATGTCCATCTCGCCGAACAATGGTTCTAGTCCGACTCTGACTCTCAATCCCAACCGAGTCACGTTGCTGTCTGGCGGTACGGGGAACGCTGTCCTAACCGTGAATACTGGTGGTGGGACTTCGCTCGGAACCTATGCGATCGTGGTTCTCGGGGTCAGCGGAACCCAGGCAAACTCAGTCTCGATTACTCTGACAGTCCAGTAGGAGTCTCCGAGACTCACCCACCGTCGCGGCAGTATCCTCTCTAGATCTCTCCATCTTCAGCATCAATGATTTGTAAGAGTCCCCAGCCGCGACGCAAGTAACTAGACACGGGGACTTGACAGTCAATTGTTTCTTCTTGGCCACAGTTGCTGGAGCTACCTGTTCTCGAAAGCAACTGGCCGGGAACTCAACGTCAACCTTCCCGCATATCTCGCGCTCCTCTCCGGAATACTCCCTGACTTCGACATCTACTTCCAGCCCTACCTCGTACACCACACGTACACCCACTCGCTGGTAATAGTCGTCCCGGTTATTCTGGTGCTCACCTACTTCTTTGGAAGGCTAGGCTTCGCATTCTCCATCGGAATCCTCTCACACCTCCTAGGCGATTTCCTGGTTGGAACAATACCCCTCCTCTATCCACTCCTTCCCAATTCTGATGTGGGGCTGAACCTCGGGATTCCCAGTCTAGCCGACACAATCCTCGAGATTGGGGCCTTCGCCCTCGTCCTAGTCTATGCCTACTGGAATGGCGATTACAAGCTGATTCTCAAACCGTCACGGGAAAGTCTGATGTTGACAATCCCCTTGTTCGCCCTTGTTACGCTCACCCTGCTCTTTGCCGGTGACAGGAGTATTCCTCTGGCAGAGTTTGCATTCTCGAGGAGAGCGTTGACCGTGATTACTCTCGGGCACATTCTTCTCAGCGGAATCCTCGCCCTCGGAGTGCTACAAGGACTAAGATGGTACCTGGGGAGTAGACGAGTCAAGCACACGACCGGTGTCGACGCTTCTTCTGCGCAACCGCCCGGATAATAGACGGAGTTACGCGTCGCATTAATCCCGGCATTCCGACCATTGAATTGGTTCTGGGGGTCCGGGTTATCCAGCTATTGCAGTGGTGGAGTATTCCTCGCCGAGGCTGGATCATAATCCTTGCTGAGCTCGCGGTCATCGTCACCCTCGCCAGCTGGGTCTACTCTGAGTACCTGAACAACACCTACTTCCAAAGCTACGTGAACAACCTCTCGCCGATTCTTCTGCCGATCGTCAGTGTCGGCTTCGGCATAAGCTCAGCCACCATCGCCACTCTGCTCTACTTCACAATCCGGAACGTCAGACAGCAAGAGGAACCGAAGGAGGAAGACCTCTCTAGAAAGCGGGTCTCGGCGAAGAAGACATTCAAGAAGCCTCAGGTCACGTCTTCTAGAGCGGAGAAAGCAGTATCAGGAGCACTAGCAATAGGCCCAAGGGCAAGGGCGCCGATTACAGGATCATACAGCCCGAAGCGCGGAACAGCCCAAGATAGCGACAATGAGGAAGACGAGACGAGCTAGACGGACACATCGACAATCCATTCAGGCTCCACCTGGATACTATCAATCCAATCCCAAGGAGACAATTCGCCCATATCGAACGGGGCAGATAAGTGAACTGGATTCGAAGCAGAGAACTTCTAGATCCGGTGGTAGTTTACGAGCGAGCATATCGAGACCGTAAGAAGATACATTCCCAGTCCTGTCAAGATCCTGGTCATAGTCCAGTCGTTAGTCATTGGTTATCTTGGGTTCTGGATGGTAGAGAATTACCAGAACGATTTCTACTTCCAAACCTACGTCAACTCGTCCCTCCAGGGTAGTGGATTCACGATTGTTGCGTTGAGTAGTGTGGGAATTTTCAGCGCTGTGGCTATGGGTCTCTACATGAAGCTCAGACGGACGCACAGGGAGCTTGAAGATATGATCCTGACGGAGCACGCGCCTCCCGAAGAGCAGGGTGCGTCGACTATTCTGCAGCCTCACGTTGAGCAGCACTTGATCGAGATGATAAGAAGGGCGACACCGGCAGAGACAAGTGGCGCGTCCTCATCGATACCTGTTCTGAAAAGAGAAGAACGCTAGCCTAGACACCGTGACTTCTCGCTCAGAAAGTTGTATGGCCAGCCTAGTCTAGACTGGTGATTCTAGATTCCTAGACGGAATAATAGAATGACGTATCCTATGCCGCTTCTGACGAAGCTTAGCTTGCTCGTTCCCCTTGGTCGACGGGTGAAAGTGATAGGAACCTCAGTTATGGAGAATCCCTTCTTCTTCGCCCTGATGAGCAGCTCGGCTGTGACCTCAAAATTCTTTGAGACGAGATCGTCTCTGATGCTCTCTATTGCTTTTGTCGAGTAGATCCTAAAACCCGACGTGATGTCGCTGGAGCTCATCCTGAAAGCGTTCCTTAATATCCAGTTCGTCGAGGCACTGATAATTCTCTTAAACCATGGAAGTTCCTTAACGAGTCCGCGGCTTCTCGACCTACAGCCCACAACTACGTCCGCCTCCTTCGAAGCTACCAGCAGATTGACGATCTCTTCGGGATCATGGTTCAAGTCCGAATCCATCGTCAATACGAGGTTTGACTTCGGATCAACTTTTCCCAGCCCCTTTTTTGTAGCCTTTCCAAGTCCCAACCTGTTCTCGTGGTAGTCGACTCTGATTCTCGGGTCTGTCTTGGCGAGACTCTTGACCTTCTCCAGGGTCCCGTCGGTGCCCTCGACGATGAAGTTGACCTCGAAATCCATGGGAAGCTCGCGTAGCGATTTTAGTAGTCTTTCGGAAAACTCGTCGATGACCTCCGCCTCATTGTACAACATGATTACAACGCTGAGCTTCACTAACCATGGCTCCTCCAAACTGGTCGGCAGATCTGCTCTCGGGACTCTTCGGTTATATCAATGCACGCGCAGATATTTCTGATCTCGAACCTGAGACCGCCCATCGTTAGGCAAGCGAATTCTCGGCCTGGTAGGCTTATCTGAATCTGCAAAGATTCAAGCCGGATTCGGCCCTCCAGAGGAATCCCTAGCTGTATGCTTCAAAAGAGAAAACCCTGCTTACTAGCCTCTAGTGGAAAATCATGAGCCTGTTTTCGTACCACTTTTGGGGTGAGATTCCATTGAGGGGCTATCGGAGAGAGGAAATACACTCTTACTATTCCGATATTGACAAATCAGTAAGTCTCACCATTGGCGATTCTGGCCACCTCTTTCGCGAAAATCTCCCCCCTCAACCTCAGGTTGGTCATCCGAAGAAGTTTCCCCCCAAGATAAAGGAGGTTAGGCATTTCGACTCGAGAATGCGATTCCGTGGTCTCTCTGGATGCTATATCCCGTATGTGACCGCAGCACATTTTGCTTCTCGATATAAAGTTCAAAAACCCGGAGTGTCGACCCGCCATTTCTATATCGGGTAAGGCGCACATGAAATGATCGTAGCATGCATTCCAGCCTACAACGAGGAAAAGACCATCGCCCGAGTCGTTCTTAGTGCACAAAAATACGTGGACAAAGTCATTGTCTGCGATGATGGATCGCGGGATATGACTGCCCAGATTGCAGAGTGTCTGGGGGCCGTCGTGGTCCGGCATCCGAATAACATGGGCAAAGGTGCGACCCTGCGAACTCTCTTTCGAACCTCTCTCGATGCGGGCGCGAAAGTCGTAGTGACCCTTGACGGCGACGGCCAGCATGACCCCGCTGAGATTCCAGTGGTCATGCGGCCGGTCATGGAAGGGACGGCTGACATTTCCATAGGCGCTCGATTTCATGGAAAGAACGAGATTCCAAGGCACCGAATAATCGGCAATAAGATGCTGAACTATCTTACGAATATTGGAAACGGCGAGAAGCTTATGGACACACAGAGCGGATTTCGAGCTTACTCGCGAAAGGCAATCGAAGATATTGAAGTGAAAGAGAATGGGATGGGTGCCGACTCTCAGATACTCCTCGATGCAAGGAAGAGCAACCTCAGGGTATCAGAGTCGATGGTCTCCGTGACCTACGGGAAGGATACTTCGACTCACCATCCGATCAGACACCTGGGCGATGTGGTTCTATCCTTGGTAAAGTATGCGGCGGAGGAGAGGCCTCTGCTCTTGCTTGGGCTACCTGGCCTCGCGGCGCTTACGATTGGACTGGTCTACGGAGCTCTTTTGATGAGTATCTACGTTAACACTCGAGAGTTCATCTTTGCCTACGCGCTCCTCGCTGTCGGAGCCGCTCTCCTCGGAGTGTTCGCGCTACTTGTAGCAATAATACTGTTCGCCGTTTCAAACCTGTTCAAGAGACTGAAGAACGATAGAGAGAGACCGGGTGGCGCAGGAATAGATTGAGCGATAATAGTCGGCGTGAGGGCATATTCACCGTCGTGGGGACGCGACCGGAAATAATCAAGGTCGCCCCGGTAGTTAGGGCCTGCGATGATAATCATGTAGCCAACTGGGTAGTTCACACAGGACAACACTATTCATATGAAATGGACTCGCTGATCTTTGAAGATCTTTCTCTTCCGAGTCCTGAATTCAACCTGAAGATCGGCTCTGGTTCTCACGCAGAAGAAACGGCGAGAGCGCTGGTCGGACTCGAGGGATTCTTCAAAAGACACCGCCCTCGACTGGTACTGGTCCAGGGCGACACGAATTCTGCTCTTGCGGGAGCTCTCGCCGCTTCAAAGTTACACATCCCGGTCGGTCACATCGAGGCAGGATTGCGCAGCTTCGACAGGGAAATGCCAGAGGAGAAGAACCGCGTTCTGATCGATCACATTTCAGACATCCTCTTCGCACCGACAAAAGTGTCGGCAGACAACTTGGTCCGGGAGGGGATTCCGAAGGCGAGGACATTCACTACCGGAAACACAATCGTGGACGCAGTGAACATGGGCCTCCACACTTTGGAATCGAAGTCGAAAGAGCGGATGATACGGGGCCCCCTAGACGATGATGGCTTCTTCCTAATGACCCTCCATAGAGAGGAGAATGTCGACAGCGAAGAACGGCTACGGAGGATACTGAAGGGAGTATCACTGGCTTCTTCAAAACTTGACAAGGACGTGATCTTCCCGGCTCATCCCAGAACCGTCAAGAGAATCAAACAGTACGACATTCCGGTGCCCGACTCTGTTCACTTGACCGAACCAAATGGATACCTTGACTTCCTTCGCCTGGAAAGAGACGCGGATCTCATTCTAACCGACTCGGGTGGCGTACAAGAAGAGGCATGCATTCTAGGGGTACCATGTGTAACGTTGAGAACTAGCACGGAGAGACCCGAGACGGTCAAAGTCGGAGCAAACTACTTGTCCGGGAACGACCCGGGAGACATTGTTAACGCAACGGAGGTAATGACCAGTGCTCCACGACACTGGGAGAACCCCTTCGGAGACGGAAAGGCGGGCATTAGGATAGTCGACGCGATACTCCAGAATGGCTGGGTCAGTCTCCAATGAAGATTCTAGTAACGGGTGGAGAGGGGTTCATCGGCTCCAACCTGGTTCCTGAACTCAGGAGCAGAGGACACGAAGTCTGGGTCTGCGACATTCACCAATCGGGCAATGAGAACTATATTCGATGCGATGTCTCAAAGTTCAGACAACTCGAGAAAATCTTCCAGAAAAACAAGTTCGACATGGTCTATAATCTAGCCGCCGAATACGGCCGCTGGAACGGAGAGGACTACTACGAAAACCTCTGGCAGACCAACGTGGTCGGAACCAAGAACCTTTTGAGGCTCCAAGAAGGGAACAGGTTCCGATCTGTGCTTTTCAGCAGCGCCGAAGTATACGGCGACTACGCAGGCGAGATGAGGGAAGATGTGATGGACACGGTACCTATCAAGCAGATGAACGACTATGCCATGACGAAATGGGTCAATGAAATGCAAGCCCTCAACTCGGCAGCGATGTTCGGCACTGAAACTGTTAGAATCCGTCCAGTGAACGCCTATGGGCCGCATGAATACTACTCACCATACCGGGGAGTAATACCGATCTTCATCCACCATGCCTTGTATGACCTCCCCTATACGGTATACACTAAGCATCGGAGAATATTCGACTATGTGGAGGACACGTGTGTCACTATCGCAAATATTGCCGAAAGGTTTAGGCCGGGAGAGGTCTACAACATCGCAGGGCAAGAAGAACACGATATCAAGTACGTGTCAGACTTGATTCTCTCCCACCTGGGAAAGGATGATTCCCTCGTCAAGTATGAGGCTTGGGAGCCCCACACTACAAAAGTGAAGAGGATTGATTGCTCAAAGGCCGTTTCACATCTAGGCCATAGTCCTAAGACATCAGTTGAAGAAGGCTTGAGGAAGACAATAGAATGGTCTAAGAAAGCATACGCGACAGCTAGCACACCCTTGAGAAGACTCATCGCGGTAGCTCCTAAAACCGATTAGTGAAGGGGATGATTGTGTGGGTCCCGAATTGGCAACTGACCCCGTAGCCGAGTCAGCCCCCGAAAAACTGGCAGCGGCCTATGAGAAGAAGGCCGTCCTCGTCACCGGCGGAGCTGGCTTCATCGGGAGTAATCTAGTTCGGCGGCTCCTCGAACTCAAGACAGACAAAGTCGTCGTTCTAGACGACCTCTCCTCCGCCTGCAAATGGAACCTACCCCAAGACAATAGAGTCAAGTTCATCCAGGGCAGCCTACTTCAGGACGAAAAGCTGGCCAGCGCATTCGAATACCGGCCAGAACTAGTATTCCATCTGGCCGCTCATTTCGCTAACCAGAACAGTATCGACCACCCCGATAAGGACCTGATGGTTAACGGACTTGGAACTCTCAAAATGCTCAAGCTGGCACACGCAGGCCACATCCGCAGGTTCGTTTTTGCATCATCAGGCTGCTCGGTGTACGGCAGCCACGCTCCCCTACCTCTAAGAGAGGACTACGTATCGTTGAACCTGGACACTCCTTACCAAATCACGAAGCTATTGGGAGAACTCTATTCTAACTTCTTCTACAACTTTTACGGATTGCAAGTAGCCATCCCACGATTCTTCAACGTCTACGGCCCCGGCGAAGTACCCGGAAAATATAGAAACGTAATTCCCAACTTCATTTACTGGGCACTCTCGAAAAAACCCCTACCCATAACCGGCACAGGCGAAGAAACGAGAGATTTCACCTTCGTTGGTGACATCGTCACTGGACTCCTCAGATCTGGATATCTCGATTCGGTCGTGGGCGAATCCTTCAACCTAGCATCTGGCCGAGAAACCAAGATCTTGGACTTGGCGCGTCTAGTCAACAGACTCACGGAGAACACGGAAGGAGTAGTGTTCCAAGAAAAACGAGACTGGGACAAGTCAACCAGACGCCGAGCATCAGTAGACAAAGCAGAAAAACTGCTCAACTATCATCCCTCTGCCGACATGGAAAGAGGAGTAGGCCTCACAATCAAATGGATCAAGGAAAACTGGAACCGAATAAAGGACGATGCGCAATTCTGACCTACTCCATATTAATCCCGTGAACTGTCAAAGACTCGACAGCTAATGCACCGGGGGTTCTTCAGCCAGGTCCCGCAAGATTCTCTGAATCAGACAATCTCCAAGGCTCTGGAGTGGATCAGGTGGACAGATAAGGTGAAGCGGGACTCAACCGTTTTTGTCAAACCAAACTTCACATGGCCCGTGTTCAGGCCTGGAGTGGTTACCTCACCAGAGTTCCTCTCTGGGCTTTTACCTCTTCTCAAAGACCGAGCCGCGAGAGTACTCATCGGCGAGTCGGACCTTCCGATCTTCCGAACGTCAAAAGCGTTTCTTGGCCTGGGAGTCGACCGTATATGCGAGAAAAGCGGCGCCGAAATGGTCGAACTGTCCCGAGGTGCCTCTAGAATCATCGAGACTGACGTGCATAGGAGAAAGATTTGGATCCGACTGCCCAAGCTGATAGTTGACGATGTGGACGTTGTTGTAAACGCCGCAGTTCCGAAATGCCATGTAGTGACTGGAATGAGCGGAGCCATGAAAAACTTCTACGGTCTAATACCGGACCCGTTTAGGGGTAACAAGCATCGCCATGAGATCAACAGGGCAATAGTTGCTGTGAACAAAGTTGTCCCCTCTGACTTGATAGTCATCGACGGACTCTACTCCTTAGCCGGTCGAGGACCGATCATGGGTCAGCCTGTCTCGACGAACGTTATCATCGCGGCAAACAATGTTGTCGCCGCTGACGGGATCATCTGCCGGTTCTTCCAAATGGACCCGATGAGGATAAAGCATCTGAAGCTAGCCGCCCGAGAAAAGCTTGGGTCAACCCAGAAGGATGCGGTGGAGATGCCGGGCCCTATGAGCGCTACGGTCAGACTCAGACCCAAGAGAGCAACTATGGACTATTTCGCACTTCTCACATTCAAAAGCAGAATAGTCAACAAGGCAATCATGAGCTCTCCGATAACACCCCTGCTATACAAGGCACTGAAGCCGTTTCGATCAAGCCGAGAAGGAGAAATGTACAAAGAAGACATCGGAAGCCTCCCACAGAGCCAGTTCGCACGCAACAAGTGAAACTGAAGCTGAAGATCTTAGTTGTTCAAGAGACGGACTGGGTACAGAACCTCCCTCTCCAGACCCATCACATAATGGAGTTTCTCTCCAAGAAAGGCCACGCAGTGAGAGTAGTGGATTATGAAGCT
>Ga0209588_1000234_pt1 | contig 14858 bp, 16 predicted proteins | sample Rivendell_Oct201_10_FD_188351 | JGI IMG/M metagenome (GOLD analysis project Ga0209588, IMG submission 188351) | Vadose zone soil microbial communities from the Eel River Critical Zone Observatory, Northern California, USA -... | ecosystem: Host-associated > Plants > Roots > Rhizosphere > Soil ...
GCGCGCGCTTTGCCATGCTGCTTCTGGGAATTTTTGCCGCCGTCGCTCTGCTGCTCGCCGCCGTGGGCATCTACGGCTTGATCGCCTACAGCGTCACGCAGCGCACACAGGAACTCGGCATTCGCATCGCCCTCGGCGCCCAGCGCCGCGATGTGCTCCGCCTCGTCCTCGGTCAGGGAACTCGCTTGACGCTTTTCGGTCTTGTCCTGGGAATCGCTGCTGCGCTCGGGATCACGCGCCTCTTGGCCAGCCTTCTTTTCGGCATCAGCGCCACCGACCCGCTCACCTTCGCCGGCGTCGCCGCCTTGCTCGCGTTTGTCGCTCTGCTGGCCTGCTTCATCCCCGCCCGCCGCGCCACCCGCGTCGACCCCATCGTAGCCCTCCGCTACCAGTAGTTGTAGTGGCCGGTCTTCAGACCGGTGCTTTCTCTTTCTGTTGTAGCGCCGGGCTTTCCCCCGGTGTGTGGGGGTCCCGACGAATTGTGTCGGGAAGCCCGGCATCTTGGTTCTTTAGGAGGTCGGAGCTTAGCTCCGACGTGAGCTCTGTGCCATCAATGGGCTTTAGCCCCTGAAGATGCTTGATTTCAGGTTTGTACGCGGCGGCACGCCGCAATCGTCACGCGAGATTCTTCAGCGTCTTCTCAATCAACCCAACCGTCCCCGCATAAGGATCCCCCGGGCTGTCCCACTCCATCGAAAAATAACCCTTGTACCCATGCCTTTTCGCAATCCCAAACGTCCGCTCCAAATCCACGTGCGCGACTTTGTCCTTCCCGTCGCCCACTTCCGTTTCCTTCACATGCGAAATGTTGTACGCGTGTCCGAACATCGCCTCGATTCCCCGGTACGCATACTCTTCTTCATACGCCGCCAGCGTATTCGCAAAATCCGGCAGCGCATGCAGCCACGGGCTGTCCACCTTCTCGATGACCTTCACCAAAAAGAACGGGTCTTCGCTGACGGGATTGTCATTCTCCAGGTTGACCACCACGTTCTTCGCCGCTCCGTATTCCGCCACGCGCTTCAGGCTCTCGACCGTCCGTTCCAAATCCGGTTTCGCATTCCTTCGCCCGTGGAATATTCGTCCGCACGCTCGGCGAACCGATCGCCGCCGCCGCATCAATCCATTGGTTGCTGAACGCCACCGCGCGTTCCAGCTCCGCGCTGTCCGCCGCATACGGGCTGTGTTCGCCGTCCACCGCCATGTTCACGATCGCTCCGCCCGCCTTCGCCACCGCCGCGCGCAGCTCCTCGAGATACCCCTTCTCCAGCGAACGGAAATGCTCGCTCCACGGTTCAATCTTCTTGATATTGAATTTCGCGCTGACGTGCGCCGCGAAATCCTTCAACTCCATCTTCCCGCCGCCAGCCTTGTCCTCCCGCCCCGCCACAAAATCCCGAAACGGATACGACGCAATCGCAATCCGCTCCCGCGCCGCCGTAGGAAACTGCATCGCCGGGGAGGCTGCGTGGAACTGCAACGCCGTCCCCGACCCCGAATCCACCGCAAAAATATCCTTCAGCCCCGGCCATACTCCCGCGCAAGCCAGCGCCCCCGCTGCCCTGCCGCTGGCCTCCGCCAAAAACCGCCTTCGTGTTGTGCGTGGATTGTTCGCCAAAACCGCGCCAGTCTAGCAGACTCACCCATCCCCCGCCATCCACGCATCGTTTGCTCAGTAATTACTCGCTTCCGGTCATACGCAAGGCCGTGGTAGCCTGAACACACCCGCCCACAGTTTCCAGCCCAAATCTCCCGGCGTCGTATCTTGTAAATTGTTCATTTTCTATTGCCTAGTGGCTGTGCCACTTCCGGAAGTCCAAATGCATCCTACATCGAGGAGGTCAAAGCGTGGGGCCATACGGCAGAAATAACACCCGTCGTCCAGGAAGAAAGGAGACTCGAGCGATGTCCGCCAGAAGGTTCTTGCGGAAGCTCGTTATGGGCTTTCTCCGCCTCACCGCTGTGGTGCTGGTGAGCGCGGCCTGCGGATATGTTGGCGGTCGCCTCTGGCCTTTGGACTTGAATGCCCCCCGCTACCCAGCCTTTCCCGCGCCAAGGATCCAGGGCAATCGGTTAGTTGTGCCGTGTTCGCCCGGCGTAGCCTCGGCGGAAGTCGCCGCCTTCAATGACCAGCTCGAGGCCTTCCTGCATTTTGAGTATTTGCGCGGCCGGGAAGCCCGCAGTGGCAACGACACTTCACGCATTCTGTTGACGGCTTTCGATACCCCGAAGGGACCCTCTTACAAGATCTTCATCGTCGGCGACAACGATCTGCTCACCGCCGTCCCGCGCCTCGCGGAACTCGAAGGCCGCAACCTGATCGCCCACTACGAGCTGAATACCTGGACGGAGAAGGATTTTGCCTACTACCAGCAGCAAAGCCACATGTTCGACGTTGCGTATGGCGTTCCCACGGAGCAGAAGCTGGAATCCCTCAGTTCCTTTCAACTTCTCCCCGCTCTGGCAAGGTTTCTCGTCTTCAAATCGCAAACCGACAACCGCGTGCTCGACCGAAGCGATGCCGCTCCCCGCCCTCTAACAAGGGAACAGGCCACACAGCTCGCCTCCGACATTCTCGCCGTCGCGGATTTCTACGCGCTCCCGCTCGACTATTTCCTCGGTGTCGGCGCCCTGGAGAACGATTACATGGATGTTGACGGCGACCTCACTCATGCCGTCTGGAAGAAGCGCGCCCGGCGCGACGACATTATTCTCCGCCGTGGCCGTAAGCGCGTCATGGTCAGCAACTACGCCATCGGCACTTGGCAAATCACGCGCGAAACGCTCCGTGCCGCCCACCAGCTTTATCTGAAGGACAAACGGGACAATACCAAGCTGCCCGCTCGTCTGCGGCCTCCGCGCGAGCTAAACCTGAATTCCGTGGATGATGCTGTGCTCACCACCTACGCGGGCCTGCTGCTCCGCGGCCTTCTCGATCATTTCGGCGGCGACGTCGAAAAAGCCACCGGCGCCTACAACGGTGGCGTCAAGGCTCCCAACCCTGCCTACGCCTCCGGCGTGAAAGGCGTCGCTCAATACGCACGCCGCGTTCTCGAGCATGCCACCGCACTGGATGACCCATCGGGCAGTACGAAAGATCCTGCAATCGCAAACCCTGCCACGTCCAATGCCAATAACGATCCGCCGTTCGGCAAGCCCGCTCCGTCTGTCGCGCAGGAAAAACCTCCCTATCGCCGCGCCGACGACTAAATCCTTCCCTGCGCGTCGGCCCGTTACACTGCCCAGTTCTGCACCTTCAATCCGCGCACGCGCCGGAACTCTCTCTCATTGTTCGTTACCAGTGTCAGGCCTGCCGCCTTGGCATGCGCCGCAATCCACAAATCGTTGTTCCCGATCATTTCTCCCTTGCGTTCCAGCTCCGCGCGAATCGTTCCGTACGACTCCGCCGCAGTCTCTTGCAAGCCGTGCACGGGAAGCACTTGCGCCAGCTCCCGCAACAGTTCCAGCGCCGCCCCGCGCTGCGCACTCTTCTCCGCCCCGTACACCAATTCGCCGAACGTAATCACGGAAAGAACCGCCTCCCCCGGCCGGAGCGTTCGAAACCGCCGCAATACCTTCTCCGGTTTTTTTCGCCGGATGTAAATGCAGATGTTGGTGTCCAGCAGGTAGCGCGCCTCCATTACAGCCCCTTGCGTTTCTGCGGCTTATCCTTCTCCCGCCCAGGAAGCTTCAAGTCCTCGGGCAGACCCGCCAGCAGGTCAAACGCCCGTGCCATGGTGCCGCGGCGCTCCCGCAGAACGATTTCATCGCCCCGCCGGGAAATCTCTACTTCCTTGCTTTTCAGCCGGAACTGCTTCGGCAGCCGCACCGCCTGGCTGTTCCCCGACTTGAATACCTTGGCCGTCGCCATCTCTAACCCTCCACCGAATGTATATACGTCAAGTATACACAAACTTGCCTCCGCTGGGTACCGCTGCTGAATTCCGCTGTCTCCGTCCGTGTAGCGCCAGCATCCTGCCGGCTCCCGCGTAGTGGCCGGTCTTCAGACCGGTGTTTCTCTGTTTCCTCTGTGGCACAGCCAATCTTGGCTGTGCGCGTAGGGCAGGGCTCCGCACGATCACTTACTCACGAACACTTGTACCGCCGAGGCTCATCTCTTCACAAACAAAACACAGTAACTATCCCCCGGCCAGTCGTTCACAATTTTTTCGACCCGCAACCCTGCGGCACTCAGTTCCTCAATCACAAACTTTTGCGGGATGCCGTGCCCTCCCCGGTTGCTCGGAACTCCTTCCACAGGATCCAGTCCTGCGCGCGGCGCAAAGTCAATAATCGCCAGCCGCCCTCCGGGCTTCAAGGACCGCACCAGGTTGGCATCGAACTCCACCGGCTTGGTCAGGTGATGGTACACGCGCCTTAGAAAAATCGCGTCGCAACAGCCTGTCGGCAGGTTCGTATCCGCTTCTTTGCTCTCTACCACGATGACGTTCCCCAGCTTGCGTTTTGCAACCTCGCTCCTCAACTCTGCAAGCTTTTTTGTATCAATCTCTGTCGCAAACACTTTTCCCGCTGCCCCCACGCGTTCCACCGCCGCAAACGCGTACTCCCCGTCGCCTGCGCCAATATCAGCCGCTACCGTCCCCGGCTTCCATTCCATCAAAGCCGCCATCCGCGCAACCTCTTCCACCGCGTTTCCGTGAGCCTGCCCGGCGAACACAGCCGCTGCGCACGCGAGGCCCAGCAGCAATAAGTTTTTTCTTTTCATCACGGTAGTGACCCCTTTCTCCAATACAACTAATCTTGCTCAGTGCAATTGGACGGCTCTAGCATCAACAAGTTGCCTCCACCGGAACCGTTAACCCCGCCTCCGCAGCCGTCCAGCACTCAATTCTCGCTTTTCCCTGCATAATACTTAACCAATCCGCAATCTCTTGCTATCCTTCCGCATGTTTGCCAATCAAAATCTTCGCCGACCGCCCCATTTCGGCTTTTACGAAAACTGCCGGATTCCACCCAACAATTCCCGTTCTGGGATTTACCCCTCGATATCCCTCACCATCCCCGTTCTTTCTTTTCATGCACTTATGAATTGCCCCTCTCTTTCTCACGAAAAATAGACTCTTTATTTTCATGCGTTTATGAATTGCCCTTTTCGCAAGTCCTTTCTTTTGACATTCATGCATCGGATGGGGGGTGTGTACCCCCCTCCCAGCCCTCCGACGTTCAAACCTGCCGACGTTCAAATCGTCGCACGAGCCCCGATCCCTTCTGCTTCACGGATCACCGGACACCGGTCACGGGCCATGCCCGCTCCACGTATAATGTGCCCTCAACTCCAGGAGAGCATCTCATGCGCTACCGCAAATTCGGTCGCACCGGATGGAACGTCAGCGAAATTGGCTACGGCATGTGGGGCATGGCGGGCTGGACCGGCTCCGACGACGCCGAATCGCTCGCGGCCCTCCAGCGCGCCGTGGATCTCGGCTGCAATTTTTTCGACACCGCCTGGGCCTACGGCGACGGCCACAGCGAACAGCTTCTCGGAAAAATCCTGCGCGCCAAAAAAAATAATTCCGCCATCGGCGGACCGGACAAAAAGCTTTACGTCGCCACAAAAGTTCCGCCCAAAAATCGCCGCTGGCCCGCGCTCCCGGAATATTCTCTCGACGATTCCTATCCGCCGGACCACATCTTCGAGTACGTGGACAAGAGCCTCAAGAATATCGGCGTCGGAACCCTCGACCTCATCCAGCTTCACACTTGGGAAGACCGCTGGCTCGAGGACGAACGAGTCTTGCGCGCCGCCGAAAAACTTCGCAGCAGTGGAAAAATCCGCGCCTTCGGCCTCAGCCTCAACCGCTGGGAACCCGCTAAAGGCATTCGCGCCGTGCGCGCCGGCTTCGTGGACGCCGTCCAGGTCATCTACAATATTTTCGACCAAAATCCCGAAGACGAACTTTTCCCCGCCTGCCGCGAAGAAAACGTCGCCATCATCGCCCGCGTCCCGTTCGACGAAGGCTCCCTCACCGGCACGCTCACGCTCGACAGCAAATGGCCCGCGAACGATTGGCGCAGCACCTATTTCGTTCCCGAAAATCTCAAAGCCAGCGTCGCTCGCGCCGACGCCCTCAAACCTCTCGTCCCCGCAGGAACGACCATGCCGGAAATGGCCCTGCGCTTCATCCTCAACAATCCCGACGTCAGCACCATCATTCCCGGCATGCGCAAGCTCCGCAACGTCGAATCCAATCTCGCCGCCAGCGACAAAGGCCCCTTGCCCGCGCCACTCCACGCGCAATTGCGCAAACATCGCTGGGATCGCACCCCCACAAAGTGGAGCCAGTAGGATGCACATGTCTCGGGGAAAAACTACGCGGTTTGCTTCAACGCGCGTTCGACGAGCGTCAGGCAGCGTTCCGCTTGCTCGCTCAGCAATTCTTCGCGATCGTTGCGCTCGCGCTGCATGCTGTGAAGTTCATCCGCAATCGCCAGTGCCGTCAGCACCGCAACTTTTTGCGTGTCCACGGTTTTCGTCGCATCCGCGATCGCTTGCATTTTTTCGTCGACGTATTTCGCGAGTCTCTGCACGTACTTCGCATCCAGCTCTCCCTGGATCGAGTACACTTGACCGAAAATCTCAACTTTTATCGGCCCGCTCATGGAGTCTCCGCGCGTCCTTATCGGCACAATACCACATTCGCTCCCCGAATAAATCCCTGCCGTCCGCGTGCGCCTCTTGTGCGAAGTCCCATTTACAATTCTCGAGCCGTCCGCTACCGTGTGAATTCCAGCCTGTTGGTTTCCCCAGTCCGCGCAATGCGAATTCATCTGCTCGCACAAGGAGCGCTTCATGGTCACCAAGCCTCGTTCCAAGAAATCCGCTGCTGCGCTGCAACGCCCCATCCGGGTCGTGCCACTCCATCGCCCGGAGGCGCAACGGATCGCAGCGGCAGCCGCGCCCCAACTTACTTACCGCGGTGGGCCGCTGCTCACCGCCGTGGAAATTTTTACCATTTTTTTTTGGGCGCGGAATGGAAACAAGCAGCGCAGAGCGCGATTGCCACGAACATGAATTTGTTTTTCGACTACATTCTCACGAGCGCGCTGATGGATCAGCTCGAGGAATACAGCGTCCCCGGAAAAAATATCGGCCATGGCAAACGCACGGGCACCGCGGCGCTCACTTCACCCGCTCCAAACGCTTCCGTGCAGGACAGCGCGATTCAACAGTTATTGCAGCAGGAAATCGCCGCCAAGAATCTTCCGGCGCCTTCTCCCAATTCACTCTATTTTTTCTTTCTTCCCCCCGGCGTGCAGGTTGTGCTGGGCGGCAGCGCTTCCTGCCGGGAGTTCTGCGGCTATCACGACTCCACCAGCGACAACATTTTCTATGCAGTGATGCCTTACCCCGGATGTTCCGGGTGCACCGGCGGCCTTAGCGTCGTCGACGCGCTCACTTCCACCACCTCGCACGAACTTTGCGAAGCCATCACCGATCCGGTACCGGGCCAGGGATGGTACGACGACAGCAACGGTGAGATCGGCGACATTTGCGCATGGAAAACACGGACGCTCGGCGGTTACACGATTCAACTGGAATGGTCGAACAAAGCGGCGTTGTGCGTGTGATTTGCGAATCGTTTTTTATTGCGCGCGGAGTTGTGCGTTGAGCTGCTTTTCAAGCACGACAACGATTTTGCCGCTGTAGTCGCTGATCTGCGCGTCGGTCAAGGTCGCTTCGCGGCTTTGAAAAGTCACGCGCACCAGTAGCGAATATTTTCCGGAGGGAACATTTTTCCCGCGGAAAAGGTCGGCTGCTTCGATGTTGGAAAGTTCAGAAATGTTGAGCGAGCGGATCGCATTCACAACATCGGAGAAATGGGTGCCGTCCGGTAAGAGCACCGAGAAATCCCGCTCGACCGCCGGAAATCGCGGCAACGGTTCATAGCGCCGAGCTTCCTTCGCAGTGCGGTACGCCACGCACAGCGGATCGAGTTCCAATTCAGCAAGGAAAATATCCTGGCGGAATTTGAATTTTTCGGCGACGCGGCGCGCAAGCTGGCCTGCTGCACCGAGTTCGTTCTTGCCGAGCGCCACGCTACCGCGTCGAGCAGCATGCAGCCACTCCGGCCCGCCGTCGCGCCAGGCGAAGCCGCCCGCGAATTCGCCAATCGAATCGAGATCGCCTTTGAGGTCGGCAAAGGAAAATTCGCGCGCCGCATCGTAGAGATTTTGTTCTCGAGCTTCGCCCGTCGCGCCGATCGTCAGGGCCCGAGTCTCGATGGGTTCGGCTCCGTTGAGGCGATAGTGGCTGCTGATTTCGAACAGCCGAACGTTGCGCTGGCCGTGATTTAGATTCCACTCGAGCGCCGCGGCCATCGTCACGAGTCCCGTGGAGCGCAGAACGTTTGCTTCTTCGGAAAGGGGATTCGAAAGTCGCGCGGGAGAAATTCCGACCGGCCGGAACAGCGCGTCGCGCTCTTCGGCGACGTGGGGAATTGTCAGGATTTCCCGGTAGCCCAGGCCGATGAGCCGTTCGCGCAAACGCGTTTCGGCTTCGTAATGCGGGAGGCGCACGGCGCCTTGGCGCGCGGCGGGCAGGCGCGGCGGAAATTTACCGAGGCCGTAAATGCGGGCGATTTCTTCGATAAGATCAATTTCGCGTTCGACTTCAGCGCGCCAGGATGGCTGCGTGCATTCCCACGCGGCAAGCAGCGAGCCTTCCGCACCGCGATTTTGGTCGATTCGAACGGGCGCGAATCCGAGGGCGCTGAGGCTAGCTTCGACTTCTTTGTCCGGGACGTCGGCGCCCATGACGCGAAGAATTTCCGCGCGCGTCACGCGAAGTTTTTTCGGTGCGCGCTTTCCCGGATAAATATCGACGACGCCAGAAAGCAATTCGCCGCCGGCAAGCTGCAAAATCAGCTCCGCGGCGCGACGCGAAGCCAGCTCGGCCACTTCCGGATCGGCGCCGCGGCCGAAACGCGTGGAAGCCTCGGTGTGCAATTTCAGAAAACGCGCAGCGCGGCGAATGGCAATCGGTTCGAACCAGGCGCACTCGATCAAAACATTTTTGGTGGAAAAGGAAATTTCCGTTTCCGCGCCGCCCATGATTCCACCGATGCCCACGGCGCGGGAGCCGTCACCATCGGAAATCATGCAGATGTTCGAATCGAGCTGGCGCTCGATTCCGTCGAGCGTTTTCATTTTTTCGGCGGGCTTGGCGCGGCGGACGACGATTTTGCGGTCCCGCACTTTGTCATAGTCAAACGTGTGCAGCGGGTGCCCCAACTCCAGCATCACGTAATTCGAAACGTCGACGACGTTGCTGATGCTGGCGACGCCGGAAGCTTCGAGCCGGTCTTTCAGCCATTTCGGTGACGGTTGAATTTTCACGTTTCGAATGACGCGCGCGGTGAAGCGGCCGCAGAGTTCCGGCGACTGGATTTCGACTTTGACGGCGTCGCTGGCTTTCCCGGCGCTTTCCACCGGTTTCGGCGAAACCGATTTCAGCGGGAGTCTGTAAATGGCGCCGACTTCGCGCGCAATTCCCAGATGGCCGAGGCAGTCGGGGCGGTTCGAACTGACTTCCGCCTCAATCACCGCGCCGTGCGGGCCGTTTTCGATTCCGCCGATGTTCGTGCCGGAAAGGGCGAGGCGCGAGGCCAGGTCCTGCGGCGGCACCGTCACGTCGACGAAATCTTTCAGCCAGTTGTAAACAACCTTCATGATCCTGTTCCTACGTACGGCTCTCGGAACCAAACACGAATCTCGAATTTGGCGGGTCGGGCTAAGGCCCAGCGCCTACACATGCTTCCTATGGGAATTGCCGTAGGAAGCGCACATCGTTCCGGAAAAAGACTTGAATATCGTCGATGCCGTACTTCAGCATCGCGAGGCGATCGATGCCGATGCCGAAGGCGAAGCCGCTCACTTTCTTCGCGTCGTAATTCACGAAGCCGTAGACGGCGGGATCGACCATGCCCGCGCCGAAGAGTTCGATCCACGCGGCGCCCTTGCATTTCGAACAGGTGCTGCCGTTCGAAGCGCCGGTTCCGCCGCAAAACGGGCAGGAGACGTCGAACTCGACGGATGGCTCGGTGAACGGGAAATAGCTGGGTCGGAAGCGCGTTTTGACGGTGGGGCCAAAAAATTGTTTTACGAAATACTCGATGGTGCCGGTGAAATCGCAAAAGGTGATATCCGTGTCCACGGCGAGGCCTTCGATTTGGTGAAAGGCGAAGGAATGGGTGGCGTCGGGATTGTCGCGACGATAGACCTTTCCGGGGACGATGACGCGCACGGGCGGCTTCTGTTTTTCCATGGTGCGAATCTGCATGGGCGAAGTGTGCGTGCGGAGGAGGAGCGGCGTCGGAGCAGTCTTTTTATCGGGTGAAGGGGGCAATTCCAGATAAAACGTGTCCATGTCGTCGCGAACGGGATGGAACTCCGGGATGTTCAGCGCTTCGAAGTTGTAATAGGGCGTTTCGATTTCGGGGCCTTCGACGACGGAGAAGCCGATGGAGAAGAAAATGTCCTCGATTTCCTGAAAGACCTGGCGGATCAGGTGATGCGAGCCGACGGGGCGAATGACGCCGGGGAGAGAGAGGTCCACGCGATCGCGGTTCGACGCAACCTCTTCAGAAGCCTTTTCAGCAGCGACCCGAAATGTTTCGAGGGATTCTTCGATGTGGCGCTTGAGCTGATTTAGGGACTGACCGACAATGGGCTTCAAAGCGGGCGCGGCGGACTTAAGCCAATTTTCCGTGATGAGGGTGAGCACACCAGCCTTTCTGCCCAGCCATGCGTTCTTCATCAAGGTGTAACTGATTTCGTCAGGATTTTTTGCCGCGAGTTGTTTGTCGAAGCGTACCGCCTCGTTCGTGAATAACTCTTCGATCGCGAGCGGGTCGTTGATTGCTAGCGCAGCGAGTGTTTTCTCAGTTGGATTTTCAACATTAGGCATAGTCGCCCGATACATTACACCGCAGGGGCACGATTTAACGTGCCCCTACGAAAGAAACTTCGCCCGCTTCGGAAAGCGGCCGCTACAGTTACGCAAGGCCGGCAAGGATGCCCTTCGGGGCTCCAGGGCAAGCCTGCGCTAGGCCCTTTTCGCCTTGGTTGGAGGCGGAGCGGCGGCTTTGGCGGTGGCCACGAGCGACGTGAATGCCGCGGCGTCTTTGACCGCGATGTCCGCGAGGACTTTGCGGTCGAGCGTGACGCCGGCGACTTTCAATCCGTGAATCAACTGGCCGTAGGTCAGGCCGTTGTTCCGAGCGGCTGCGCCGAGGCGCTGAATCCAGAGCTTGCGATACTCGCGCTTTTTGACGCGCCGGTCGCGCTTGGCGTAGCGATCGGCGCGATTGGCCGCTTCCTGCGCGGACTGGTAGAGCTTGCTCTTGGTGAGAAAGAAGCCTTTTGTCCGCTTGAGGTACTTCTTGCGCCGTGCACGGCGCTTGGTGCCGCGTTTTACGCGAGCCATGGGGTTTCTCCTTTTTTGTTGGAAACAAAACAGGTTGCGCGGACGCGAGAGTACACGCGTTGCGCAACGGGTTTGTTTCCGGGGTAGTGCAATGTAGCCTGCCTCCCGCGAGAACCGTAACCGGTTCCGCGAAGGCGCCCGCCTCAGAAGGCGGCCGCTACAAGTGCCCCGACGACATCGGGGCGGATCGGCCGGCAGGCACCCGTGAAGCGCTGCCTGGCACGATGCGCAGGGTTTGCACCCTGCGATTCAAACGGAAGGACACCCGCCGCGGCGTGTACCCCTACGAAGAAAACGGATGGCGTGCAATGTCACGGCACGCGCAGAAAAATCGTTACGGATTTAGCCGTAGGGAAGCATCTGCCTGACACTGGCCACGTCGGCCTTGTTCACGAGCGTCAGCTTCTTGAGCTTGCGCATGCGGCCGGGCGCTTTGGTGCCCATCAAATGGCGCTTGCCGGAGTGCCCGCGCTTAATTTTGCCGTTGGCCGTGATCTTGAAGCGTTTCCGGGCTCCTCGATGCGTCTTCAGTTTCAATTTTGGTTTCGATCGGTTTCTTGGCATTGCCTGATTCCTTCTCCAGAGATTCGGCGGTGACACCGAAGAGGTCGGACTAAAGTCCGACCTATATGACCCTCACTGCTGCTGCTGGGCGCTGGATGCGGACTGGCCTGCGGGCTTGGCGACGCTCACGCCTTTTTTCGGGGCGAGCAAAGCCACGAGGACATTGCCTTCCATGCGGGGCATCGTCTCGATCTGCCCCTGGTCGCCAATCTCCATGAGCAAGCGGTTCATCTTGGCGCGGCCGACTTCCTGGTGGGCCATTTCGCGCCCGCGATGGAAAATCATCGCGCGCACTTTGTGGCCTTCGCCGAGGAACCGGATGATCTGGCTCTTGCGAACCTGATAGTCGTGTTCCGCGGTGGCGGGGCGAAACTTGACTTCCTTCAACTGCGAGCCGCGGCTGCTCTTGCGCTGCTCGTGGGCCTTCTTATTGGCTTGATAGAGATACTTGCCGTAGTCGGTGATCTTGCAGACTGGCGGGTCGGCCGTGGGCGAAATTTCCACCAGGTCGAGCCCCTTTTCCTTCGCCAGCTTGATGGCTTCAAACGGCTGCATGACGCCGAGCTGGCCGCCCTCTTCATCAATCACCCGGATCTCGCGAGCTCGAATCCGCTCGTTGACGCGGACACGGTCACTCTGCTGCCGGAAATTCCGTTCTGCGATATATCCCCCTAGTTCAAGAAAGGCGCCTGCAAGCCCCGGTTTGCCGGAGACGGGCCCTCGAGTTCACCAACCCAAGCCCACACAGCGCAAAAGCGCCGGAGGACGAGCTTCAAAGTATAGCACGGCTCTTTTGGCTCGTGACAACAAGGATTGAACGGGCAACAGACAAGTGGTATAGGACTCTTAGAGGCCGACGAATGATGCCCCGTCCTTGGACGATCTTTGCGTGGGTTCTGGGCATTGGCCTCGCAAACGCGTTTGTCCAAGCGCATTTGACCTGGCCTCAGCGAATTATCCTTGGGTCAGCCTCCGCGCTGGTGCTCTGGCGACTCGTGTACAAGGTTCGGAAAGCCAGCAAATCAATGCGCGAGGCGCGAGAAGAAGAAAGATCGCCGCAATAACTCACGTCCCATCCTCTCGCTAGGCAAATACAATATGCGGCCAGTGGCTCAGGTAGTCAGGCCCAGTTCGCCTTTCGGCCCGGTGATGTGGGCGCGAAGCCGGTCTCTGTCGCTGCGTTCGACGGATGCTTCAACCCCGATCTGTTGAAAGACCTTTGACAATTCGGAGGAGGGGTCGACAGCCATCACTGTGAAATAGTCGAGGCCGCACTTCTTGGGAGCATCCTTCGAGGGATGGACGGAGTCCGCGCTCCATTCGATGAAGAAGGGGAGGATGCCGTGGCGGTCGTCGGCGAGATTGATGGTTTTCCAATTGAGAACACGGCCATCGGGACGTTTTCTGGAGCCGTCATCCGGGCCTTGGAAGGCGATTTTATTGTCACGCAGAAGTTTCGCGATGGCGGCGATGTCAGGCGGGTGGACGGCCCAGCCGATGAGGCGCGGAACTTTCATTTCGCGGATTTGCGGAAAGTGGACGATTTTCTGCTGCGCGGGGTCCGGCGCGATGATTTCCAGGTAACGGCCCTCGCCGAAAGAAAGCAGCGCGTTGCGTGTGCCGCGGCCGGGATGGACTCCGCCGATGGCGGGGCGGACGCCGGTGTTTTGCTCGACGAGCTCCATGGCGAGATCGAGGTCGTTGCAGCCGAGAATGATGTGATCGAGCAAAACGGGCACGTCATCTTCTTCCGCGTCGGCCGCGGCCCAGGATAGGGACGGGGTTGCGAGCGCGGCGCCGGTGAGCGCTAGAAAGATACGGCGTGAGAGCGGCTGCGACATTCGTGACCTCCATGGAGTGGGGCGCGCTCGCCCGTCCCGCTAGAGCGAAATTTCCGACGTGCGCTGGCCGCGCTTGCTTAAATAATGATGCCAGAAAAGCCGGGCGGCGACGGCGCGGTACGGACGCCAGGGCTGGCTGAGTTTTTCCAGGCGTTCCGGCGAAGGGCGCTTGCGGAGTCGCTTCACTTCCTGCACCGCCGTGGCCAGAGCTAAATCGCCTACGGGCCAGATATCGGGCCGGCGCAGCGCGCGCAATAGATAGATGTCCGCGGTCCAATTTCCGATGCCTTTGAAGGCGATGAGCATCTTGCGCGCGGAATCGTCGTGCAGATCGTGGAGGTACCGAAGATCGAAGTGGCGGCGGGAGAGCGATTCGGCGAGGAGACGAGTGTAGAGAGTTTTTTGGCGACTGAAGCCGATGCGCTTCAGCGCGGCGTCGGTCAGTTTCAAAAAGCCCCGTGGCGTGAGCGGGCGGACGGCGAAATTGAGACGATCGAAAGCGGCTTTTGCGGAAGCGAGAGAGACTTGCTGCTCGAGGATGATGTAGACGAGCGTGGGGAAGCCGGGCTCGCGGATCCAGAGGGGAGGCTGGCCGTATTTTTTCACGACCGCAGCGAGATGGGGATCGCGATCCGTGAGAAGACGGACACTTTGCGCGAAAAAATCTTGGCTCGTGATGGTTTGCGGGGCTTGCAAGGCGTGATTTCGCTTGATCCTTGAAAGTGCTTAGCTCGTTGTGCGGGATTCGATTTCGCTCTGGAGCGATTCGACAACTTCGGCGAGGGGCTTGGGGCCGAGGTCGCCCTTGGCGCGATGGCGGACGGAGACGGTGCCGGCTTCGGCTTCTTTCGCGCCGACCACGAGCATGTAGGGAATTTTCTGGAGCTGCGCGTCGCGGATTTTGGCAGGCAATTTTTCGTTGCGGTCGTCGAGATGGACGCGCAGGTTGTGCCGCTTCAGTGTTTCGGTGACATGCGCGGCGTAGTCGGCAACTTTTTCGCTGACTG
>Ga0209588_1000235_pt1 | contig 14777 bp, 18 predicted proteins | sample Rivendell_Oct201_10_FD_188351 | JGI IMG/M metagenome (GOLD analysis project Ga0209588, IMG submission 188351) | Vadose zone soil microbial communities from the Eel River Critical Zone Observatory, Northern California, USA -... | ecosystem: Host-associated > Plants > Roots > Rhizosphere > Soil ...
CGCGATGAGGGAGCGTGTCCAAGAGCTGAAGGCGGAAGCGCGCCGCGGCCCGCGCGCGAAGCAGGCGCACGGGGAAAGCGACCTGTTCGCGCAGATTGCCAAGATGCCGAAACCGGATCGCGCCATGGCCGAGCGGCTCCATGCCATCATCACAGCCAGCGCGCCAGCCCTCTCGCCGAGAACCTGGTACGGGATGCCCGCGTACGCCAAGGACGGCAATGTCGTCTGCTTCTTCCAAAGCGCGCACAAGTTCAAGGCGAGGTATGCGACGTTGGGCTTCAGCGACAAGGCGAACCTCGACGAAGGCACCGTGTGGCCGGTCGCCTTCGCCCTGAAGGAGTTGACCGCCGCCGACGAGGCAAGGATCGGTGCGCTCGTGAAGAAAGCGGTGAGCTAGTGTAAAGAGACTTTCTATGAACGCCTCACGTCTCAAGACGTACCGTGGCATTTTGATCGTAATGGCACTTGCATCAGCGCAGGCTGCCGAAGGACAGCGCCTCACGCCGGGATTCCCGACCACTGAGCTCCGCCCACTCACCACCCACGCCCCCTTCTCGGGCTCCGTTGGTCTCAGATACCAACCGCCAGAGTGCCGCGGCCGTCCTGTGTTCCGTATTGCGGAAGGCGCCTTGATAGGGGCTGCGAGCGGTTGGCTCACATACGAGCTGGCTGTAGGTATCTGGGTGTCGGGCGAGGGCGCCACGCCCGATGCGAGCATGCGGCGCCTCCGCACCACTCTCGTTCTCGGCGGCGCAACGCTTGGTGCGCTGCGGGCAGTGTATATATGGCGGCGATGTCACTCTCAGCTTGGCGGGCGCCTAACACGCGCCTGAAGCTGCCAGCGCCACGGCGCGTCCCGTTAGGCCGCTCCGATAAATCGTCATGACGACCGCTCCTGAAACGAAAAACCTGGTTCGCGCCTATCGGGTCTTTCACATCGCTCTGCTAGCAGGTCTTTTCTTGCTCGGCGCGGTCTTTGTATTCCTCCAGCGAACAGTGGGAGCTCGAACGGGCCTGTCGATGCTTGGCCTGCCATTCGCTGGAGTCGCGATCCTCCTTCTTGCAATCACCGCGGTACTGCGCGCGAGAGTTGTACAACGTCGCGCTGATGAGTCACCCGCGGATTATTGGGCACGTCGAGAAATTGGCGCTCAGGCGCTCATTCTCTGGTGCCTGATCGATGGAAGCGCGCTGCTGGCGTGGGTGGGTTATTCCTTTTCGGGCCTGACAATTCCACTGGCTGTCGCCCTGGGGGGAACGATCCTCCTGGCGCTGTTTCGGCCAGCGAACCTCGAGCGAGCGGCCTAACACGCGCATGAAGCTGGCGGCGCGCGTATACTAAGGGCGGCTTAGGCGCACCTCGTTAGGCAGCTGAACGGTGACCGAACGTGCCTTCAATTTTTGATCCACAAGTTCGGACCGCCATTATGGATCGGATCTCCCGACTGACACCCGAGCGCAAGCCGGTCTGGGGTCGATTCACGGCGCCGGAAATGGTTTGTCATGTGAGCTGCGATCTGCGGCAGGGGCTCGGTGAGCTCGAGGCTGGTCCACCATCAGGACCGCTGGCGCGCTTTCCACTGAATTGGCTCGCGATTCATGTCCTGCCTTGGCCGAAGGGGAAGGGGAAAAGCCCGCCTGAATTCCTCGCGACCCGTCCCACCACGTGGGCTGCCGACGTAGGTCGACTGCGCGAGCTCATTCAGCGCTTCGGGGCGCGAGGGCCAGCCGCGGCGTGGTCGGCGAGCCGGGTCTTTGGATCCATTTCCGGCCCGAGCTGGGGTGTCATGGAGTACAAACATCTGGATCATCATTTGCGTCAGTTTGGTGTGTGAGTTTGCCTGGTTTAGTGCAGTCTCGAATTGGGAGCGCGACGCTGGCGCTCTGCTGTATGGGCTGCGGCGCGGGTTGGTCCCGACGCCCGCTCAACTCGCTCGATCCAGTGCCGGCCCGGCAGCAAGTCCAGGTCTGGCACGGGGGCCGAGCCGACATCCTCCACGCAGTACGAATCGACTCGACAACGGTCACCGGGATTCCGTTCCACAAGTCCTTAGCGTGTGACTCTTGCTGCGTGGTGATCCCTCGAGCCCAGATCGACTCGGTGCGAGTGGGGGACCTTGTGAATGGATTCTGGCGGAGCACGACGTTAGTAGTAGGCGGGCTCGTTGTCGCCGGCATTGTGTATTGCCTCAGGCGAGACTGTAGCGGGATGTAGTTCTTGGTACGATGAAACCTGTTCTCACTTTTCTCGCTGGGTGGCTGCTCGCGGGTTTCGGTGCCGTAATCGGCTCCGTGCTCGGGCGCGCTGCCGGGAAGAGCGGGCTTTTCCTCGGCGCCGTGCTCGGCGGCGTCATCGGTATCGCCGTCGCGGTCGCTGCTGCGAGCAGATTCGGCTGGATCTTGGTCAGCGACCGACGAGGTGCGTTGGTGGGAGGGGTCGTGGGGTTTGCAGTCGCCGCGCCGATCGCCGTTGCCAACCTCCACGCCCCCCTGATCCCGCTGTTGATTTGTGGTCTGGCAGGAGCCGGAGTGCTCGCCGGTCTTGGGTTCGCCCGAGGGTGGCAACGCAGCTCCTGAGGTGGAGGACTTACGCGCACGCCGTTAGACGTCCACCCAAGCAACTTGGGGGGCATTCCCGTGATCCAGGCCTTGCTAGTCGTGTTCGTTGCGCCTTCCACCCCAGCGGATACGCTGCCGTTGCTCCGTGTTCTGGCGACTGACTACGCCTATCAGGCGCCCGCCGTTTTCCTCGCTGGGAATGTTCGCGTGCGACTCGTCAACATCGGGCGGCACCCACACCATCTCGTGCTTTCACGCATGGACGACACTCTGTCGCTCCAGCAGTTCTTTAGGGACGTGCTCAGTCCCCATCCCCATGGCGGGTACCACGATGTTGGCGGCCCGAACCTGGTCGCGCCAGGCGACTCGGCTGAGGCGTGGCTGACGTTGACGCCTGGCCACTACGCCTTGTCCTGCTGGGCGTTCTCGCGGAATGGTCAACCACATATCGCCAAAGGGATGTTTGCAGAGGTGCACCTCCGGCCAGGACCAAAGTCCCCTGGCGAGATACCAGCTGGGCTTTGGCAGATCGCGTCTAGCGAGTACCGCTTAGACGGACCGGACACCGTCGAGGCGGGCCCAGTACTGGTGACGTTCGTCAATCGGGGGCAACAAGAGCACGATGTGCAGTTCGTTCGTCTGCCGCCCCGCGGCTCCCTGACCGCAGTGACCCAGTGGGCCGATGCGGGGATGGAAGGGCGCGTGCCCGGCACGCTCGCCGGGGGTGCGAGTGGAATTGAGCCGGGGATGCGGGCATTGGTCCCGTTGCAACTCCGACGGGGGCGATATGCTCTCTTCTGCTTCGTGCCGGACGAACACGACGGCAAACCGCACTACACGCACGGTATGGTGCGGTTACTCCTCGTTCGCTAAGTGGACGCCGGTACGCAATGAACGTAGGCCCCCTCGACTCTCAAGGAGCGCGTCGGGCCCCTCCCGGGGGGCGTGTCCTTCGGATCTTGGTCGGCCTCGGCCTGATGGCGCAGGCGACGCCCGTCTACTTCCACGTGGACGCCGGGCTTGCCATCGGGGCGGCCCTCCTCATGCTCGGGTTGCTCGTCGTCTACAGTCTGCTCCACGTCGTGGTGTCGGGCCGCCTGGTCGCCCTAAGCCCGGGGTTGGGAGCGTTCGTGGGGTTGGGGACGCTCGTCGCGGTATATCTCGCTGGAGCCCCCGGAGGACCGCTCTTGGGACGCGGAGAAGGGGAGCTCGCAGCAGGCACGTTCCTCGGCGTCTCATTGTTGGTCGCAGGTGTGCGAGCGGATCCGGGGTGTGAGGTGATGTCAATTCCTAGTGCGCTCTTTCGGAAACGCGCGGAACTGGCGTGTCTCGTCTTCTCGCCCCTCGACGCGTTGGAGCGCCGTTGGCGCAGGAAGCGCGCTGCCTAACACGCGCCAAAGCTGGCGTTGCACGCAATGACGTTGATCCGAGCTGCCGCAATCGGATGACGAACCGATGGAGGCAACGCAATTGGATCCGAGGAATGACAATCGTCCGACGACGCCGCACACTGCTCAGCCACCACTGACCAGGCTACAGCAGCAGCAGGGTTACGTGATCATCCTGGTTTTTGTGATCTGGTTTCCTGTGTATCTCGTCTGGGTGAGGCCGATTTTCAATGGATGGGCGTTCCAGTATGTCGACTCCTATCCGGCCGAGCTCCATCTCGTCCCGGTCCTCGCGTTGCCCCTCCTTGCCGCACTCGGGTACGAGAAGCTCATGATGTGGCGACGTCGGGAGCCGAGGTAGCTTGTGGCCCCGCGTGCCGTTGCAGGCCAGGCGGAAGGACAAGGTGTGGGCCGCGCGCTCCAAACGGTTTGCGAAGTTGACCTAGGGTGGAATCGTATTTGTGATTATTCCAGCTCATCTCCCGTGATTGTTCAGTCTTCGACTCCCACTGGGCGACTCGGGAGTCGTCTCGCGATTGCGCTTGGCGCGGTGGTTCTCGCCACTACGCTCGTGACTGTGGTGGGGATGATACGACCTGGTCACCCTCGCTGGCTCATCAGCCTGAGTCGAATCATTTTGATGGTTTGGCTCTCGGTTCTGGTCTTGCGCGGCGTCCGCTGGGCACGCTGGGTCCTTATGGCAGGGTTGAGTCTTTGGGCCATCGGGTATCTGGCTTTCAGTCTCGCAGTCGCAACGTATCCTTTCGAAATTGTTTTGTTCATTGGCACGGGGGCCCTCTGCATTTGGGCCGTTGTCGAGCTCACTCTGGCGGACATCGCGGCATCGGGCACCTGACGCTGCGTTGACGAATCTGCCACAAACTCCCGATGTCGAATAACGGGAGGTTCCCGATGAGGTTCCGTCAGATCGCGACCTGGTCCTTCAACTCTGAATCATGTCCTTCATTGAATGGACAGTCGTCGGCATGGTGATCGGGCTGATCTACCGGAGCGCGGCGCGTTAGGCGGCGGCTATCAAATCCGCTCGTCGTTCTCAAGCTCAGAAGGTTCGCGCCCGTGGCGTGCGCGTCGCGGACGTCCGTCGGTTATTGCTCGACCTTCCAAGCGTGACCGAGGGACGCTCGTACGGGATGCCGTCCTTCCTTTTGAATGGCCGGTTTCTCGCTCGTTTTCGTGATGATGACACAGTTCTAGTGTTGCAATTGGCTACGATCGGTGAGCGTGAAGTGCTCATGGAACTGGATCCGCGCGCATTCTTCTTCACCGACCACTATCGCAATTATCCAGGAGTTCTCGTTCGTCTGGCCGAAGTACCGCCATCGCTGCTCAGTGACATCCTTAAAGAGTCCTGCCACCACGTCGCTGCGGTGCCGCCGGTGCGGCCACGCCGCAAGTCAGGAAAGGGTGTGTGAGTGCGAGCTTCCGCACATTCATCGTTGATCAACTGAGTCGTGTTGTGCCGCAACTGCGGGCACGTGGCATGTTCGGCGGAGTCGGCATCTATACCGGCCAACTGTTTTTCGCACTCATTGCCGATGACACGCTGTACTTCAAGGTCGATGATTCCAATCGCCCGGAGTTCGAGCGGCTGGGAAAGAGGCCGTTCCAGCCCTACGGCGAGGGCGGTGAAGTCATGCAGTACTACCAGGTGCCCGCCGAACTCCTCGAGGATCCGGAGGCGCTCCGCCCCTGGGCCGAGAAGGCGATCGCGGTCGCGGCTAATAAGAGGAAGGGGAAGCGATGACTCGCGAAGTCACCTACCGCCTGCTGACGCTCGTGCTGAGTTCTGCCGTCGTCGGCGATGTCCTTGGCGCTCAGAGTCCGGTCGGCGTCTTTGCCACGCACACGGAGGTCGGCCGAGCGAGAGGCTCCGCGTCTTACGACCCGCAGCAGCAGAGGTATCTGGTCGCGGGCTCGGGTCAGAACATGTGGGGCTCCCGCGATGATTTTCATTTCGTCTGGAAACGGATCAACGGCAATTTCATTCTCTCCACGCGGGCGCGCTTCATTGGCGCGGGCGTGGAGGAGCATCGGAAGATCGGCTGGACCATTCGGTCCTCGCTCGATCCGGGCAGCGCGCACGTGACCGCGGCGTTGCACGGCAACGGCTTGATGTCACTACAGTTCCGTCGACAGACTGGCGGGATCACGGAGGAGGCCAAGTCGCCGGACAGCCTCCCGGGTGCGGACGCGGTCATCCAGCTCGAGCGGCACGATGGCGAGTATTTCATGTCGGTGGCGCAATTCGGCGACACGCTCGCCACGCAGCGGCTCGTCAACGTCTCACTCCCCGATACGGTCTACGTCGGCCTGTTCGTGTGCGCACACAATGACACCGTCACGGAGCGGGCCACATTCAGCAACGTCCGCATCACGATGCCGGCGAAGCGGGACTTCGTCCCGTACCGCGATTACATCGGCTCGAACCTCGAGATTCTCGACGTCGCGACGGGGAACGCGACGGTCGTGCACCAGTACTCGGGATCGTTTCAGGCGCCCAACTGGACTCGCGACGGGACGGCGCTCATTTTCGCGCAGGAGGGACGCCTTTACCGCTTCGATCTCGCGTCACACTCGGCCGCCGCGATCAATACGGGATTCGCGACGCGCAACAATAACGATCACGTGCTGTCGTTTGACGGCCGGATGATAGGCATCAGTCACCATGCGGTCGAGGACAGCGGCGCTTCGATTGTCTACACGGTGCCGGCAACCGGCGGTACCCCAACCCGTGTGACAGCGAAAGGACCGTCGTACCTGCATGGCTGGTCCCCCGATGGCCGGTGGCTCGTGTATACCGGCCTGCGCAACGGCGAATTAGACGTCTACAAGATCCCCGTGAGCGGCGGCGACGAGATTCGCCTCACGACCGCGCCCGGATTGGACGACGGGCCGGAGTTCACGCCCGACGGAGCGTACATTTACTTCAACTCATCGCGTAGCGGACGGATGCAGATCTGGCGGATGCGACCCGATGGGACCGCTCAGGAGCAGGTCACGCACGACGGCCTCAACAACTGGTTCCCGCACATTTCGCCCGACGGCAAGTGGATCGTGTACCTCGCCTTTCCCCCGGACGTTGCGCCGGACGATCATCCGTTCTACAAGCACGTGCTGCTGCGATTGATGCCCGTCGGTGGTGGAGGGGGACCAGCGCGAGTCATCGCCTATCTGTATGGTGGGCAGGGAACGATCAACGTCCCGTCGTGGGCGCCGGACGGCGCGCGACTGGCGTTCGTGAGCAACTCAGCAATACCGTAAGCATTGGACCGAAGACTCATCGTACTGAAGGCACACACACGAGAATCGATTTGAGTTCTGAACCACAGTCCCGGCGTGCCGAGCCGAAGCAAGTCGTGGGCTTGGCGACGCGGACAACCAACGCGGCGGAATCGAGTCCGTCCACAGCGAAGATCCCCCTCTTGTGGAGCCGATTCACCAATGAACACTGGTCTGAGCGGCTGGAGGAAGTCGGTGCGTTCGGGCCGACCCTTGCGGTCTATTCAGCGTATGAGAGTGATGTCTACGGCAGTTATCAGTTGTTGGTGGGGCGCCAGCTGCGTAATTCGCGACCGGTGTCGCCGCCGCTGCAAGTTGTTGCCGCTGCTCAAGGGTCGTATCTCGCGTTCCGGTGTTCCGGTCCAGTCCCACAGGCCGTGTTTGATGGTTGGCGTGACGTGTGGAAGTATTTTGCCCGCGGTGATGCACCGGCGCGCGCTTACACTTTCGATTTCGAGGTATATCCCGATCAGGGTCCGGTGGAGATCTGGGTGGCAGTCTGAGAGGCCATCGCCAGAGTTGTCCCCGGCGCTTCACACGCCTTTTTGCTTCACCTCATCCCACAATTTGTCGAGGTCTTCCAGGGACGCCCGGCCCATTTCCAGGCCGCGCTCCTCGACCAACTTTTCCACCTGCTCGAATCGCTTGGTAAACTTCGCGTTCGCCCGCTCGAGCGCCTGACCCGGTTCGACGCCCAGCTTCCGCGCAAGATTGATCGCGGCAAAGAACAAGTCGCCAATCTCCTCTTCAATCGTTTCCCGTTTCCCGCGTCCCGTTTCCCGCTCCAACTCACCGACCTCTTCCTTGACTTTCTGCATGGGACCAGTCGCGTCCGGCCAATCGAAGCCGATGCCGGCCGCCCGCTCCTGGAGGCGATAGGCCATCAAGAGCGGCGGCAGCGTCGGCGGGAGGCCCGCCAGCGTCCCGCGTTTTCCACCACCGCGCGGCTCGCGCCGTTTCACGAGCTCCCATCCTTGATGATCGCTGGTGCTGACGCGCCCATCACCGAAGAGAGTCGGATGGCGTCGCCACATTTTTTCTTCGAGCGTGTGGGTGACGACCTCGGCATTGAACTGCGAGCGCTCTTCGCCGATGACGATCTGAAACGCGAGATGCAGCAGCACGTCGCCCAGTTCGTCGCGCATCGCTTCGGGGTCGTCGGTCTGAATGGCCTGATCGAGCTCGAGTGCTTCCTCGACCAAATACGGACGGAGTGTCTGGGGAGTCTGTGCGCGGTCCCAGGGACAGCGCTGCCGCAGTTCGCGCACAAGTCCGAGAGCACGTCCAAGCGCTGAATCGCCTTGCATTTAGCCTCCGGGCGGGGTATCATACCCGCGCCTTGAGAGCGATGTCAATGAGTGGGAAGGGTCTCCCTCCGCGGGCGTGGGTGGAAGTGGCCGTGGATGCCCTCATCGACAACGCCCGCACGATCGCACGAGTCTCGGGCACGCGGCTCCTCCCTGTCGTCAAGGCCAACGCGTACGGGGTCGGAGCCGTCCTTGCATCCAAGGCTCTCGAGCAGCTCGATCCCTGGGGTTATGGAGTCGCGACGATCGAAGAAGGCGCGGAATTGCGCGCCGCGGGAATCACGCGTCCGATTCTCGTCTTCATGCCGACGCGCGCCCAGTTATTTGACGAATACGAGCGGCATCGCCTGACGCCCGCGCTCGGCGACGCGGGCAGCATTCTCGAATGGACGGCACGCGGCGACCGTCCCTTTCATCTCGAGATCGACACGGGGATGGGACGCGCCGGCGTGCGGTGGGACGACGTAGATGAGCTGGGCGAGGCCGTCGACACGCCCGCGTTCGAAGGCTGTTACACGCACTTCCACTCCGCCGACCGAACCGACGGGACGGCCGAGCAGCAGTTGGAGCGATTTCAGACCGCGGTGCGCAGTCTGGCGCGCCGGCCCGCGCTGCTGCACGTCGCGAACAGCGCCGCGGCGCTGCGGGGGAAGCAGTTCGCGTTCGATCTGGTGCGGCCCGGCATCTTCCTGTACGGCGGAGCGCCGGCCGAGCATCTGATGCGGCCACGGCCGGTCGTGAGTGTACGGGCGCGCGTGCTGAGCGTGCGACGAATCCGCAAGGGCGAGAGCGCGAGCTACGGCGCGAGCTGGATCGCGCCACGCGATACCGTCGTCGCGACGCTCGGCATCGGGTACGCCGATGGGGTGCGGCGCGGCGTGGCTGTTAATGGCAAGGCGCACGTGCTGCTTCGAGGCCAGCGTTGCCCGATCGCGGGCCTCGTGCAGATGGACCTCACGATCGTCGACACGGGCACTCTCGAAGTGCAGGTCGGCGACGTCGCGACCATCGTCGGCGAGGACACGAAGCAGCAAATCACGTTGGAGGAATTCTCCGCCTGGAGCGGGGCGATCGTGCATGAGGTTTTGGCGGGACTAGGGAGCCGATTGCCGCGAGTGCCGGTATGACGAAACGCGCGGCGATCATCGTTCTCGATGGGCTCGGGATCGGTCCTGCGCCGGACACGGCGGCATACGGTGACGAGGGATCGGACACACTGGGGAATGTCGCCCGGGCAGTTGGCGGGCTGAAATTGCCGAATCTAGAAAAGATCGGACTGGGAAAGTGTCGGGAGAGTCCCGCGATCCCCGGGCTTGCGCCCGGGGTCAGACCGACCGGGGCTTACGGGATAGCACAACCCGCATCGGCGGGGAAAGACAGCACGACCGGTCACTGGGAGATCTGCGGCGTTCTCTTGAAGAAAGCATTTCGCACGTATCCCAAGGGGTTCCCGGTCCCGCTGCTCGACGAATTCGCGCGACGGACGGGACGTGGCTGGCTCGGCAACAAAGCCGCATCCGGTACCGCGATCATCGACGAGCTCGGCGCGGAGCATCAGCGCACGGGAAAGTGGATCGTCTATACGTCGGCCGACTCGGTGTTTCAGGTTGCGGCACACGAGGGCACGGTTCCGCTCGAGGAGCTGTATCGCGCCTGCGCGACGGCGCGCGAGATGCTGATGGGCGAGCATGCCGTGAGTCGCGTGATCGCGCGACCGTTCGAAGGTCAGCCCGGGGGCTACCGGCGCACCGCGCATCGGAAGGATTTTTCGCTTGCGCCCGTCGGGACGACATTGCTCGACCGCCTCGCGGAAGCGGGCATTGCACGCGTCGGCATCGGCAAGGTCGACGATTTGTTCGCGGGACGAAACATCAGCAGCGAGCATACGCCGACGAACCAGGACGCGTATCGCTCGATCGAGCGGGCGTTGGATCAGTTGGCAACGGGATTCGTGTTCGTCAATGTCATCGAATTCGACCAAACGTGGGGGCACCGCAATGACGTACCGGGGTTTCACCAGGGGCTCAAGGAGTTGGACGCGTGGGTGCCGCGCCTGCTGGCCCGGCTGCGCGGGGATGATTTGGTGATGCTGACAGCGGATCACGGCAACGATCCCACCACACCGTCGACCGATCATTCGCGTGAAGTCGTGCCGCTCCTCGTGCTCGGTCCGAAGGTGCAGCCCGTTTCCCTCGGCACGCGGCGGACGTTTGCCGACATGGGGCAGACGGTCGCCGAGTATTTCGGCATCCCACGGCTCGCCGCGGGAACGTCGTTTCTGAGTAACGTCTTCGCGTGAGCGATCTCGTCGGCCAGGCCCGCGCCGCCATGCGCCACGCGTGGGCACCGTACAGCAACTTTCACGTCGGCGCGGCCATCGAAGCGAACGACGGCAAAGTGTACGTCGGCTGCAATGTCGAAAGCGCGTCGTACGGCCTGACCATTTGCGCGGAGCGGATGGCGCTGGGCGCCGCCGTCGTGGGCGGGGCGCGCAAACTGAAGCGCATCGTCGTGACGACGGACGTCGATCCTCCGGCAGCACCCTGCGGTGCCTGTCGCCAGCTACTCGCGGAGTTCGGCATGGATCTGGAAGTGATTGCGGTCGGACCGGCCACAGAACGGCGCTGGACGCTGGCGGCATTGCTGCCCGATGCGTTCACCAAAGAGTCGCTCGACCGGTGACACGACCACTCACCTGGCTGCTCCTCCTGCTGGGCGCGGGAATCGTCTCCTGCACCGAAGAAGCGACGGCACCCGGCCGGTGTCCGACTTTTTGTCCGGGCGGCACTACCGAAATCAAGGACACGATCTTCACCGACGTGATCCAGCGAGACTCGAGCTACCGCGGCTACATGCCGCCCTACGCGGCGCAAGCGATGGCCGCCGCCAGTCTGCCCAACATGGACAGCCGCGCGTTGGTCGTGTTGCCGCACAATATGCCCACGACCGTCGCGAAATCGTCCACGGACACCACATCGGTGCCCATCGTCGTCGATTCGTCGCGATTCCGGCTGACGATAGTGCGTCGCGATACCGGCGCGACGAATCTGAAACTGCGGGTCTACAGACTGCCGATCACCAGCGACTCGAACTCGACGTTTGCGTCGCTCGATCCTGCCTTCACCGCGACGCCGATCGACACCGTGAACGTGAGCCAGCTGCTGGCGCGCCCGCCGATCGTCGATACCGCGAAAGCCGACAGCACGAACCGCAGAATCTTCGGCGATACGACCCGCACCGATTCGGCGGGACATATTCTCACCGTCGCCGACAGCGGGAGGACGCTGACGCTGTTTTTCCACTTCGATACGGTCCAGGCGCGATTCGTGCCCGCCGATTCGGGACAGCTCGCGTTCGGTTTCCGGGTCGCGGCCGATTCGTTCGCTTCCGTCTCCCTCGGCTCCAGCGAATCGACGCATAGTCCGCTGATGGAATGGTTCTTCCATCATACGATTCACGACACGACGGGCGTGAAACCCGATAGCAACGTCTACGACAACCGGTTGCGCACGCCGCTGTTCGACAGCTTCGTGTTCAATCCGCCGACGGCGCCGCTCGACAGCAATCTGGCGGTGGGGGGCACGCCGTCCGCGCGCAGCCTGGTCCGCGTCAAGCTGCCGAGATTCCTTCACGACAGCCTCGATGTCGTGCGCGCGACCGCGATCCTCGTGCCGGTCGCGCCGGTCATCGGAGCGCCGAGCGACTCGTTCAGCATCCTGGTGCGTCCCATCCTCACGGATTTAGGTGGGAAATCGCCGCTGAGCGGTGCATTCAGCACGGCGCGAACCATCCATATCGGCACAGCGGACACCGTGACGATCGAGTTGACCGATCTGGTACGCGCGTGGGCGCAAGATACGACCGCTCAGACCGCATTCTTCCTGGCCCAGGTGCCGGAGGCCGCATCCTTTACCGAGATCCGATTCTATTCGTCGCGCGCGCCCGCGTTCCGGCCGGCATTGCACATCACGTACGTGAAGCGCTTCCCATTCGGGACACCGTGACGGCCGAACGGCCGGACGGCCGGACGGCCGTAGCGGTGATGATCGTGGCGTTGCTCTTGGCCGTCGGGCCGTCGGGCCGTCTGGCCGCCCAGGACTCCCAATTCGGCATCCGCGGTCTGGGCACGCCGGGGAAGTGGGAGAGCGTCCGCGCCCGCTCTACCGGTGGCGCGTTTGCGCCGTTCGATCCGTTCTCGCCGTTGATCGACGCTCCGCTGGGCGACATACGGCGCATGAGCGCGAGCATCACGACCGGCGCGTCGTGGCGCTCCGTCGCGGTCGACTCCGGCACCTCATCGCTCCGCGGCACGCGCTTCCCGGCGCTCGTGCTCGCCGGGCCCGCGATGCGACGCATCACCATTGGCGGCGGTTTTTCGACGTATCTCGATCGCACCTTCGGTATTCTCACGCACGATACGATCGTCCTGCGGGGCGTCCCGCAGCCGATTACGGATCTGCTCCACAGTGACGGCGCCGTGACCGATCTGCGAATCGCGGCGGCGAGTCGCGTCGGCAGCTGGCTCACGCTCGGCGTCGGCTTCCATCTGCTGACCGGCTCGACGCGCATGGTTGCCACTCGCACCTTCACGGACACCACCTATCGCACGTCTTCGTCGCGCGACGAAGTGGCGTACTCGGGGAAGGGCGGGTCATTCAGCGCGCTGGTCGATCTGAGCCAGGATCTGCGGATGGCCGGTTGGTATCGCGTCGATTCGAAGCTGCGCGCCGATCTGAACGGCCGCACCGCTGCGGAAAACGATCTGCCCCCAACCTACGGCGCCGGCGTCCAGTGGCGCGTGGGCGGTCAGGCGATCCTGGCCGGGACGGCAACGTGGCGCAACTGGGGCAGCGTCCACGCAACCCCCGATGCGCACAACACCTTCAACTGGTCGCTCGGCGCCGAGCTGGGCTCCGCGTCCGCGCCCCTCCGGTTCGGTGCTCGTGGCGGGCAGTTGCCGTTCGCTGTCGGGACGGCACCCACAGAGGTGGGGTTCTCGGGCGGACTTGGCCGCCAATTCTCGGGCGGTCGCGGCCGGCTCGACATCGGCATCGAGCGGCTGCAGCGCAAAGGCGCGGGACTCACGGAACGGGTGTGGACGTTCCTGCTGGGGCTGACCGTGCGGCCGTGAACGTCTACTTTCACACCTTCGGATGCAAGGCGAACCAGTACGACACCGACTTGGTTCGCCAGGCCTTCAGCGATGGCGGAGCCACCGTCGTCGACGATCCCTCGCACGCTGATCTCGCCGTCATCAATTCCTGCACCGTCACGCACGAAAGTGAAGTCAAGCTGCGGCGCTTCGTGCGGCACGTGGCGAAGAGCGGGACCGCGCAGACGATCGTGATGGGATGCGCGGCTGCACTCGATGACGGCACGATCGCGGCATTGCCGGCCGTCCGGGCGGTCGTGCCCAATGCGGATCCGACCGTGGTGTTGCGCGTCGCCGGGTTGACCTCACCCCCTGGCCCCCTCTCCGCGTTGCGGCGCGCGGGAACGATGGGGAAGAACAGGGCCCTCCTAAAAATTCAAGACGGCTGCGACGAGCATTGCACGTTCTGCGCGACCACGATTGCGCGCGGCAACAATCGGTCGCGGTCGGTGGAGGAGCTCGTACAAGAAGCGCGCGAGCTGGCTGAGCATCACGCGGAAATTGTGCTGACGGGCGTACACATCGGGACGTATGGGCAGGACGCTAGTCCCACCCTCGGTTCTCTCCTCGAGGCCCTCATCGCCGCCGTTCCCTCCGTGCGTTTCCGCCTGTCGTCGGTCGAAGCCACCGAAGTCGACGACGCGCTCGCCCGGCTCCTGATCGAAGCGCCGCGCCATGTGGCCGCGCACCTGCACGCGCCACTGCAGTCGGGTTCCAATCGCATCCTCAAGCGGATGGGGCGGCACTGGTATACGGCGGACACGTACCGCGCGCGTATCGAATGGCTCGCTGAGGGGTTGCCGGTGTTCGGTCTCGGTGCGGACGTGATTGCCGGTTTTCCGGGAGAAACAGAGGCCGATCATCACGCCTCGCTCACGCTGTTGCACGCCTTGCCGTTTACGTATCTGCACGTCTTTCCATTCTCCGTTCGCCCCGACGCTCCAGCGGCGAAGCTCCCCGGGCAGGTCCCGCCTGATGTCATCCGCGCGCGCGCGCGCGAGCTGCGCGAGCTGGGCGAATCGAAGGCCGCCGCGTATCGGACGACCCGCGCCGGACAGGCCGCCGATGGCG
>Ga0209588_1000237_pt1 | contig 14718 bp, 9 predicted proteins | sample Rivendell_Oct201_10_FD_188351 | JGI IMG/M metagenome (GOLD analysis project Ga0209588, IMG submission 188351) | Vadose zone soil microbial communities from the Eel River Critical Zone Observatory, Northern California, USA -... | ecosystem: Host-associated > Plants > Roots > Rhizosphere > Soil ...
CTGAGTCAGATCGAGCGCATCAGCTCGGCCGCCGCCACGAGAGACCGCGAGAAGACGTGATCGCGAGTCGGATGCGCGAGAAGGTCCAGCAGCAGGCTTGCCTCGTCCTCGGGCTCCATCTGCTGCACGTGGCGCAAGGTGGCGGCGCCCCCGATGTCGATCAGCGTCAGCAGCACCAACGAGTTGTCGTCACGCCGGCGCTCGCGGACGAACACCGCGGGCTTTGGCGGAGAGCTCTCGCCCGGAGCATCTCCCGTGGCCGTGTGGTGCAAGTTCTCGGCGCTCTCGTACAGCACGTCGCGGTGCCACGCCGCCCTTCGCTGCGCGATTTCGAGCCCCGCGTCGTCTTCACCTCCGGTCGCATGGAGCCATTGGTATGCTCCGGCGCCGATATCCGGTGCCGCGTGTCGCGGACGCTCCGGGTCGCGCAGCACCGACAGCTGGAACGTGGTGCCACCCGAGACTCCGCCAATCCGAATCGCGCTCACCTCTCCCTGCGCCAGGTGCGCCTTGGGCACGGACCTGAACGCGACCTGGACCGGGCGCCAGCCTTCGGCTGAGAAGTGCGCGGCGACGATTCCGCCCGTGCCGCCGGCTGCTTTCTGCAGCTTCCAGCCGAGCGCGGACCCCATCCAGCCGATCAGCAGGGCGGCCGCGATGCGGTTGCCGCGACCGTCCCCTGCATAGTCGATGCCCACCTCGGTGATCCCGCTCAGGAACGGACGCCGGGCTGCCGGCGCGAAGAACTGGGCCACTGTCTCGAGCCACGGCTCGAGGCGTGCCCACTGCAGGTCGGCCACGCCAAGCTTCTGGTGGGAGTTCGCACAGAGGTCGGCGAGCTCCAGGAACGAGTGATACGGCGCGTCGAAATGGGCCGAATCCACGATGAGCGAGTCGCAGATCTTCAACGCGTCGTCCAGCTCGCGCTTGCCGAACGGCGGCGTCGAGACCCACCACAGATACGTGGGCACTCCGCTCGGCAGCAGCGGATCCACGAGAGCTGCCAGGTGCGTGCCGGCCGGCCCCTGCACGCGCAGCGTGACGACCTCGCACTGCAGGGCGCACGCTGATTCCGGTCGAAGAATGTCAGTCGTGATCGAAGCGTCGATCCGCTCCGGCTTCAGGTCCGGCTGGTCGGTGATCACGACGATCTGGGCCGGGTGCGTCGCCCCGATCTTCCTCGTCGCTCGCTGCGCCCGCCGCTCGTCGGACTCTGTGTCGCCGACGGCGACCAGCGTCATGACGCAGTTGCGCGGTTGTGGATGCTCTTCGTCGCTGGCCTCGGCCAGCGCGAACTTCCTGCGGATCTCGTTCAGCGCGTTGAGCACGTCGCCCACGGAGACGTCCTCGCCTTTCCACTCCTCACCCGGTTCGGGCGTGATCTTTGCTGTCATGGCCGGTGCCACTCCCGCCCATCCTGATCGATGAGCTTCATCGCGGCCGTCGGCCCCCACGTCCCGGCGGCGTACGTCGCCAGGGCCGGGCGGTCATCTCGCCACGCGGCTTCGATGGGGTCGATGAGGCTCCAGGCCGCCTCCACCTCATCGGCCCGGGTGAACAGAGTCGGGTCCCCGATCATGCAGTCGAGCAGCAGTCGCTCGTAAGCCTCCGGAGTCTCGACCAGGAACGTGGTCAGGTACTGGAAGTCCATCGTCACGCTGCGGATGCGCAGACCCGCACTCGGCACCTTGGCGCCGAAGCGCAACGAAATGCCTTCCTCCGGCTGGATGCGCAAGGTGATCGCGTTGGGGTCGAGCTCTCGCGTCGCCTCGCGGCCGAACGTGATGTGCGGCGGGCGCTTGAACTGGATCCGGATCTCGGTGACACGCTTGGGCAAGCGCTTGCCCGCGCGGATGTAGAAAGGCACGTTCGCCCAGCGCCAGTTGTCGACGAACAGCCTCAGCGCGGCGAACGTCTCGGTCAGCGACCCCGGCGCGACGCTCTTCTCTTCGCGATAACCCGGCACGTGCTCGCCGAGCACCCAGCCCTTCGCGTACTGCCCGCGCACCGTGGAACGAGCCACCTCCTCGTCGAGGATCGGCCTTATCGCGCGCAGGACCTTGACCTTCTCGTCGCGCACGGTGTTGGCCTCGAAGGCGAGCGGCGGCTCCATGGCGACGAGCGCGAGCAGCTGCAGCACGTGGTTCTGCACCACGTCGCGCAGGGTGCCCGCCCTCTCGTAGTACGAGCCACGTCCTTCGATGCCGATCTCCTCGGCCACGGTGATCTGGACCGAGTCGATCAGGTTGGCGTTCCACACAGGTTCGAAGATCGAGTTGGCAAAGCGGAAGGCGAGGATGTTCTGCACGGTCTCCTTGCCGAGGTAGTGGTCGATCCGGTAGACCTCGTCCTCACGGAAAACGCGCTGGAGGATGCCCGTCAGCTCGCGCGCGGACTTGAGGTCGGAGCCAAACGGCTTCTCGACTACGATGCGGTGGAAGCCGTCGCCGGTCGACATCGCTGAGGCTTTCAGCTGCTCGACGATCGTTTCGTAGGTCGCCGGCGGCGTGGCGCAGTAGAACATCCGGTTGCCGGTGACGTGCCGGCTCGTGTCGAGCTCCACCAGGCGGCGCTGCAATCCCTTGAAGTCGTCGAGCTTCCCGAAGTCGACCTTGACGTAGAAGCACTCGGAAAGAAATGCGTCCAGGACGCGCTGGTCGATCGGTTGGGTGCGGGAGAACTCCTTGATCTTCTCCGCCGCGCGCCGGCGGAACGATTCGTCGGTCAGGTCGTCGAGCGCGGCGCCGACGACCGCGAACCCGGCCGGCAGCAGGCGCTGCTTGGCAAGGTTGTAGAGGGCGGGCAGCAACTTGCGGCCGCTGAGGTCTCCGGTCGCGCCGAAGATGACCATCAGGCACGGCTCGCCGACGCGGTAGTCGTGCAGCCCCTCGGCGAGGGGATTCGGGGCCGCCACGCTCACTTGTGGGACGCTTCTCCCTTCGCGTCGGTGACGACCGCGTGGCCGCCGAACTGGTTGCGCATCATCGCGAGCATGCGGTCGCCAAATGTGTTCTCCATGCGGCTGCGGAACCGCGCGAACAGAGACTCGGCGATGATCGGCACCGGCACCGACTCCTCGATCGCCGCCTCCACGGTCCAGCGGCCTTCGCCGGTATCCTCGACCCAACCCTTGATGCCGGCAAGCTCCGGGTCTTGCGACAGGCCTCGCGCGATCAGGTCCAGCAGCCACGACCGCACGACGCTGCCGGTGCGCCAGGCTTCCGCGATCGCCTGCATGTTCATGCCCGGAAAGGACTTCGAGAGCTTCATGACCTGGAAGCCTTCCGCGTACGCCTGCATCAGCCCGTACTCGACGCCGTTGTGGACCATCTTCACGAAGTGTCCCGACCCCTCGGGCCCGGTGCGCACGAGACCGCCGTCATCGGGAGCGAGGTCTTTGAGCAGCGGCAGGATGTGGTCGTAGGTCTCCTGCTCGGCGCCGACCATCAGGCAGTAGCCGTACTCGAGTCCCCAGATGCCGCCCGAGGTGCCGGCGTCGACGTAGTGCATTCCCTTCGCCTTGACGCGCGCGCAATCCTCCATGGCGACCTTCCAGTTCGTGTTGCCGCCGTCGATGATGATGTCGCCCGGCTCGCCGAGCGCGACCAGCTTGTTGATGGTCTGGGTCGTGGGATCGCCCGCGGGCACCATGATCCACATCACGCGCGGCTTGGTCTGGAACTTCTTGACGAATTCCTCGAATGAGTTCGCGCCGACTGCGCCCTGTGCCTCATGAGCCTTGACCGCGTCGGGTGAGACGTCGAAGGCGACCATGCGGTGACCGCGCTTGAGCAGGCGCAGCACCATGTTGCCGCCCATGCGGCCCAGGCCGACCATGCCCATCTCCATCTACTTCACCGCTGATCGAACTGCTGCCGCGAGTGCTTTCCAACCGGCCGCAGGATCGCGGCCCAGCGTCACGCGCAGCACCGGGAGCTTGCGCGAGCTGAGTGACTTCAGGTCGCCCAGCGATTGCGCCTGCTTGAGGATCGAGAAGGTGAACGGCTGGCCGGGGATCGCCACGTCGCGCGCATCCTGCTGCACGACCTGAAGGAAGAGACCCGTCTTCGGGCCGCCTTTGTGGAGCTGGCCGGTCGAGTGGAGGAACCGCGGCCCGTAGCCGGCGGTCGTCGCGATCTTGGTGCGGTCGCGCACCGCCGCGCGGATGGCCGAGATCGCAGCCTCGGATCCTGGGGTGCGCGCCGTGTAAGCCATGGTTGCGAAGTACGCTCCCGGCTTGGCGCGCGCGAGCAGCGCCTTGATGCCGAACCGTGCCTTTGCTGCGGGAGTCGATTCCGCCGCCGGCAGCTTGCCGGTGCTCTTGAAAGTCGCCAGGACTCGCTTCGTATTGTCCTTCGACTCCTGCACGTTGGGCTGGTCGAAGGGGTCGATGCCCAGGATCGCGCCCGCGATCGCGGTCGCGACCTCCCAGCGGAGAAACTCTCCGCCGAGGTCGAGCGTGTCTCGCATGGTGAGTGTCACGACAGGGTGTCCCGCCTTCTCGAGCGCCGCCACTGCGCGATTGGGCGCGTCCGCATCCATCCTTATGTAGACGAAGAAGCGATCGTTGCCGTAGACGTCGGGCTTGCCGATGGGCTCGCCCTCGACGGGGACGATGCCCTTGCCCTCCTTGCCGGTGCTCTCGGCGAGCAGCTGCTCGACCCAGTAGCCGAACGTGGCCACTTTCGGCGAGGCGATGAGGGTGAGCTTGTTGCGTCCCATCACCGCGAGCCGCCCCATCGCGGCACCGAGCCACATGCCCGGGTTGCTCTCGACGGGGACCGAGGCGCCGCACGACTTGGCCATCTCGATGGCCCGAACAAGCATCTGCTCGACGTTGACACCGATCAACGCGGCGGGCACCAGGCCGAAGTAGCTCAACACCGAGTAGCGGCCGCCGATGTCGGGCGGGTTGGAAAAGATCCAGCGAAAGTCGTGATCCTTCGCCAGCTTTTCCAGCGACGTGCCAGGGTCGGTGACCGCGGCAAACTGCTCTCCGGATTTGACCAGATCCCAGAAATAGGCGAAATGCGAAAGGGTCTCTGTCGTCTCCCCTGACTTAGACGCGACGATGAACAGCGTCTTGTCGAGCTTGACCTTCCGGCGGACCGCAAGGATCGTGGCCGGGTCGGTGGTGTCGAGCACGTGCAGCGCCGGCTGGCCTTTGGCGGAACCGAACGTGTTGCGCAGCACGTCGGGGCCGAGGCTCGATCCACCCATGCCGAGGAGGACTACGTCCGTGTACGCCCGCGCGTCCTTGGCCAGCGCGGCGAACGTGGCCGCCTGCGCGAGCATCTTGTCGGCGACGTCAAGCCAACCGAGGCGGTCGCGAATCTCCGCGGCCTTGGCGGGATCGGCGCTCCAAAGCGTCGGGTCCTTGGCCCACAGCCGCGGCGCCGCGTCGTTCTTCTTCAGGCTCGCGAGCTGGGTGTCCACCGCCGGCTGGAGCGGCCCGAGGCTGTGCCACTGTCGAGGCCCTCTCCCCGCCTTGATGTCCCTGGCGGCTTTCGTGAGCGTCTCGAGCAGGCTTTCGAAAGACTTCGTGAAGGACTCCACGCCCTCGACCTCGAGCTCGTGCGTGACCTGGCTGAGGTCGACGCCGATGCCGGCGAGCTGCTTCAACTGGCGCTTAGCGAGGTCGATATTCTCGTCGAGGCTCCGCCGGACCTCGCCGTGCTCGCGGAAGGCCACAAGAGTCGCGGGCGGAATCGTGTCGACGGTGTCCGGGCCGATGAGCTCCTCGACGTAGTACGTGTCCGGGTAGCGCGGGTCCTTGGTCGAGGTGCTCGCCCACAGGGGACGCTGCGTGCGCGCGCCGGCCTTGCGCAGCCTGTCCCAGCGCGGGCCGCTGAAGAGATTCTGGAAGTGCTCGTACGCCACCTTCGAGTTCGCGATCGCCGCCTTGCCGTACAGCCGCTCGAGCTCACGGCGCTGCCCCGGGTCTGGGGTCTGCTGGATCTTCTCCGTCAGCAGCTTGTCGACCTTCGTGTCCACCCGGCTGACGAAGAAGCTCGCGACGCTGGCGACCTTGCTCAGGTCGCCTCCCTTCTTGTGCAGCTTCTCGAGCCCCGACAGGTACGCCTCGACGACCTCGTCGTAGCGATCCACGGCGAAGATCAGCGTGATGTTGATGTTGTGGCCCTTGGAGATCTGGTCGAAGATCGCGGGCAATCCTTCTTTGGTGGCGGGGATCTTGACCATGACGTTCGGCCGCCGGCAGAGGTCGCGCAGCTCCTCGGCGTTGGCGATAGTGCGCCGGGTGTTCGTGGCGGCCGTCGGCGAGACCTCGATGCTGACGTAGCCGTCCTTGCCCTTGGTCTTGTCGTAGACCGGCCGGAAGACATCGGCCGCGGCCTGGATGTCCTCGACCATCATGCCCCACAACATCTCCGACGGGGTCGCCTTCTCCTTGACCAGGCGGACCATCGCCTCGTCGTAGTCGGTCGACCCGCTGACCGCCTTCTCGAAGATGGTCGGGTTGGAGGTCACACCGGTGAGGCCATCGTCGCGAAGGCGGGCCAGCTCGCCCGAGGTGATCAGCTGCCGGCGGATGTTGTCGAGCCACAGCGACTGGCCGACCTGCTTCAGCTCCTTGATCGAGTTGTGCCTGGTTGGAGCGCTGGTGGCCATTATTTCGACTGTACGAGCTTGGTCGCGGCCGCCACGATGTGCTTGGCCGAGATGCCGGCGGCGTTCATCAACTCCTCAGGCTTTCCCGATGTCGGCAAGTCCTTGACGGCGAGATGCGCGACGCGCGGAAGACCGTCCGCCGCCAGCGCCTCCATCACCGCGGCGCCAATGCCGCCCTCCGTGTAGTGGTCCTCGACGATCACGAATTTCTTGGTGACGCGCGCGGCCTCGCGCAGCGTCTTCACGTCGACGGGCTTCACCGAGTAGAGGTCGATCACGCGGGCGGAGATCTTCTTCGCCGCGAGCGCGTCGGCCGCCGCAAGGCAGTTGTGCACGGTCACTCCGGCACCGATGAGCGTGACTTTGTCCTTGGCGCTCTGCCTTAGGACTTTGGATCCGCCGACCTTGAAGACCTCGTTGGGGCCGTAGATGGTCGGGTAGGCGCCGCGCGTCGTGCGCATGTAGACGATGCCCGAGGTGTCGGCCATCACGCGCGTGAGCTTGGCGGTCTGGTTGGGGTCGCACGGGTAGAGCACCGTCGAGCTGTGGATCGCGCGGATCGAGGCGAGGTCCTCGAGGGCCATCTGCGACGGACCATCCTGGCCGATCTCGACCCCGGCGTGCGAGCCGACGAGGCGGATGTTGGCCTGGCTGATCCCCGCCATGCGGATGAAGTCGTAGGCGCGGCTGAAGAAGGCGGCAAAGGTCGAGGCGAAGGGCTTGTAGCCGCGCACGCTTAGGCCCACCGCAGTCGCGACGAGCTGCTGCTCGGCGATCCACATCTCGAAGAAGCGGTCGGGGTAGGCATTCTTGAACTCGTCGGCATGTGTTGAGTTGGACACCTCGCCGTCAGTGGCCACGACTTCGGGGAGCGCGCCCAGCGCCACCAGCGCGTCGCCGTACGCCTTGCGCGTGGCGACCCTGTCCTCGTTCTTGTATGTGGGGAGAGTCACCAGCGGCTCCGCGACGATCTTCTTGGGCGTGCTGGGCGTGCGTTCGGGCTTGGCGGTCTTGACCTTGAGGTGGCGGATCCCGCCGAGCTCCTTGATCGCCCGCTCGGCCATGTCCGGCGGGAGCACCTTCCCGTGCCAGCCGTCCTTGTTCTCGATCTCGCTGAAGCCCTTGCCCTTGATCGTCTTGGCGATGATCACCGTGGGCTTGCCGGTCGACGAGAGCGCCTGGCCGTAGGCACGGTCGATCGCGCTCTGGTCGTGCCCGTCGATCACGATCGGGAAGCAGCCGAAAGATTCCACACGCCGCCGGTAGGTGTCGAGGTTCCAGCCGTATTCGGTCTCGCCGCGCTGCCCGAGGCGGTTGATGTCGAGGATCGCGGTTAGGTTGGCAAGCTGGTAGTGCCCCGACTTGTCGAACGCCTCCCAGATCGACCCCTCGGCCAGCTCCGAGTCGCCGCAGAGCACCCACACGTGATACGGGAGCTTGTCCAGCTTCTGGCCCGCCAGCGCCACGCCGACGGCGATCGGGAGGCCCTGGCCGAGGCTTCCGGTCGCGACGTCGACCCAGGGGAGGGCGGGGGTCGGGTGGCCCTGGAGGCGGGAGCCGAACTGGCGGAAGGTCATGAGCTCAGAGTCGGTGATCGCGCCGACCGCTTTGAGCATCGCGTAGTAGAGCGGGGAGGCGTGGCCCTTGGAAAAGATGAGGTGGTCGTTGTTCGGGTCCTTCGGCTTGGCCCAGTCGTACTGGAGGTAGCGGGTGATGAGGACGGCGACCAGGTCGGCGGCCGACATCGAGGAGGTCGGGTGCCCGGAGCCGGCGGCGGTGCTGCAGCGGATCGAGTCGACGCGCAGCTGCTGCCCTAGCTGGCGGGCAAATTCGAGATCGGTTGTGGCCAGCGCCTCGGTGGTGACGGTCATATCACTCCCTCGTGATCCGCAGATCACAGGACCCCCAGCGTGTATTGCGTTAAGTCTAATCGGCTTGCGTTTTTCCCCTTGGATTCCGCCCCGTTCGATCAAAAGGGACGGAATTTTGGCGCGCACACGCCCCTTTTGCGCAAAAGGGGCGGAATTAATGGGCTGGGTTGGCGAACCCTCGCGATTAGCTCACCTTCTTGGTGTGTCCCGGACTCCCCACATCCCGGTCGCGCTGAGAGTGAAACCCTTTTCCTTGGAAGAGGCACTTAGAGCCGGGCTCACGAAGAGTTCGTTGAAGGGAAGGACGTGGCGGCGTCTCGGCGCGCGGCTGTACTGCTGGAGCGGCCTGGATGAGGACCCATGGCAGGTGCTGCGGGCGTGGCAGGACTCGCTCCCCGAAGAGGCGGTTTTCGCCGGCGCGACCGCAGCCTGGATCTCAGGTCTTGACTTCAAACCGACCGATCCCGTCGAGATCGTGGTGCCACGCAACTCAGGAATACGCTCGCGGCCTGGGCTGCGCGTGCGTCACTGCCGGATCCTAGCGGCCGAGGCGATCACGGTCCGAGGGCTGCGCACAACGACGATGAACCGGGCCCTTCGCGATTTGTCCCTACGACTGCCCGCCGTGGAAGTCCTGATTGCGTTCGACATGGCAATGCACCGAGGCCTAACTCTGAATGGCACTGGGCGAAAGTTACGGTCCATTGCAGCGCTTGCGGCGCCTGCCGAATCGCCGATGGAAACCCGGCTTCGATGGCTTCTGATCCAGCGAGGTTTGCCACGCCCTGAGGTCCAGGTGGATCTCGGCGATGACAAAACTCGGTTCGGACGGGTAGACCTTTACTACCCCTCGGCGCGGCTCATCCTGGAGTACGACGGCGGCAACCATCGGGATCGCCTGACCGAAGACAATCGCCGCCAGAATCGGCTTCTCACCGCCGGCTTCCGCCTACTGCGTTTCACAGCCGGCGACATCTACAACGAGCCGGATGTCGTGGCGGCGCTGGTGCGAAGGGCCCTGACTCAGGCGTCGGCGGCCAAGCGCTCGACCTCGGTCACCATCCCGTCCAGGATCTTCAGCCCCGCGTCCCAGAAACCCGGGTCGGTGATGTCCATCCCAAGGCGGCGCACCAGCTCGTCCGGACGTGTCGAACCGCCCGCGGCCAAAAATTCCAGATAGTCCTCGACGAAGTCGGGGCCCTTCTCCAGGTGGCGGTGATACACCGACATCGCGAGCAGGTTCCCGAACGCGTACGCGTACACATAGCCGGGCGTATGCAGGAAGTGCTCGATGTAGCTCCACCAGCCCCTGTACTCGTCAGTGAGGATGAGCGCGTCGCCGAACATCGGCTGCAGCTTCGCGTTGAAGAGCTCGCCGAGCTGCTCGGCGGAAAGCTCGCCCTCGGTCCGCCGCATGGTGTGGCACGCATCCTCGTAGCGGTTGAAGGCCACCTGCCGGAAGACCGTCGAGAACGCGTCCTCGCACTGGTTGCACAGCATCGCCAGCCGGACCTTCGGGTCTTTCTCCTCGGCCATGATGCGGTCAAACGTGAGCGCTTCGGCGAACACCGACGCGGTCTCGGCCAGCGTCAGCGGCGGCTGGAAGTCGAAGATGTGCTGCTTCGAGGCGAGCCGGTCGTGCAGGCCGTGGCCGAGCTCGTGCGCGAGGGTGAGCGCGTCGCGCAGCTTGCCGGTGAAGTTGAGCATCACGTACGGATGCTGCCGCGGCGTCACGGGCATGCAGTACGCCCCGCCCGCCTTGCCCGGCACAACTGGAGCGTCGATCCACCCATTCTTGAAAAAATCCTCGACCAGCGCGCCCGCGCGCGGCGAGAAGCGGTTGAACGAGCCCAGCACAAGCTCCTTGGCGTCGTCCCAGGTCAGGTCTCGCGTCACCTGGCCGACAGGCGCGTAGCGGTCCCATTCGTACAGGTCGCCGACGCCCAGCAGCCTTTTCTTGACGCGGTAATAGCGAACGCAGACGTCGTAGCGCCCGGTGACGGCGTCGACCAGTGCCTGGACCGCCGCGTCCGAGGTCTCATTGGCGAGGTTGCGCGACGAGATCCAGCTCGGAAAATGGCGCAGCCGGTCGTCGATCGCCTTCTCCTGGAGGATCACGTTGAAGATGTAGCCGCGCGTGCGGATGTCGCGGCCCAGGGCGCCGGTGATCGCGTGGCTCGCGCTGCGCCGCAGCTCGCGGTCGGGCTCGCGAAGCATCGTCAGCGCCTCTTCGAGCGCCAGCTCGCGGCCGTCCAGCTCGACGCGGATGCCGGCGCACAGCTCCTCGAACAGCCGGTTCCAGGCGCTGTCTCCGACTGGGCTGAACTCGGTGAGCACTCGCTCCTCAGGCTCCGACAGCTGGTGCGGGCGGAACTTTCGCGCTTCCTCCACCGTGTGCTTGTAGCGCGCCGCCTCGGGGTGGGCGTACAGCTTGGCCGCGTGCTCGTCGGTGACCTTCGCCAGCTCGAGCGTGAAGAACACGCCATGGCTTCCCCGCTCGGCGGCCGCCTCGCGCACACGCGCCAGAAGCCGGCCGGCGGCAGGGTCCTGTGTGTTCTGGCTGTGCAGGAGGTACGCGTAGACCTCTGGCTTGGTGGCCTCTTCTTCATTCTCTTCGAGCTGGCGCATCATGGCCGCGAAGTCAGGAGGCTCGAGCGTCGCCACCTTGCCCTTGTACGTGGCCTCAAACGCCTTGGCGCGTTCCAGCGCCCGGGCCAGCGTCGCCTCGAGCACAGCGTCGGTCGGCGACGCGAACAGATCGCTGAGGTCCCAGCGAACCGTCTCCGCCCCTCTAGAAACTGCTCGAGCCACGGCCCGTCACTTTAAGCGGTCGGAGAGCTCCCGCACCTTCGCCGGCTCAGGCCACCGGCCCGCGTAGGCGCCTTCGTTCACGGCATGAGTCACCTCTTCGAGGACAGGTTCGGGCGCCCCGATGTCCCGCCAGTATTCGAGAGGCGTCTCGGGCGGGGCGCGGCGGCGCCCGAGGCGGGCTTGCAGGCGTTCATACAGCCGGAGCAGCTCCGATTCGCCTGGAAGAGGAGGAGAACCGGCAGCGCCGGCCCGCCTTCGCCGGCGGCTGCGGACCCAGAAGAGGAGCACGACCGCGACCACTGCGATCGCGATCGCGGGGCCGATGAGTCCGAGGACGCCGAGTGATCCGAGCGCGGCGGCCGGCGCGCCCACGCTCAGGTGCGGGATCAGCCGAGCCAGACCGCCGCCCGCCCAGTGGTTGGGGAACCTCGTCGCCGCGAGACCCGACACGCCCGGTGTAGGGTCGAACGGCACCCAGCCGTGGCCGGGGAACCACACCTCGACCCACGCATGCGCGTCACGCTCGCGCACCACCGCCTGGTTGAGGATTGGATCGTACGAGCCGGTCGCGTAGCCGGTCGCGAGGCGCGCCGGGATGCCCAGGCTGCGCAGCATCAGAACTTCGGCGGTCGCGAACTGCTCGCAGTAGCCGAGCTTGACGTCGAACAAGAACCAGTCCACCGGGTCGCGGCCGGGCGGCACGTGGCCGATCTCCAGCGTGTAGCGGTAGTGCTTCTGCAAGTACGTCGTCAGGGCCATGACCATGTCGTACTGCGTGAAGGTGTCGCTCGTGGCCGTTGCTGCTGCGTCGGCTATTTGCAACGTGAGGCGCCGGGCACCGAGCGACAGCGATCCGGTGTCCACGTAGGCACGGTTGCCTTCGGGCACCGACCCAATGCCCCAATCATCTTGCTGGAGCTCCTGCGCCGAGAGGTTCGGGATGTAGGACACGACCGAGTAAGTCATGCCGGCTTTCAACACGTCCGGCGTCCGGAACGTGCCGTATGCGTCCTGGCGGATCGCGGTCACCGGCGCGTAGAGGCTCTGGATGGGATAGGCGGCGTTGATCACGCCGGGCAGGGTGCGCGCAATCCGGAAGACCTGGACGAAAGTGCCCGCGCTGTGAAGCGGAGCAGGCCCGAGCAGGCGCGACGGTATGTACGGCGGGAACTGCGCCACGAAGCCCTTTCGCGAAGCGGTCCAGGCGCCGTCCTTGTACGTGTCGAAAATCAGCCCGCGCCAGTAAGCCGGCGCGCCGGTGCGCACGTACATCACCGGGCTGTCGCCGAGGCGGCCGCGAAAGCGAAGGTCGATGGTGCTCGAGTCACCGCCCACCTGGACGAGCGGCAGGGCAGGGCTCTCCATCTCACCCTTGAACTGCGCGTAAGACGGGAGTGACACGACGAGCGGGCCGGTCGGATCGATGGCCGGCTGCGGGATGAAGACGAAGGCGGCGAGGCCCAGCGCCAGGGCTCCCACCACCAGCGTCGCGGCCCCGCGCGGCGGAGCCGAGGCTCGGGCGGCCCCCATGCGCGTCAGGTTCGAGCACGCCCAGAAGCCCGCCAGGCCGACCGCCCACAGCGCGACCAGGACGCCGAACGGGTAGTCCCACGCGTAGACCGCGGCCAGGTAGAGGATCGCGAGGCTGATCCACAAGCTCGAGTAGTTGTTGCGGCGCGTCTTCAGGTCGAAGCTCGTGACCGCCACCAGGAGCAGCGCGAAGTTCGCTTGCGGCAAAACACCGCCGAAAAGTGCGGCCACCGAATCGGCGAGGAAGTAGGCGAGGGCGGCGAAGACGAGCGACGCGATGAGCGCCTGGCCCCAGAAGGTGCGCGGCTTGTTGCGGCCGCGATAGCTGACGACGTGTCCGATCGCCGCCACTGCCAGTCCCACCGCGGGGATCAGATACTCCTGGCCGTAGAGGACGATGGAAAGAACCGAGACCGCGAAGGCGGAGAAGACGAATGCGCGCCCCTCGAGCGAGTGCTCGGTCGGAGATGCGGGAAGCAGCTTGAATTTCACGGCGGCCACCCGAGGCCCACGTGCTCGACCGGCGCGTCGACATCAATTGCCGCCTCGCCCACCACAAACGCACGGATGTCGCCGCCGCGCTGCTTGATCCCTTCGAGCGCGTCGACGACCTGCTCATTGTGGCGAGCGACGATGGCGACCGCGTCGCTGACGCGGGGCGGCGGAAGGTCCAGGCCATCTATCGGCGAGGGGTATCTGGCCAGCCACTCGAGGAGCGCCCACAGGGAGCTTGACTCGTCGTAGGTAGTGGGCGCGGCTCCTGGAGACCACAGGACTGCCCGCCCGCCGCTGCGCAGGCAGTCCCACGCCTCAGACGCGGCCAGGCGCGCGATCTGGTCGGCGGCCTCGCGCGTGGGCGGCGCGGGGTCGCAGAAGATGCCGAGCGACTGGATGCCGGGAGGTTCGTACTCGCGGACGATCAGCTCACCGTGCCGGGCGCTGGATCGCCAGTGGATGCGGCGCAGCGGGTCGCCGGGGCGGTACTCGCGCACCCCGAACAACTCGGTGCCCGTGCCGGCGCGCGAGGACGCCGCGCTGGCTTCGAGCTCGCGGACTCGTGGGCGCGCGCCGAGCGAGGTGAAGCGCGGCAGGACGAGGGCCAGCTCCGTATCTCCCTGCGTCCTGGTCCCACGCTCTTTGAAAAAGCCGAGCAGGTCACCGGTGTCCAACGCCCAACCGGTCGAAATGACGGGCCCGCGCCGAACATGTCTGATGAGCTTTCGCTCGGTCCAGCCCTTTTTGGTCACCAGCCCGGCGGCGGTGGCCAGCTCCACGCCGCCTACCGAACCGGTCATCCGCGCGGGACCGCGCGTGCCGCGGCTGCTGACGAGCTTGAGGTCGATGGAGATGCTGTCGCCCTCGAAGGCCCTTTTGGCCGGGCGCGCGTTGAGCACGGCGTCGGGCAGGTCGTGCATCGGCGAACCCTTGGCGAACTCGTAGCCGCGCACGTAGATCTCGCCGCGAAGCCCGCGGTTCCAGCGCTTATAGAGGTACGACATCGCGATGAGCGCGGCGACCCAGTACGCGAGGAGGTAGAGCCATGCCACCTCCGAGGTGCCCGCGTAGTAAAAGACCACGACGGCCACCGCGACGGCGCCGAAGAACCTTGCCCTGGGCATTCTGTGTGTGGCTAGTGCTGCCTCAGCGGCGGCAAGGGCACCGCAGCGACAACCTCGCCAAGCACGTCCGCGGCCTTGGCGCGGCCGCGCATCCCCAGCCGGTGCGCCAGCACCGGAATGGCGAGGTGCTTGATGTCATCCGGGAGCACGAAGTCGCGGCCGTTGAAGAGCGCCCAGGCCTGCGCGGCGCGCTGCAGGTAGAGACCGGCACGCATGCTCGCCGGGAGCTGGATCTCGGGCCGCCTGCGGATAGCGGT
>Ga0209588_1000238_pt1 | contig 14657 bp, 14 predicted proteins | sample Rivendell_Oct201_10_FD_188351 | JGI IMG/M metagenome (GOLD analysis project Ga0209588, IMG submission 188351) | Vadose zone soil microbial communities from the Eel River Critical Zone Observatory, Northern California, USA -... | ecosystem: Host-associated > Plants > Roots > Rhizosphere > Soil ...
TGAGCAGAGAAACATGCTAATCGTAGCCACGAACCAGAAGACAAGAAACAAGACCATGACAGATGCGTTGATGCATACTGCCCATGTTTCTGCGAGACTAAAGGACAGAGGCGCCTATACACAGCTCATCATAGCCCGTCATCCCTTCACTCCTCAGAAAGAAGACGAGGTTGTCACACTGGACAAAACGCTACTTGGATACCAGTAGTCCTTCCACTTCCCAACAGTTTCGCATCTGTTTCACATTCGTTCTTCGTCCCGCTCTTCCGAATTAGTCCTAGGGATAGAGAACGCATCTTGATTCATTGTGAAGCATCTAGGCTGGATTCTCGACCTCTACCACAAACCAGGCCAGATGGTAGTATGGCTGAAAAAACCAGATGGGAAGTGTGTAAGGCTCACTGATAGATGGAAGCCTAGGATCCATGTCGGGGGCGACTATCGCGAGCTAATCGATCTCGCTTGCAAGTCCTACATTGAAGACTCTATTTTTGTCGACAAGTTTGAAAGAGCTGGCGACATAGAAAAATCCCGAGTTCTTGAAGTCGTCGTAGAGAATGAGGAGGAGGCTGCAAGGCTTGCGAGGAGGATACAGCGAGAAAGTAGCTACTCCAACTTCCGCCTCTATGATGTAGACGTTCCATCTCCGCAAGTCTACCTCTACCAGAAGGACCTGTTCCCTCTAGCCCTCGTCGAGGCAGAGGAGAAAGATGAGAAAATCGAGTGGACCCTTAGGGATTCCAGAGAAACAATAGACTACAAACTGCCCCCGCTTCGAAAGATCAGGCTAGAAGTCAAGACTAGAAAGAGGAGGAGAATTCGAACCTTCGAGGACGAACTAGACTCAGTAAGTATCACAGATCGAGAAGAAACGCTCATTCTAGATTCAGGCAATGAAGAGGAAAAGCTCCTCAACCTCGTCGAGACCTTCAAGAAAATAGATCCTGACATCGTCATTACAGAAGGTGGAGACTCGTTCATCTTCCCATACTTAGCCAGACGCGCACACAAAAACGGAATGCTCAACAGGCTAGTTCTCGGCCGGGACCCATCACCACTTAGAGTCTATGAGGTTCAAGGCCATTCCTACTTCTCCTACGGAAAAATTCTGTACAGAGAGACGGCCGCCCGACTGCTAGGCAGGCTACACGTCGACGACCACAACGCTTTCATCAGCGCTGACTGTGGGCTCGAAGGACTATTCGAAATCTCTCGGACGTGTATTATTCCGATTCAGCGAGCCAGCCGTGCCACGATTGGCACCAACATGACCAGTCTACAATTCTACCATGCGGTCAAAGAAAACGTTCTCATCCCATGGAACAAGAACCAGCCCGAAGAATGGAAGAACAGTAACGAACTAGTCATCGCCGACCGGGGAGGCTTCATCCACGAACCCGAGATGGGAATATACGACCAAGTGGGTGAACTAGATTTTACAAGCCTCTATCCGACTCTAATGTTGAAGAATAATCTGAGCGGTGAGACCGTCAATTGCAAATGCTGTCAGGACTCACCACTCCGTGTCCCTCAACTCAACTATAATATCTGTAGGAGACCGGGCATCGTCCCGCTCTCCCTAGAGATCATTCTTCGCAGAAGAGCAGAATACAAACGATTGGAAAACTCCATCCAAGACGAGTCTACACGATCAAAATTCCGCGAAAGACAATCCGCGCTAAAATGGATACTTGTCTGTTGCCTATCGCCTGATTCTCCTGTACTCATCCTCCAGAATGGAAGGGTGAGCTATCAGCATATTGGCAAAATTGTCGATAGGTATCTAGGCGATAGTATAGGAGTTGTCGATTGCCCCGAAGAACTGTTTGTTGCAGGAGTAGATTGCAATCTCAAGTCAAAGTTTTGTAAAGTTTCAAAACTCATCAAAGTATCCTCGCCCAAAAAACTCCTTAGAATAGCGCTGGAAGATGGCAGACAGGTCAAGTGCACATCCAACCACTCGTTCTATGTTTTGAGAAATGGAGGACTTGTTGAGACAAAAGCTGAGGATCTGTCGCTAGACGACTTTGTACCTGTTGCTAAGCGCGTTGTCAACGACAAAGTAGTCTCCAATATAGATCTCCTAGAAAGTATTAGGGAAAAAATTGGCCTCGAAGAAAACGATCTTTGGCGTGCTAAGAGCGAAAGCTTACGACGGTTCGTGGAAGAATCTTCGAACCGGCTTGAGCATGCTCTGAAGAAAGAGAACAGACCGATTCAGAACTTGGGAGTCTGGCGAGAGAGTGGCATAATCCCCTTCCGATATCTACAACAGTTGTCTCTCTCAGAGAGCAATTCAGAATTATTAATTGGTCGCGGGAGAAGAAGAGGGGGCCACGTGGCTTGGCTGCCTGCTTCACTCACCATAGATGAAGACCTCGGATTCTTTCTAGGATTCTATGTGGCTGATGGAAGTGCAGGAGAGAACTTCATCCGGCTCGACGTTGGCGGAAACGAGACTGAGATTATCAAACATCTCAGCAGGATACTCAAGAAAAAATTTGGACTCACACCTAGGATATACAAAGAATCCAAAGCCAACATGTACGTGGTTCAAGTTAACAGTGTAAGCCTTGTCCAGATACTTCAACGCGTTTTCGAACTCCCCTCCTCATCAGATACGGGCAAGCTGAAGGTCCCTCCACTTCTCTTCAACTCACCACGAGAAGCGATGTTGGGATTTCTCTCAGGACTTGTAGCTGGAGACGGGAGCATAAACAAGGCTCGAGACTACATATCTATCTCAACTCACTCCTACGCCTTTGCAGTACAGATAGGCTATCTTGCTCTCCACCTTGGAATATCCTTCAACATCCTCAGCGGGAGAAGACTTCACACAGTATATTTCATAGGTCCCAACGGGCTTCTCCCTTTCGCGGCATTTTTCCTCAAAAAGAGGCATAGAACTCGTTTTGAAACGATCAACACTAGTTGCACAACAGATTGTCGTCACGCCGTCTTCGAGATGCTTCCGGTGGAAGCGTCGGGCCTCAAAGAGATTGCAACATTGGCCCGCACAGTCAGAACACCTAGACTGGAAGGAAGGAACAGAGTTTGCCCTGAACGCGCAAGAGAATCTCTTCGAAGAATAACACAAAGCACACACTTTCCTACATTACAAAAAGCGCATTCTAGGATAGAGAAACTGCTAGAGGGAGACATTGGGTTTGTTGCAGTAAAAAAGATCGAAGAAGTCGAGGCCGCTTCTCCCTACGTTTACTGTTTTCAGATCGCTGATGATCGTAATCTCCCTGGGTTCTTTACAGGAAGCGGGGGTGTTCTCGTTCACAACTGCTTCGGCTATCTTGGATTTAAGAACGCCCGGTTCGGAAAGATCGACGCGCACATTGCTACATGCGCCTTCTCTCGAATCATCCTCGAACGTGCAGTCGCGATAGCCGAAGCTAGAGGCTTCAGACTTGTTCATGGAATCGTTGATTCTATGTGGCTTACAAAACCCGGAGCGATAGCGGCTGATTATGAGGAGCTATGTGCAGTGATCAAAAAGGATCTAGATCTCCCCCTGAGTTTTGAGGGCCAGTACAAGTGGATAGTTTTCCTCAACTCCAAGACAGACCCGCAAGCGCCAGTCCTAAACAGGTACTATGGCATCTTTCAGGACCGGACCCTCAAGGTTCGGGGAATCGATGTTCGACGCCACGACACTCCTAAGATAGTTGAGAATTGCCAGACACAGATGCTTGCAGTCCTAAAAGAAGCGGATAATTCCCGGGAGTTTCAAGCCCTTATTCCCCAAGTTCTCACGACACTCAGAGTATACGCTTCAAAACTGCGAAGCGGCACCGTCCCTATTGAAGAGCTGATAATAACGAAGAATTTGAGCAAGATGCCTAACGAGTATACTCACCGAGTGCCCCAAGCAATCGCGGCCCAGTGTCTAATCGACGAAGGAGGAACAGTTCATGCGGGACAGCAGATAAGTTACGTTCTGACAATTGACCCATCAACAATTCCTGAAAGCCAAGCCTTGCCCCCAGAACTTGCGGACGATGCTACCGTCTACGACCCTGAAAGATACGTTGACCTACTCGTTTCGTCAACAGCGAACCTCTTGCTACCCTTCGGATATGACGTCAAGTCATTGGCTTCAAGTCTAGGTAGACCACCGAGAGCATTCCATTACAGTCCTAATTCCACGGCCCATCAGATGCAAATCCGGCTATCACGCTAGACCATTGCGGCGCTTCTCAAATCTTAAACCCAGAGTAGCTGATTGAGAGTCGAACGTGTCATGAGAAAGGAACTAGTCAGAACAGGACCTGCGCCAATGAACTTGCCGTTCTCGCCAGGAATAAAGTTCGGAGATTTAATCTTCGTTTCAGGTCAAGGACCCATCGACCAGAACGGCAAAGTAGTGCCAGGAGACGTCAAGTCCCAGACCAAAACAACTCTCGAGAACTTCCGAAGAGTACTGGTAGCAGCGCAATCAGGCTTGGAATACGTACTTCAGACAACCGTATACCTAAGCGACCTAAACGACTATTCGAGTATGAACGAGGTCTACTCCACGTTTTTCCCCGATCCTAAGCCTGCAAGGGCCGCGGTACGGGCCGACCGTTTGTTCGGTATGAAGGTGGAGATTCAGGGAATAGCATATGTTCCTCGCTAGAGCGAGACGTTTCAAGAAATCCCTGTTTTCGCATCCAGATCTTTCTATGTCCGACTGACGCGTTTTCCGGTTGAACCTTTACCTTGGCTACGAAGAACAGCTATGAAAACTATGGCAGCTTCTGCGATCGCTGCTACAATAGCGAGTTGGCGACCATAGATGAAGCCCTGCCCTTTTCCGGAGGCGGCGGGCGAAGGACCGGGCCCGGATCCTGGAGTCTGAGTCAGAATAGTGTTGCCAGCTTCTCGACTATTGTCGAGTAAACTGAGTTCCCCTTGAACTGGAGGAACAACGACTACTACAGTATAGTTTCCCGGCCGGTATGCCGTAGTATTCCACATTAGCCGACCCATGTAGATAGCTGCTGGCGCCAATTTGAACACAGACTGATCCGCAACCCGTGTTGCATTCGCATAGGCTTGTAGCTCGAAAGTTTCGGAGGATGACCCGTGATTTGACACCGTCGCATTGATCGAGACAAAGCTGCCGATTGTCGCTGTCTCTTGGACCCGGGCTGAGACGATGGCGATATCGTGGACGGGCGGGACGATTTGTAGAGACGGGAGGACTTCTAGAGAGAGGATTGCTGATTTTTCTAGACCTCCTCCTCTCGCGAGAACAGTGATGTTGAACCGGCCTACTGGAGTTTGAGCACTTGCCGTGATAGACAAAACTGACGAGAAGGAGGGTCTTCCAGACATTGGAGCAAACAGAATCTCTGTAGCTGCAGGCACACCCTTAGCAGACATGGTTACTTGCGCGGGAGTTCCGGAGAGGTAGGTCACTAGCGCGTGAACCAGGCTGGTTGATTGCTGATCTTGTTTGAGATTCGTCGGGCTCAGGGACAAGGTGAAGCTAATTGGACACGTGGGAGTGTCTTCGTCTTCTTCGGCAACATTGTTCGTTGTCGAGCCGCTTTGCATGCTTGAGGTTGCTTGGCCAAGCCCGTCTGTCTCGCAGATGCTCATTGGTCGGTTGCCATCAAGATAACTGGACCATGGATTGGGAACAACCCGGCCGCTCAGTTTCTGCTCAACCATTGTACCGCGATCTATGGCGAGATACAACGCCATAGCTAGTAGCACACAAGCTAACATTGTCACCTTAGGCGAGAGCAACCCCTCACGTGATTTACGCCCTCCAGAATGCGAGGTCTGGCTTTCTCAATCTTTCGGATCTTCCCTCCTCGGTGCAACAGGACCATTTTCAAGTGCCTGCCTCGCGCAAATGCCCTCTCCAGTCTGAGATTCCCGACCCATACAACCTACAGAATTATATCGGCGTCCTCTCACGATCTGAGAAGGAACACTCTTGACAGTTTTGGCAGAGGTCGTATCGAAAGAGACGCCGGAAGTTGTTGAGTTCAATCAGTTGAAAGCCCGAACAACATCAGAAGCACTAACAGAGCTCGCAAATGAGTTTGGAATCGTCTATGTCACCGCATTAACCCGTCAGGGTTGCTCTGGATGCGAGACCCAGAAACCACTCTTCAAGACGTTGGCGGAGAAGCTGACTCGGGAGAACGCCGATAAGGTTCGATTCCGTAGCCTTCAAGTGAACTATCACGATGGTGACAAGAGAGAGTCTTGGAACGCCAAGCGAATTTTCGGCCACGCTGCATATCCGACTTACACGATCCATGTCAGGTCCCACGTGGGTCCTCTTGAGATCTACCGGGCCGTTTATCCTCCGATGGAGGAGTTGGAGAAACAGATCAGGGAATCGTTCGAGCTCGCAGAATTCTACAAGACCGAGGCCCAAGCCGCGTTAGGAACAAAAATCTGAAAAGCTCTAGTCACGGTCCAAGTCGAACTTAGGAATCAACGAGGTTCTGGACGATCAATTGAAAACCAAAAACGGATCAAAATCTGCAGGAAAACAGCAGAAGAAGGAAATTCAAACTGTAAGTCTCGGAAAGATGTCGGGGGAACTGGGACCCTTGGTGGATTTTCTTAGAGAGCATGTTAAGGATCTAAAGGGTCGGGTTTTGACCAAGGGGAACCAGATTCAGGTGGAAGGAGTAAAGCACAAGCAGGTCAGACTATTCTTGCACAAGTTTCTGCGCCACGCAGGCCTTGACGATCATAGGGTACTGAGCCAGTCTGGAATATTGGAAATTGTTCCTCCACCCGTCACGACACATCCGAGGCGTGAAGAAGGAACCACACCTCCAGCGGCGGCAACTATGCCCTACCTCTTCCCCGGCACTCCTGCTCCAGCTGTCGCCGAGAAGAAACGTAGGAAAAAGTCCTAGTCGCCCTTCACCGGTTCGCCGGCCTTTAGCCGGCCGACAATCTCGACAACATATCCTTCAGCATCGTGAAAGCTTGCCACGCGATTCCCCCAAGGCCGGTTGGCAGGCTTGTCTTCGAACTTGACACCCTTGCGCTGTAATGACGAGTAGACCTCGTCCACATCGTCTACTTCAAGGTGCAACTCGACCGTCAGCCGATCCAGTCGGCTTCCTTTCTTTAGACGGTGAAGTGCAAGCCTTGATCCCTTCGTGTCGAACATGATGAAGCTATCATTCTCTTCGGTCACGGGTAGTCCCAGAATCTCTTTGTAGAGAGTCTTCTCTTCGTCGAACTTGACCGCCCAGAGAGTCATGTAGGAAAGGTTTCTCAGTCTCATCGTCTCATATTCGGATTCTTCTTGCTCTTAGCTGTTCCAGAAACGGAGCCGCCGGGCATGAAGATCGCCCGGAACAAGCCCTAATCAGAAATCGGGGCATGCGATTCTGATCTGCGAGATCTTCACGCTGATTCTAGCGCATAACTTGCAGCTGGAAAACGGTCGACCGTTCTATTCTGCGCCCTGAATTGCAAGATTCGCCTAGAACAACTTCAGCTGGCGAGGCCCCTCTCCAAAAAATCTCAAAAGTAGTTGATCCCCGCGACACGAGAGTGCTCTTTGGATTCTCTACTCGCTAAGGGATAAGGCCTCGGAAAAGAGGGCCCTTTGGAAGTCGTGGTTGCGTAAGGGTGGTTTAGAAGGCGGGTCTGGTGCGGTGGTTCTCGTAGAGTATCTTGCGCTCGTAGACGCCCATGACCCAGTAGAGGCCGATTACGAGGAATAGTCCGAGGATGAATATGATGATGTTAGCATTGGCACCTAGGGAGTTGATCACGGCTTGACGCGCTGTGTCTGTGAATAGGGTCATCCATGTTAGGGAGACGAGGAGGGCTGCGGGTAGGGTCAGTCGGAACATTCGTAGCATCATGAGCTCTTTCTTTGGGCTTGCCATTTCTAGTCGGAACCGCCCGTAAGGGTGCAGGCATTTCATAGCGCTTTTGCAAGAATCCGTCTATGAAGTCAGCACGATCCCACATCAAATCTAGCGTCTATCTGCGGCTCATCAACCATGTTCGTGGAAATAGGCAGTACCCTATTCCGTAAAAATGGATAGATCGATGTCACAAATGAGACCAGAAAGACGCTGAAAACACTACAACAACTGGTTCTTACTAGACTTTTCAGCCCCGTGAGTGGTTGGAAACTTACATATTCCGCGAGACACAGCGCCACACTCGTGGCCGCCGTAACGTAGCTTGGTAGCGTACAGGCCTGAAAGGCCCGAGAAAGCCTTGGCCAGTGGAGCCTGGAGGCCGGGTTCAAACCACCCCAACAAGGTGTGAACGTCCCGGCGGCGGCCCCACAAACAAGACTTAACAAACAAACCGAGAAACCACGCGAACCGTGGGCCGGTAGTTCAGCCTGGTATACTGACGAATCTCAGGCCAAAGAACGTCCGGTTTGCAAGCAGACGACGAAGCCAATACTCCGGAAGGCCGCGGGTTCAAATCCCGCCCGGTCCACCATAACAACCTAGATCCGAAAACTCTGAGTCACGACCCAATAATCAGATTTCGAATCATTATTATCCACAACAAGACTTTGAAACGCTCAAGCCATTGCGAGGCAGAATCATAGCCCTAGAAGGAATAGACCAGTCAGGCAAGAGAACCCAGACACGACTCCTAGCCAATGAGCTCAAGAAAGAGGGCGCAAAAGTTAGCACTATCAGCTTCCCCATCTACAAATCACCTTCAGGCAGACAAATACAACGGTTCTTGGAAGGGAAGCAAAAATATCCGGCGGCAGCACTCCACATGCTCTACTCCCTAAACAGATGGGAGAACCAAGGACAGATAATCAAGCTGACCCAGAATTCAGATTATGTAATTGCAGACAGGTACTACCCGTCAAATTTGGGATACGGAGTTTCGAGAGGCCTCAGCTTGGACTGGCTTCAAGGATTGGATCGAGGTCTGCCTACAGCCAGCCTCGTCATAGTCCTCGACGTACCCGTACATTCATCATTCGCGCGAAAGTCGAGAGGCAGAGATGTTCACGAGAAAAACAGACAGTTATTGGTGAAAGTCAGACGGACATATCGAACACTGGCAAAGAAGCTAGGTTGGAAAATGGTTGACGCAACACGTCCTGTTGAAGAAGTACACGAGGCCGTCTGGAGACTCGTCAGAAAGAAGTTCGGATTTACATCTTGAGAATCGGATACATGGTTAGGTAACGTCAACGGCCTCTAACTCGATCTGACCGTAGCGGTCGCGGGCCAACTCAACATTGAGCTCTTGAACGATGAGCCTGATCAGCTCGTCTGGTTCAACCCTTCTCACACCCTTCAGGTGATGAACCAGGACCTCGACTCTCCCCGGCTGGAAAACTAGCCGTAGGATGTAATGATCCTCATGGACCCTGTGTTGTCTACTATCATTCACAGAGTAGTGAAGCTGAATAGTCAGGTCTAATGTGTTGAACGAGCCGCGATTTTCGATCCTGTGCAAGACTCGCTCCTCTTCCTTGGAATCGAGAACGTCGAACCCGTCGCCATTACCGATTCCCAACCTGAAGACTAGCTGTCCTTTCAAGTAACCATCTTGATCAGCTACCGTAATTTCCTGAGGCTTCGGATTCTCTCGGAGAGAGGCTAAGGCAGAAACGAGAGCCTTCTGTAAGGATTCAGGATTGATGTCAAAAGAAAACGACGCCCGCGCGTGCAGAACAGTCGGGAAATTATCAACAGTGCCCAGCGACGGATCTTCCTCGAGAAAAGTTGGCAAGAGACTACACGAGATGATCTCTCGATTGGCGAAACTATATCCTTTGTTAAAGCACAACTCTGCTGTTGGAACGTTCATATTCGTCGAAAGCAGTTTCTGAACCAACCATGCACCGCAAGAACGCTGCCCAGCTCTGGAGAAAGTGTCCCTCCTGCCAAAGAGAGCTCTTCTCTGAAGATCACTTCTGCGCAACTTGCAACCAATGCCTAGACTGCTGCCAGGGAACCCATGCCGCGCACCAGTCCCAGAAAGCCGCCCATTAAATCTGCGACACGGATCTCCGAGTGTGGAAATCTTTTAATGAAGAAGATCGAGAAGCCTTCTTTGGGCTAGGATGCGTCTAGGACCACAGGGCCCTTTCGAGAGTTTGGTGAGATGGCTTGCAAAAGGCAAAAAGGAAAGAGGAGTACGAGGCCAGAATCAAGCAGGCCCTAGGCGTTCTGAACGAAGTCTCAAACGATAACACTACACCGCGCAATATTCGTCGAGCAGCGAAAGACGCAATGGACGCTCTACAAGCAGTGTCGAACACGATTGGCGTTAGAGCATCGAACGCAATATCGTTACTGGATGAGATCGGGCAAGACCCCAACATGCCACCTTACACTCGCGTAAAGCTCTGGAATGTTGCAAGCATCCTTGAAGCCGTCAAGGACTAGAATTCTACTGAAACGCTCCGACCATGGGACAACTATTTATCGATAATAGCCCTAGTTACGTCTCAGATCTCTTATCTTGAAAGTCCCCCGGATCCTCCCCTACATACTGGGCCTAGTCGTACTCGCGTTCGCCTTAGGCTCGCTCCCCCGTGGAGGATCTGGAGGAAGCCTCCTCTTCCGAGCATATTGGTTGCTCTACTTGGTGTATCTTGGACCTGTGCTGATTCTTGCCGCAATGATCGCTGTCGTGATCATGATTGGGCTAAACTATCGGAATATAGGAGCGGCAATCGGTTTTGGGATGGCTCAGCGAAGAAGAGCGCGTAAGCGTCGTTCTCGCCACACAGTCTTCATCCAACTGTTTTTCTGGGCACTGGCTCTAGGAGTGCTCATTGAATACAAAGGCAGTATTTTTAACCCAACTAAGGGAGCAAATTCGACCATCGTTTCAAACATCGTGGGGCAGGACCCTACCTCTCCCGGTCTCTCTCAGATAGGCGGGATTCTGCCTGTTCTTTCCGGTCTAGTGCAGAACACATGGTTCAGCCTTGCATTTCTAGGCCTTCTCATCGTAGGGGGCGTCGTTCTTGTCGAGGGCTATAGAGTCTCCCTCAAGGAGACCCATGACCTGAGAATCCAAGATTTGCAGTCGAACCGAGAACAGGGCTTGCTAGCAGTTCAAGAAGCAATCAAGTTCGTCCATGACGTAGCATCCGACCCTAGAGACCGAATCATCGCATGTTATCGGTACCTGACGGCAACCGTGTCCAGACTGGGCGCACATGTTACATCGGACCAGACGGCAAGGGAACTCGAAGCCGCGGTGCGGTCAACCTTTGCACTCAAAGGTGCATCGATCACCGACCTTACGCAACTGTTTGAAGAGGCTCGTTACAGTCTTCATGAGATCACGGAAAGTGACGTTGACAAGGCACGCGGGGATCTTGAGTCTGTTGCCGAAGAACTCAAGACTCATCTGCAAACCGAGACTTGAACACGATCAAGCTACTCTTTTTGTCCGGCATCGCGTACGCCCTCCTTCTCATCCTAGTTAGAGGAGTTTTTCCCTCAGAATCTACACCTACAATTTCCCTAACAGGGGTCCCACTCATCGTCATACTCGTAATGATTGCCCGCGACCTTGCCAGAAAATCTACGAGCCCGACTGTCAGAAGAACCAGCCCCACAACCTCAAGTTTCCGAGGAAGTCCGGTTCAGTTCCTGAGTGGTCAGTTCCGGGTGGCTACCGACGCAAGCAATTCATACTTTGAGAATGTGGTACGAGCGAGGTTGAGGGAGCTCTTGACCGCCAAGGTTGCGCTCGAAACTGGCCAGGAAAGCGAGACGGTGCGAAGAATCCTCTTAGATCCAAGGGAAGGACCGCAGCTCCTTGAAGACGATTCTCTCTACCGCATGCTATATGGGCCTACCCCACGAAGTGGATTGGTAAGGATAAACTTGATCAGCGAGGCAATCGACTTCATTGGAGCCTGGAAGGGCTGAAGATAGAAGATGCTGGTCAGACCTGCCAGAGAATTATAGGTCAAGTAAAGAAAGTAATCGTAGGGAAGGACACTGTTCTCGAGAAAGTAATGTTTGCTCTCCTTGCTAACTCACACATTCTCTTCGAAGATTACCCCGGGCTAGCAAAGACACTGCTGGCGAGGAGCTTTGCGATGAGTATGGGATGCAACTTTTCCAGGATACAGTTTACTCCAGACTTGCTTCCCGCGGACATCACCGGGACCTACATTTACAACGTGAAATCAGGCGATTTCGAACTGCGTAAGGGTCCGGTGTTCACTAACATTCTGCTTGCGGATGAGATTAACAGAGCTCCTCCCAAGACTCAGGCTGCACTATTGGAGGCAATGCAAGAAAGACAGACCACACTGGATGGAAAGACACATTCGCTCCAAGACCCCTTCATTGTCATGGCGACTCAGAACCCGATTGAGTATGAGGGAGTCTATCCACTTCCAGAGGCCCAGCTAGATCGGTTCCTAGTAAGACTCCAGCTTGGATATCCGAGCCGAACGGAGGAGATAGAGATAATGCGACGTCGAATGGTGCGAGGCCAGGAGGATGTGGTTCTGGACCCGGTCGCGGATTCGGAGACAATTCGCGATCTGCAAAAGACGGTTGAAGCAATTCATGTCGATGACGATGTCTTGGGCTACATCGCTGACATCGTACTGGCGACTAGGACACAGCGTCAGATTGAGATAGGCGCCAGCCCAAGAGGGTCTCTCGCAATCTTCAAACTGAGCAGAGCCAGAGCAGCATTACACGGCAGAGACTATGTTATTCCTGATGACGTCAAGGAAGTTGCAGCACCTGCTCTTGTGCATAGGCTGATCATGAAATCGGAGTCATGGGTTAAGGGAACGAACCCGAACCAAGTCCTTGAAGACATCCTCAGAACGATTCCCGTACCCAGAGTCAAGTCTTAGTGCAGATTCTTGTTTACACCAAAGGCGATCCTGTACTTCCTACTGACTGGAGGATTGCTTACTCTTGCGTTGGTTCTGAACGACCTTGAGATCGGAGTCCTCATTCTGGGATTGGCGTCTCTCTTCTTCTTCTCCAACGTGTGGGGTCTCCCTGAGAAAGTGGACATCAAACTCGACCGAAGTATTGTCCCTGACGAGACGTTCGGGGACGAAGACATCCGAGTAGAGTCACGCATCCGAAATCTAACAGGTATGACTCTTGGAAACCTGGAGATTCACGAGGTTACGGATGATCGCATCATTCCAGAAAAGGGGGCTTCACATATTCTCGCGTCTATAGGACCCTCTGAAGAAATACGCCTCATATTCGAGCTTCCAAGTCCCCCTCGAGCAAATTACGAGATTGGTCCGCTCATAGCCAGAGTAAGAGACCCGTTCGGATTCTATCTCATCGAGAAAAAGCTTGCACCTGAGACTCTCTCTGTAATGCCGAGGCCTGAACGTCTCAGAGGAGTCCAGCTTCATCCCCGACATGTAGGACCGTGGCCGGGCGTTATTCCATCAAGAGTGTTGGGACTCGGGACGGAATTCTACAGCATGCGCGAGTACATTCCAGGGGACGATCCTAAGAGAATCAACTGGAAAGCCTCAGCAAGGTACAACGAATTAATCGTTAACGAAAACGAAGCGGAGAGAGTTACAGATGTGATGATAGTCCTTGATACGGACGTCACCTTTTTCGGACCGACGGAGGGCGAACTTTTCGAGCGGGAGGTTCAAGCCGCAGCATCGTTCACCCGTCTGTTGCTGAGGCAAGGGAACCGTGTCGGACTTGTCCTTCAAGGAGGAGAAAGGGGATCGATACCGGCAGGCTTCGGAAAAAGACATGAGAGAAGAATCCTCTATCTGCTGGCAGCTGCAAAACCGGGTAGAGCGACAGTCTCAACAAGCTATGTCGTGAATCTACTCGCCCGGCGAATGCTCCCCTCTCGATCACAAATTGTGATAATCTCGTCCCTCGTAGACCCCGAGATAAAGGAAGGTGTCAGACAACTCACAATCGCGGGGTACAGTATATTCGTCCTATCACCTTCGCCCACGCCACCTGTGTCATTCAAAGACCGGATCGAAGAGATAGCCTTCAAGCTGGTTATGTTGGAAAGATCTATCAGTCTTCTTGCATTAGAGAAATCCTCGACCGTCGTTGATTGGCCGAGCAGTGTCCCGCTGTCCGTCTTGATGTCGAAGGTGAGAAGCACACGGCGCTTGGCCGCAGCCTAGACTTCGTTCCCACTATTGTCACGCTGCTTCTTAGGATCAACTATGTCTTTCTGGCTCCATGGATTGTTCTGAGTCTTCCTCCAGCATCCCTTGGTCAACAGTCAACTCTCGTAACGGCAATAGTTGCAATCGTCGGGTTGGGAGGCATGGTGCTAAGAAGCAGAACTACGATCTGGCTAGCATCCGCGAGTTTGCTGCTACTGATAGTTTGGGGAAAAGTGGCTCGCGACCTTTACGGGCTGCCTGGGCCGGACAGTGCTCTGCTTCTCTTGCAATTCATGCTGGTTATCTTCCTCATGGAGGCCTCGACCACCACCCTCACCTTCGACTACACTATCAAACAGATAGAGGGAAAGGACGATGATCTCTCGACCCTGGCTAGAATGCGGGTGACGAAGTGGAGACGAGTGCAGCTCCTCAATCTTGGGAAACTCACGATAGCGTCTTTCGGGCTGACTCTCGGACTCCTGATACTCGGCAGTCTCGTTAGCGTGTCTGTCAACCAGATAGCTTTCAGTGCAATTCTAGTATTAGCAGCGTTTGTCGCGATTTT
>Ga0209588_1000240_pt1 | contig 14581 bp, 13 predicted proteins | sample Rivendell_Oct201_10_FD_188351 | JGI IMG/M metagenome (GOLD analysis project Ga0209588, IMG submission 188351) | Vadose zone soil microbial communities from the Eel River Critical Zone Observatory, Northern California, USA -... | ecosystem: Host-associated > Plants > Roots > Rhizosphere > Soil ...
GGAGCGTCAGGACAACTGGGAGACGACGGCGTGGGAAGGCGCCGCGCCAGGAGAGTCCCTGCACTGATCAGTCTCTTATCGTTCGGGCCTATCATCGAGAGCCGATGACCGCTAAGCGCGTCTGGCTGGCAATAGGGCTCGCGGTGATCGCCTCACAGGCTGGGCACCTGCTCGCGTACCAGCTTCGATTCGGGGCAGCCGCCCATCAGATTCAAAGCTCCGGCGCACACCTCTACTTCTCCGGCCTCGTACGCGCGAGCCTGGGTGTGGCCGCGATGCTGATCCTGTCCGGGGTGTTCGTGGTCGGCCTGGCGAGGATTCTCAGCGGCCGCCCTATTCGAGCTGACTCCACCCCGCCTTTCTTGCGCCTGTTAGCGGCGATGTTCACGCTCCAGCTGGCCTGGTTTGCCGGCCAGGAGGTGGTCGAGGCCCTCGTCGCCGGCGCGCCTGTCACCTCGGCGGCGGATCTCCTGCTGTGGGGGACGCTGGGCCAGCTTCCGGTGGCTTTGGTGGCCGCGGCGGGCCTGCAGTGGTTGCTGGCTCGCGTTGAGGCCGCGATCACCGAGATTCGCATCGCGCTCGCAAGCATCCCGAGTCAGCTCTTCTCGCCTGGGATTGCGATCCCCATCTGGATCCACGCCGGTCGAGCCTGGATCCTCAGGTCCGCGGCGGGTGCTTCGCTCGCCAAGCGCGGACCGCCTTCCTTCGTGCGCTTCAGCTCGTAACTGATCGCACGCGCGCACGCGCGCGCACAAATAAGAGATGGAAGAAAAATCATGAGTCGGAATCGAATCGCCGTCGTGATCGGCGTCCTCGTTGTCTTTGTCATCGTCGGCGGAATCCTGGTCTACGCCAAGCGTGGTGGCGGGCAGGACGTGACCATCAACGTCACCGTTACGGGCGGCAAGACCATGACGCCGAGCGATCTCACCGCGAGTCAAAACGACAACCTGACCATCAATGTCACCAGCGACACCGACGGCGAGGTGCACCTGCACGGCTACGACATCATCTTCGCCGCGAAAGCGGGTCAGACGGTCAGCAAAACGTTCAAAGCCGACAAGTCGGGCAATTACCCCATTGAATGGGAGAGCACGAGCACGGAGCTAGGCCGGCTGGTGGTCAGTCCATGATTCTTCTCCACGGTTTCGGACAGCGTTACGACCTGCCCATCTCGCTCGCGCTCTACCTTTACGCGGCGGCGGGTGTGGTCGTCGTCTCGTTCGTCCTCGTCTACCTTTTCGCGGGCGATCAGGTGGGCGGCAAAGCGATCCAGTACCCGCGCCGGCCGGTGCCGGCGCTGGTGCCGATCGCACGTTCGCGGTGGCCCCGACTCGTCGGGGGCGTTGTCGGAGTCGCCGGCCTGCTGGCCATCGTCATCACCGGCCTGTTCGGATCCCCCAAACCGGAGCTCAATCCGGTCGAGTATCTGACCTGGGTCTACTTCTGGGCTGGCGTGGTGATCCTGTCAGGGCTCGTCGGAAACCTGTGGTACCTGCTCAACCCGTGGGCAGCCATCTATGACGCAATCACCCGGTTTGTGCCCCTGCGGCCTATCGGGAAATTGCCCAGCGTCGGCATCTGGCCGGCGGTGGCCGCGTACTTTGCGTTCGCCTGCCTCGAGCTCACCAGCGGGATGTCCAACCGGCCCTGGCTCGTCGCCTCGCTCGCCCTCGTCTATGCCTTGGTGACTCTTGCGGGGATGGTCCTGTTCGGGCGCGACGAGTGGCTCAAGCACTGCGAAGGTTTCACGGTCCTCTTCAACATCATCGGCAGGTTCGGTCCTGTCGAGGCCGAGCGCGATGAAACGGGGCGTATCACCATGGTCTACTTGCGCCCGTGGGGGGTGGGCCTGCTCAGCCCGTCGCCTGCCGGCTGGGATCGCGTGATCTTCGTGATCCTGATGCTCTCAACTCTTGCCTTCGACGGCATCATCGCTCTGCGCCAGTGGCAGGACTTCACGGTCGCCCTCCAGCCGCTCTGGTTGCCATTGGGAGCCTTTGGATTCTTCTTCGTCCGCACGCTAGGCCTGATCTTGCTCACGGTCACCTTTCTCCTCGTGTTCATCACCTTCATGGAGCTGGTCATCTTCCTCGGCAAACGCAACGTCGACGTGAAAGCCACCATCTCCGCCTTCGCGCTGACCCTCGTGCCCATCGCGCTCGTCTACAACGCGGCTCACAACTACACCTACCTGGTCCTGCAGTCGCAGGCGCTGATCCCGCTGCTCAACGACCCGCTCGCGAAGGGATGGCATCTGCTGCCGGCGGTGGCGGGAATCAAGCCAAACTTCGCGCTGGCGCAGGCCTCGACGGTCTGGTACGCGCAGGTCGTGCTGATCGTGATCGGCCACGTCATCGCGGTGTACCTGGCGCACCTACGCGCGGGCGAGCGTTTCCGGACGGCTCAGCGCGCGCTGCTCAGCCAGTACCCCATGCTGTTGCTCATGGTCATGTACACGATGACCAGCCTGTGGATCCTCGCCCAACCCATCACCCGAGAGGCCGGATGAGTAGTTGACCTGGCCGGTCGACCTGACTGTCTACGCGGGCCTGGTGGTCCTCTTTCTGGGACACGCCTGGCTCGCGGGCACAGTCTCGGATGCTCGGCAATGGCACTCGCTCTACTTCGGCCTTGGCCTGATCAGCCTGTGGCTCGCGCTGGAGACGCCGCTGGACACGCTCAGCGACCGCTACCTGGACAGCGTGCACATGCTGCAGCACGTCCTTCTGGGTTTCGTCGCGCCGCCGCTGATGCTGCTCGGCCTGTCGCCCCAGATGGTCGAGCGCGTCCTCCGCGTGCCCGGCGTGCGCGCGGTCACCGAACCCGTGCAGGCGCAGGTGATCGCCGGCCTGGTGATGATCGTGTGGCATCTTCCACCGCTGTACAACGCGACCCTCTACTCCGAGCCGCTGCATGTGGTCGAGCACCTGGCGTTCATCGCGTCCGGGGTGGTGCTCTACTGGCCGATGCTCGTCGCGACGTCCGCGCATGCGCGCTGGCAGATGTCGCCAGGAGCGAAGCTCCTTTACATGCTGGTCGCGACGCTGCCGCAGGACGGAGTGGCGCTCGCGCTCATCTTCTCGCGCGTGCCCTTTTACGAGTTCTACACCCACGCTCCACGGCTCATCGCCTCAATCACCCCTTTGATCGACCAGACCGTGGCGGGCGCGGTGCTGATGGTCCTGGGCAAGGCGAGCATGGCGGTCGCCGCGTTGGCGGTCTTCTTCCGCTGGTTCGGCGCCGAGCATCGAGCCGACCGGGCCAACGTGGCGGGACTAGAATCCCGCTAAGGTGCGGTGAAGTACTACGAGAGTATTCTCGACATCGTCGGCAACACGCCGCTGGTGCGCCTGCACAAGGTCACGAAAGGCCTCAAACCAACCATCCTCGCGAAGCTCGAGCAGCTGAACCCTGGCGGGAGCGTCAAGGATCGCATCGGCCTGACGATGGTCGAGGAGGCCGAGCGAACCGGGCAGCTCCGCCCCGGCGGCACGATCATCGAGCCGACCTCCGGCAACACCGGACACGGCCTCGCCATGGTGGCCGCGATCAAGGGGTACAAGATGATCTTCGTGATGCCCGACAAGATGTCCGCCGAGAAGATCAGCCTCCTCAAGGCCTACGGCGCAGACGTCGTCGTGTGCCCGACCAATGTCGAGCGCTCGTCGCCGCAGTCTTACTACTCGGTCGCCGACCGCCTCGCGCGCGAGGTGCCCGGAGCGTTTCAGCCCAACCAGTACTTCAACCCGCGCAACCCGGAAGCCCACTACAAGACGACCGGGCCGGAGATCTGGGAGCAGACCGAAGGTCGCATCGATGTATTCGTCGCCGGCATGGGGACCGGAGGCACTATCACCGGAGTCGCCAAATACTTGAAGGAACGCAAGCCGGCCGTTCACGTAGTCGGCGCCGATCCTGAAGGGTCGCTCTACTCCGGCCCTATCGCACCCTATAAGGTCGAGGGCGTTGGCGAGGACTTCATGCCTGGGACGATGGACATCAAGATGGTCGACCAGATCGTCCAGGTCACCGACAAGGAATCGTTCGTCGCCGCGCGCCGCCTGGCGCGTGAGGAAGGCATCCTGGTGGGAGGCTCGTCGGGACTCGCGCTGCATGGAGCGCTGGTGGTTGCGCGCGAGCGCGGGCCGGCCGAGGTCATCGTCGTGCTGTTTCCGGATACCGGCCGCAACTACCTCAGCAAGTTCTTCAACGACGAGTGGATGCGTCAGAACGGCTACCTGGCTCGACTCGGCGCTGTGCGGATCCGCGAAGTCCTGCTGGCCCATACCCAGGGTGTGCCGAAGCTCGTTACGGTGGAAGCTCGCACATCAGTTGGCGCGGCGATCGACCTGATGCAGCAGTACGGCATCTCGCAGCTGCCCGTCGTCGACGATTCGGACGGCCACGGCGTCATCGGCACGCTGCAGGAGCGAACCTTGCTCGATCGTGTGTACCGCGACCCCGCGGTGGTCACGACCGCCGTTTCTGCCGCGATGGATGCGCCGCTCAGCCAGGTGGGCGTCGACTCTTCATTGGACGATGCGTTCGAGCCGCTGCTCCGCGGCGAGCAGGCCGTGCTTGTGGTCGAGGCGGGAAAGCCGGTCGCCATGATCACGCGCGCCGACCTGCTCGAGTTCGTCGCGCACCGCGGCCAGGGCTGAGCTTGTCGAAGGACGGGGCAAAAGGCTGGGGCTTTGCGACCCGAGCCCTGCACATCGGCCAAGGACCTGACCCGGCCACCGGTGCTGTAGTCCAGCCGATCCACCTCGCGACCACGTTTGCGCAGCAGGGCGTCGGCAAGCACAGGGGCTTCGAGTACTCCCGTTCGGGCAACCCCACGAGGGCCGCGCTGGAGGAATGCCTCGCCGGGCTAGAGGACGCGAAGCATGGTCTTGCTTTCTCGTCCGGCCTGGGTGCGGAGACCACTCTCATGCTGCTGCTCAACCCTGGTGACCACGTCGTCTACATGGAGGACGTGTACGGCGGAACATTCCGCCTCTTCGACAAGGTGCTGAAGCGCTACGGCATGACGTTCACCGCCGTGGACGCGGGGGACATGGATGCCGTGGACCGGTCGATCACTCCCGCGACCAGGCTTGTGTGGCTGGAGTCGCCGACCAATCCCCTCATGCGCATCGTCGACATCGACGCGGTGAGCGAGGTGGCGCACAGCCACGGCGCGATGGTCTGCGTGGACAACACCTTTGCGACCCCCTACCTGCAGCAGCCGCTCCATCTCGGTGCCGACTTCGTCGTGCACAGCTCGACGAAGTACATCGGCGGACACAGCGACGTGGTGGGCGGCGCGATCATGACCAACAACGACGAGTTGGAGCAGAGGCTCCGATTCCACCAGAACGCCGTCGGCGCGGTGCCTTCGCCTTTCGACTGCTGGCTGTTGCTGCGCGGCATCAAGACGCTCGCGCTGCGTGTCGACCGCCAGAGCCAGAACGCCATGGAGGTGGCGCAGGTTCTGGAAAAGAACAAAGCGGTGAAGCGGGTCTACTATCCAGGACTCGCATCGCACCCCAGCCACGCTGTCGCGTCGCGCCAGATGCGGATGTTCGGCGGCATGATGAGCATCGAGGTCGCCGACGAAGCGACAGCGCTGCGCACGCTGGAGCGCCTCAAGCTGTTCGCCCTGGCGGAATCGCTCGGCGCCGTCGAATCGCTGGCCGAACACCCCGCCCTGATGACCCACGCGTCGATCCCGGCCTCCGAGCGCAAGCGGATCGGAGTGGGGGACGGCCTGATCCGCCTGTCGATCGGCGTCGAGGACGTCGCCGACCTGATCGCCGACCTCGAATCCGCCCTGGCCTAGACTTTCCTGACCGTGCCACCACGCGAGCTGCCCAGCCGCACCCTCTACCAGGGGCGTGATCGTGCCGCGGCGCGCTCCTTCCTGCACGCAATCGGGCTGACCAACGCGGACATCGACAAGCCGTTCGTCGGGGTCTCCAACGTCTGGACCGAAACGATGCCGTGCAACTTCGGGCTGCGCGACCTGGCGGCGCCATTGAAAGCCGGCATCAAGGCCGCCGGCGCCAACCCGATGGAGTTCAACACGATCGCCATCTCAGACGGCATCACGATGGGCAGCGAGGGCATGAAGACCTCGCTGGTGAGCCGCGAGGTCATCGCCGATGGCATCGAGCTCATGGGGCGCGGCCACATGTTCGACGCGATGGTGACCCTGTGCGCGTGCGACAAGACGATCCCCGCCTCAGCCATCGCGCTGGCGCGTCTTGACCGACCGGGAGTCCTTCTGTACGGCGGCTCGATCATGGCGGGCATGTTCCGAGGCAAGCAGGTTGCGGTCGGAGATGTTTACGAGGCCGTCGGCGCCGCTGCGGCCGGCAAGATCACCGACGCCGATCTCGCCGAGCTCGAGGCGGTGGCGTGCCCGGGTGCGGGCGCATGCGGCGGCCAGTACACCGCGAACACGATGTCCATGGTCATGGAGGTCATCGGCCTTTCACCTGTCGGCTTCAACTCGATCCCCGCGATGGATCCAAAAAAGCACCCTGCGGCTGAAGCGATGGGCCGTGTGGTCATGAACGCGCTCGAAGAGGACCTGCGTCCATCGCGCATCCTGACGCGTCGCGCCTTCGACAACGCGATCGCGGCAGTGGCGGCAAGCGGTGGATCCACCAACGCGGTTCTGCACCTGCTCGCGCTGGCGCGGGAAATTGGCGTGGAGCTGGCAATCGACGACATCGACCGGATCAGCCGGCGCACACCTTTGTTATGTGACCTCAAGCCAGGTGGGCGTTTCGCCGCCGTCGAGCTGCACCGCGCCGGTGGCATCGCGCTGCTGACACGGCGCCTCATCGAAGGGGGCTTTATCGACGGAGACGCGCTTACTGTCACCGGCCGCTCACTGGGCGAGGAGTGCGAGTCGGTCACCGAGACCGCCGGCCAGGAGGTCGTCGCGCCGCTCTCCCGCCCGCTGCGCGCGGAGGGCGGCCTTGTCGTGCTGCGCGGAAACCTTGCCCCCGAGGGAGCCGTTGTCAAGATCACCGCGCACACGACCACTTCGCACCGCGGACCCGCGCGCGTGTTCAACCGCGAAGAAGACGCCTTCGCCGCGGTCTACGCGGGTCGGATCAAGCCAGGCGACACCGTTGTCATACGGTACGAAGGGCCGAAGGGTGGGCCGGGCATGCGCGAGATGCTGGTGGTCACGGCGGCGATTGTCGGCGAGGGTCTCGGTGACTCCGTCGCGATGGTCACCGATGGGCGGTTCTCGGGAGCGACGCAGGGGCTGATGGTCGGCCACGTCGCGCCGGAGGCTGCGGTGGGCGGCCCGCTCGCGGCCCTTCAGGATGGCGACATCATCGACATGGACGTGGACAGCCGCAGATTGAATGTCGAGGGCGTGGACATCGAAGCCCGCCTGAAGAATTGGTCGCCGCCCGAACCGCACTACCGAAAGGGTGTGTTGGCTCGCTACGCGCTGCTCGTCGGCTCGGCCTCCGAAGGGGCGATGCTCAAGCCCTAGCTGGGTTGGCGAAACCTGGAACCCAATCCGCCCCGTTGGCGCCACAGGTACGGAATTTTCGCTCCGCAAACGCCCCGTTGGCGCCAACGGTGCGTAATCGGGGTCTCTAAGGCCTAGCATCCGGCGCGTGAGGCTGGCCTTCCTCTCGGTCGCCACAGCCTGTGCCGCGACGATCCTGACGGCCGGACCGGCGCTGGCAGATGCTGCCTCGCCATGGTCACCCGGTGATCCGGTGGGAGTTCCCTCGGGCGCGGTTCAGGACGTGTTCATCGAGCACGAGGACCTGTCGATGGATCTCTCCGGGTTGAACGCATCCAACCCGGATGGCCGTCCCACTGCGGCGATTGGCGCCACCTATACCCTTCGCAACGACGGCGAAGCAAAAGGGATTGACCTCATCTTCATCACCGCCTCTAATGACGTCAGCAGCGTCAAGGTGGTTCTCGACGGCGCGGCGATCCCGGCCAAGGTGGGGCCGCTCGGCCCGGTGCCGCCGAGTTGGATGCCGCCTCGCGGCACGCCTAGTCTGCGAGGGGGGCCCGACCTGCCGTACTACGTGTACAACGCGGCCGGACTGACGTTTCACATCTTTCTCGGCCCAGGCCGGCACAACATGGTGACCCGATACCAGGCCCGGCCCACGGTCCTCAGCGGAATTGCCTCTAATTCCGAGCCGGTCTCGTGGCAGCTTGCATTCGTGCTGTCGCCGGCGCGGCAGTGGAAAGGCTTCGGTGATCTTGACGTCTCGGTCATCGTGCCTTCCGGATGGCTCGCGGCGGTCCGGCCCGGCCTGAGCCGCAGCGGCAATGTGCTGAGCGGCCACTTCGATGGCATCCCGGCCGACGCCATCGGCGTGACCACGGAGATACCGGTGCTGGTGCCTCCGGACTGGAGACTGATCGCCTGGAACTGGGGGCTCGTCGGAGTCCTCATCTTGAGCGTGGTCATCGGCTGTGTCGGAGCAAGGCTGATTCGATGGCCGTTGACGCTCGCTCTATTCAGCGCGACGCCGGTCTTCGCCTTCGCCCTGGCCATCGCCGTCGGCTACGGAGATTATTTTCGTAGAGCCGATATTCCATTCGCACAGCAGTCATGGTCCGGGTCTAAAGGAGCCGGGATCGAGTCCTTGTTCGTGGTGGTCGCTGCTTTCGTGGCCGGCTTCGCGCTCTACGTGTTCGGCGCTTCGCTCGGGATTGCCATCGGGACGGTGTGGCGGCGCGCCACGGTTCGGCCGCCTACTTCACCGCCGGCAGCCAGGCCGCCCGTCGAGTTTCAAAAGCAGTGATGTCAGCTCCGTGCCGTTCGACCAGTCCTATCTCGTCCAGACCGCCCAGCAGGCATTCCCGCGCGAACGGGTCGATCTCGAAGCGGTAAGCGAAGCCCTCGCCACGAACCTCTTGCTTCTCCAGGTCCACCGTCACCAGCGCAGCCGGGTCCTCCGACGCAAGGTCGATCAGGTGCCGCACTTGACTCGCCGGCAGCACCACCGCCAGCAATCCTGTTTTGTAGCAGTTGGCGAGAAAGATGTCGGCGAAGCTCGGCGAGATGATCGCCTTGAAACCAAAATCGCGCAGCGCCCATGGCGCGTGCTCGCGCGATGACCCGCACCCGAAATTCGCGCCGGTCACCAGCACAGATGCCCCCGCGTGATCCGGCTTGTCGAGCACGAAGTCCCCGCCGGCCCGCCAGTCGAAAAAAAGGAACGGCCCATAACCCGCCCGCTCGATTCGCTTCAGGAACTGCTTGGGAATGATCTGGTCCGTGTCGACATCCGCGCGATCCAGCGGCGCCATCCGACCGGACACTCTGGAAACAGGCTGCACTACAGCAGCTCCCGCACGTCGACCACGTGTCCCGTCACCGCCGCAGCCGCCGCCATCGGCGGGCTCATCAGGTGCGTCCGCCCGCCCGACCCCTGCCGCCCTTCGAAGTTCCGGTTGGAGGTCGAGGCGCATCGCTCGCCCGGCGCCAGGATGTCCGTGTTCATGCCGAGGCACATCGAACAGCCGGAGTTGCGCCACTCGAAACCGGCCGCCTTGAAGACCAGGTCCAACCCCTCTTCCTCGGCCGCCCGTTTGACCATCGTCGATCCGGGCACGACCATCGCGCGGACCTTGGGGTGGACATGCTTGCCCCGGATCACGCTCGCGGCAGCGCGCAGGTCCTCGAGCCGCGCGTTGGTGCACGAGCCGATGAACACCCGGTCCACCTCGATGTCTGCCAGGGCCATCCCCGGGCGCAGGTCCATGTAGATCAGCGCGCGCTCGTCGGTATCGGACCGGGGCTGTGGGACCCGTCCGGTCACCGGCGCCACCTGGCCCGGGTTGGTGCCCCACGTGACGTGCGGCTCCAGGTGCGAAGCGTCGATCTCGATCTCGCCGTCGAATGAGGCCTCGGCATCGGTCGAGAGTGCGCGCCACGAATCGAGCGCCGCCTCCCAGGCCGCGCCCTTGGGCGCGCTCGGCCTGCCTTCCAGGTACTTGAACGTCGTGTCGTCAGGCGCCACCATCCCGGCTTTGGCGCCCCACTCGATCGACATGTTGCAGATCGTCATGCGTCCTTCCATGGAGAGGCCGCGGATCGTTGGACCCCGGTACTCGACCAGGTGTCCCTGCCCATGAGAAGTGCCCGTCCGGCCGATGAGGCCCAGCACGATGTCCTTCGCGGTGACGCCCAACGGCAGCTCGCCCGAGATGGTCACCGCGAGGTCACCCAGGCGCTTTTGGGGAAGGCACTGTGTCGCGAGCACCAGCTCCACCTCTGACGTCCCGATGCCGAACGCCAGCGCCCCAAACGCCCCGTGCGTCGAGGTGTGCGAGTCGCCGCACACGATCAGCATCCCCGGCTGGGTCAGGCCGAGCTCAGGGCCGATCACGTGCACGATGCCCTGTCTCCGGCTGCCGATCTGGTAGAGGGGGATGCCCTCCCGGCGGCAGTTCTCCGCCAGGACCTCCATCTGCTTCCGCGAGAGCTCGTCAGCCGTCCTGACGCCACCCAGCGTCGGCACGTTGTGGTCCATGGTCGCCAGCGACAGGTCCGGCCGCCTGACCTTCCGGCCTGACAACCGGAGGCCTTCGAACGCCTGCGGCGAGGTGACCTCGTGGACCAGGTGGAGGTCCACGTAGAGCAGATCGGGCTCGCCCGGCGCGGTCGATACCACGTGCGAGTCCCACAGCTTCTGGGCGAGGGTCCTGGGCATTGAACGCCAACTCTACCCAACCCCTGTGGGCGAAATTTGTGCCCGGGACACAACCCAACGAGGGTCTCGATCGTTAGTATTCAATGTCCCGATGGCCGGTTCTTCTCGCACCCTCGTACTCCTTCTTGGACTCCTGGGCCTTATTGGCTTCGGACGAACGGGGGCGCGCGCGAACTAACCAGACCACCAAGAGTAGATCGCAAAAGCCCCCGACCGAGAGGTGGGGGCTTCTTCATTTCTAAAGGAGTAACGAAGCCAAGTGACCGGAGCGGACATGATCCTGGAGGCGCTCGAGCGCGAGGGAGTCGAATACATATTCGGCTATCCCGGCGGCGCCAACCTGCCCATCTACCAGCACCTCCCCGAGCATCCGAAGCTCAAGCACATCCTGGTTCGCCACGAGCAGGGCGCCGCGCACATGGCGGACGGTTACGCCCGCGCGTGCGGCAAACCAGGCGTCGTGTTCGCCACCTCCGGCCCTGGAGCTCTGAACCTGGTGACCGGGCTCTGCACCGCCTACATGGACTCTGTTCCCATGATCGCGATCACCGGGCAGGTCAACAGCACACAGGTCGGGCGCGATGCCTTCCAGGAGTCGGACGTCATCGGCGCGACCAGCTCCGTGACCAAGCACAGCTACCTCGTCACGAGCATCGACCAGCTCCCCCGCGTTATCCACGAGGCCTTCCACATCGCCACCACCGGCCGCCCGGGTCCGGTGCTGATCGACATCTGCAAAGACGTGCAGATGGCCGACGCCGAGAGGATCACTCCGGAGCGGTTGGAAATCCCTGGCTACCAGCTGAACGGCCACGTGAACCTCGACGGAGCGATGGCGGCCGCGCAAGCGGTGGCAAACGCCGAGCGTCCCGTCATCCTCGCCGGCCACGGCGTGCTGCTCAGCCATGCCGAGCCGCAGCTGCGTGAGTTCGCGGAGAAGGCGGGAGCGCCGGTCGGCACCACTTTGCTCGGCATCGGCGCGTTCCCCGTCAACCACCCGCTATCCCTGCACATGACCGGCTTCATGGGCACGGGCTGGAACCTGAAGGCGGTGCAGAACGCAGACGTTCTGATGATGGTCGGCATGCGCGTTGACGACCGCGTCACCGCGCGCCTCGCCGACTTCGCCCCGAAGGTCAAGACATTCATCCACATCGACATCGACGGCTCGGAGATGGGCAAGAACGTGCGGCCGCACATCGAGCTGGTCGCCGACGCCAAGAACGCCCTCGAGACGATGACCCCGCACATCGGCGAGCTGCACGAAGGCCGCGGTAAGTGGTTCTCGCAGATCGATGCCTGGCGCGAAGAGCACCCGCTCAAGTACACGCACTCGAACGGCCACCTCCAGCCACAGGACGTGCTCATCGACATGTACAAGCGATGCCGCAGCGAAGCCATCGTGGTCGCCGACGTCGGCCAGAACCAGATCTGGGCCGCTCTGTGGTGGAACTACGACCGGCCGGGTCTCTTCCTCAACTCCGGCGGCTCCGGCACGATGGGCTTCGCCCTTCCGGCCGCGATCGGCGCCAAGTTCGGCCGGCCCGACTTGCCGGTGTGGTGCGTCGCAGGTGAGGGCGGCTTTGTCATGACGGCACAGGAGCTGTCGGTCGCCGTCGAGCACAAGCTCGACGTAAAGATCGTGCTGCTCAACAACTTCTCGCTGGGCATGGTCCGCCAATTCCAGGACGACTTCTACGGCGGCGTGCGGTCACAGGTCGACCTCACGCACATGCCGGACTTCGTCAAGCTCGCCGACGCGTACGGGCTCCCCGCCGTCCGCGTCGACAAGTTCGAGGAGATCGGCCCCGCGATGGACGCCGCGGAGCGGACCAAGGGCCCGTTCTTGATCGACTTCCGCATCGACCCCGAGGCCAACGTCTATCCGATAGTGCCGCTGGGCAAGAGCCTCAACGACTTCTGGGAGGCACCGGACAAATGAGCGAAAGGGAGCGAGTCCGGGTGCTGTCGGTTCTCGTCGAGGACGGCCCGAACACGTTGAGCAAGATCTCGGGGCTGATCCGCCGCCGGGGCTTCCACGTCCGCTCCATCTCGGTCGGTCCGAGCCGCCAGGCCGGCCGCTCCCGAATGACACTGACGGTCGACTCCGGTCACGCCGAGACCGACCAGGTCCGCAAGCAGCTCGAGCGGCTCGTCGAGGTGATCGAGGTCGAGGACGTGACCGGTGAAGAGGTGCACAGCCGTGAGCTGGTCGTTGCCAAAGTCGCACCGTCTCAGGTGGCCGGCCTGGTGGAACGCGGCGCGAAGGTTTTGAACACCGGTGCCGACGGCACTACCGTCGAGTTTGCCGGCGAAGGCAAGGACGTCGGCGACTTCATCAATGAGCTGATGCAGCACGGTGTGGTCGACGTCGCGCGATCCGGGCCGGTGGTCATGAGGAGAACGGCATGAAGATCTACTACGACGCCGAGTGCCCGCCCCAGCTGGGCGAACCAGTGGCGGTGATCGGCTACGGCAGCCAGGGTCGGGCCCACGCGTTGAACTTGCGCGACAGCGGCGAGGACGTACGCGTCGGCCTCTATCCCGGCAGCAAGTCGATCGCGCGCGTGGAGGAGGACGGCCTGCGCGCGGTGCCTGTGCCAGAGGCCGTTTCAGAAGCCACGGTGGTCATGGTGCTGACGCCCGACGCGGGCCAGAGCAAGCTCTTCCGCGAGTCGATCGAGAAGCATCTCCAGCCCGGAACGATGCTGATGTTCGCGCACGGCTTCGCGATCCACTTTGCGCAGATCAAGCCGGACCAGAACATCGACGTGGCGATGATCGCGCCCAAGGGCCCCGGCCACCTCGTGCGGAGCACCTTCGTCCAGGGCATGGGCGTACCGGCCTTGATCGCGGTCCACCAGGACGCGTCGGGCCACGCCAAAACTCGGGCCCTCGCCTACGCCAGGGGCATTGGGGCAGGTCGCGCGGGCATTGTCGAAACCACATTCAAAGAGGAGACCGAGACCGACCTCTTCGGTGAGCAGGCGGTGCTGTGTGGCGGCGTCAGCTCACTGGTCAAGACTGGCTTTGAGACCCTGGTCGAAGCCGGCTACCAGCCCGAGATCGCGTACTTCGAGGTTCTGCACGAGCTGAAGCTCATCGTCGACCTGATGTATCGCGGCGGTCTCGGTTTCATGCGCCACTCGATCTCGGACACCGCGGAGTACGGCGACTACGTTTCCGGTCCTCGCATCATCGACTCCCACGTGCGCGAGAGCATGCGTCAGGTCCTGCGCGAGATCCAGGACGGCAGCTTCGCCGAGCATTGGATCGATGAGAACTCAAACGGCCGCGAGAAGTTCCTTGCCCTGAGGCGAAAGGACGCCGAACACCCCGTCGAAAAAGTTGGTCGCGAGCTGCGCTCGATGATGACCTGGTTGGAGCCTGTAGAGAAGTAATGAAAGAGAAGACACAGGGGTCCCCGCGAACTCACGGCGCAGCCTCCGAGTTCGTGGGGTCTAAGAGCCCGGACAGAGTATTCATCTTCGACACCACCCTTCGCGACGGCGAGCAGTCGCCCGGTTTCCACCTGGACGCGAACTCCAAGCTGCGCATCGCGCGGCAGCTCGAGAAGCTTGGCGTCGACGTGATCGAGGCCGGCTTCCCGATCTCTTCTCCTGGCGACTTCGAATCATGCCGGCGGATCGCGCGTGAGATTCGAGGCGCGACCGTCACGGCGCTGGCGCGCGCGGTCAAAGACGACATCGACGCGGTATGGGCGGCGATCAAAGAGGCGGAGACCCCGCAGATCCACATCGTGCTGTCCGTTTCCGACGTGCACATCGAGCGCAAGCTCGGCATGACGCGCGAGCAGGTGCTGAAGCAAGGGGCCGAGATGGTCGCCTACGCGCGTTCGCTGTGCGATCGCGTCCAGT
>Ga0209588_1000243_pt1 | contig 14530 bp, 19 predicted proteins | sample Rivendell_Oct201_10_FD_188351 | JGI IMG/M metagenome (GOLD analysis project Ga0209588, IMG submission 188351) | Vadose zone soil microbial communities from the Eel River Critical Zone Observatory, Northern California, USA -... | ecosystem: Host-associated > Plants > Roots > Rhizosphere > Soil ...
CAATTCGGGGTGCGTCCGGTTGAACTCGGTCATCACGCGGATGCAGGTCGGATCCTGACGCACCTCGAGTGCAACGCCCCGACTGGACAACAGCGCTTCCTCGCCCAGAAACGTCTTGTTCTCGCCGATGATCACGCGCCGGATCCCGTATAGGAGGATGGCGCCGCTGCACATCGCGCACGGCGAGAGCGTGGTGTAGAGGGTCGCGGCCCGATACACGGACGCGGGTTGCCGGCCGGCGTGCTCGAGCGCGTCCATCTCGCCGTGGAGCACGGCGCTCCCTTTTTGCACTCTGCGATTGTGACCGCGACCGATGATCTTGCCCTGCGACACGATCACCGATCCGATCGGGATGCCGCCTTCGCGCAAACCCTGTTCTGCTTCGGCGATGGCGGCGGCGAGAAATGGATCGGTGGTCATACCGTGCTGGCCCGCATTCCGTCGTACTCGAACACATTGGGGCCACGGGGCGATTCATGCGCGATGTTGACCATCGCCCGCGCGACCGTCGCCGCTTGAATTGGGCGATAGCGTCGCAACCTGCCGACGAGCAGCACGGGCAGCAGTGGCGCGCCGAGCATCGCGATCCGCTCGCCCAACCGAAACTCGGGGCGCTCGCCGAGCAGAAGTGAGGGACGGAAAATCTGGATGCCGCGGTAGGGAAGCTTCCGGATGGCCGCCTCCGTTTCGCCTTTGACGCGGCTGTAGAAGACGCGGGAGTGGGGATCGGCACCGATGGCGCTGACGAGCAGGAACTGGGTGGCGCCCGCGCGCAACCCGGCGCGCGCCAGTCCCACCACGAAAGCGTGATCGACCAAGCGAAACGCCGGTTGTGACCCTGCCTGCTTGATAGTGGTCCCCAGGCAACAGAACACGTCGTTGACATGCGACAAGTCGCTCACCGTCTCGAGCTCGCCGAGGTCCAGCACGCGTTGCTCGAGCTTCTCGTGGTGCTGTGACGTGGTGCGGCGACCCACGGTCACCACGCGCGACCAGTCCGGGTCGGCGAGGAGGAACTCGAGGACATGACTACCGACCAGACCGGTCGCGCCGGCAAGGAGTGCGGTTCGACTCACGCGGAGGAAAGTAGTTATTATCCCGCCCGTGGGAATCTCCGACGCGTTGCAAAATCAACCGCTCGCCGCCATAGGATTGCTGTTCGTCGCCGGAGTGGTGACGAGTCTCAATCCCTGCATCTATCCGATGATTCCGATCACCGCGGGCACGCTCGCGGGTGTCAACGTCGAAGGACGCACGCGGCGGCGCACGTTGGGCCTGACGCTCACGTACGTGAGCGGGCTCGCGCTGTTCTACGCGCTGCTCGGCATGATCGCCGGCATGACGGGCTCTCTGTTCGGCACGATCGGCGCGAGCTTCTGGGCCCGGCTCATCATCGGCAACCTGCTGCTCGTCTTTGCCCTCGCGATGCTCGAAGTCATTCCCGTGCGGCTGCCCGCGCGACTCGCCGCCTGGGCCGGAAGCCTGGGCGGCGGCTCTTATCCGGCCGTATTTCTCCTCGGCGCGACGTCGGGACTCGTCGCGGCGCCGTGCGGGGCGCCGGCATTCGCCGCGGTGCTCACCTGGGTCGCGACGACGCGCAGCGCCGTGCTCGGGTTCCTGTACCTTTTCGTATTCTCGCTGGGCATGTCGGCGCTGCTCGTTGTGGTCGGATTCTTTTCAGGTGCACTCGCGGCGCTCCCCCGGGCCGGTGCATGGATGTCGTGGATCAAAAGGGTCGCCGGCGTGGTTCTACTGCTCATGGCTGAGTACTACTTCGTGAAGGCGGGGCAGGTATGGTAAAAGCGCTGTGCCTTGGGCTCCTTTTGTTGTTCCCCGCGTTGCTCCGCGGGCAGGATGTCATTGGGATTCCCGTTGGTCAAACCCTTCCCGCGGTCACGCTCGAGAGCCTCAACGGCGATTCGGTGGCGTTGTCGCAGTGGATCGGCAAGAAGCCGGTCATCGTGGAATTCTGGGCAACGTGGTGCCCGATCTGCGCCGAGCTCTTGCCGCGGATGGAGGCGGCGCAGAAGCAGTACGGCGACCGGGTCGCGTTTCTGGTCGTTGCGGTCGCGGTGAATCAGACGAAGAACAGCGTGCGCCGGCATCTCGAGCGCGATCCAATGCCCTTCACATTCCTCTGGGATGGAAATGGTGCGGCGGTCAGGGCGTTCGAAGCTCCATCGACATCCTACATCGCGGTCCTGGATACGAAAGGGAAGGTCGTTTACACCGGCGTCGGTGCCGACCAGAATATCGGGGCGGCGATTGAGACTGCTCTTCGCCGCCCCCGAGTGCCTTAGTGGGCCGTCGTATCCGCTGGGACTAACTTCCCGATCGCCGCCCCCAGCTCCGTGTACGCCGTCGGATCGATCTCCCGGAACGGCGTCGCGCGGTAGGCAATCTTCCCATCAGGTCCCACCACAAATAGGTTGCGGTTCGTCAGTCCCGGATACCGCGCGATCGCGCCGTACTTCTTCCCCACGGCGAGCCCTGTGTCGCTCGCGAACAGGAAGGGGTATTCGGCGTCACGCGCCCATGACGCGAGTGCCGTGTCGGGATCGGCGCTGATGGCGATGAGCACGACGTTGCGGCCGTTTTTGAAGCGCTGTGCGTACTGATCACGGTACGCATTCATTTGAATCGTTCAGCCACTCGTTCGGGCTTTGAAAAAGAACGCCAGAACGACCGTCTTCCCCTTGTAGTCGCTGAGCCGCACCGGGGCTTTGAGCGTCCCATAGCGCGTCGCGCCGGGAATCGCGAAGTCGGGCGCCACGGCGCCGACCTCGAGCGCTGGGGGTCCTGGCGGGGGCGGAGGAGCGGGCGCCGCCGTGGGTTGCTGCAGCAGTGCGGTGAGAACGAGTGTGGTGAGCACGTCGATACCCCTGGTTTAGTCCGGTGACCAATCTACTTGTGCAGCAGCTTCCACGCTGCTCCCCTTATGCCACCCCTCCCACGCCGTAGCGCGTTCTCAGAATCTCGACATGATGGCGCTCGTGACCGGGAATCATGAACGCGAGCGCGCGCGCGCTGACCGGCTTGCCGCTCGCCGTGCCGCGGCGGCGCCACGCATCGGCGTCGAACGTGCGCAGCAGCGCGAGGGTCGCGGCCCGCGCGCTGCGCAGCTCACCGACGAGATCGGCGAGCGAGCGCACATCGAACTTGGCGACGGGGACGTAGGCGTTCTCGTCGAATCCCGGCAGCGGCGTCGTGTCCCCGCGCGCGATGCGCAGCGCCCGGTAGGCCATGATGCGCTCCACGTCGGCGAGATGGCCGACGACTTCTTTGATGCTCCATTTGCCGCGGTCATAGCGATACATCGCCTCCGTGTCCGAGAGGCTGCGCAGCAGCGTCGCCGTGTCCTCGATTTGAGCCGCGCACGCGATCACCGGATCGAGCTCGGGGACGCGCGTGATGTAGCCGACATAATGCGACGGAATCTCGTCGGGCTCCGGACGCCCGACGGTTCGGGAAGGCGTGGTCACGACGACTTCCCTCCGAGGTCCGTGAGCGCCATCGCCTTCACGGTCTTGCCTTCGCCGGTCATGATGCGGCGGTGGTAGTCCACCTGGCCCAGATGGTAGGCGAGATGCGTGGCGAAATGGGCAAGAAAGGCGCCGGTGGTCGAGTTGACGCCGCCAACCTTTTCGGGATAGGGCTTGGCGAGATCCTGCTCGCTCATCTTGCTCATGCCCAGCTCCACGGCCGCGATCGCATTGTCGATCTCGCGCAGCAGATCGGCGCGCGGAATGTCGCGGCTGCCGAACTCCGCATCGCGATTGCGGACGTACCCGTTCTTGCCGAGCACGTTGCCGACGAAGTACTGGAGATTGCCGGCGAGATGGAGCGCGAGATTCCCACCCGGGTTCGCGATCCCGGCCGGAATCTCCCACAGGTCCTCCTCGCGCGGGTACGATTCGATCTCGCGGCGCAGCGCGTTCAGCTCGCGCGTGATGACATTGGTGATCCAGTCTTTCATTCGACCCTCCCTACCCGCATGGCCACCGGCCAGCGCGCCAATCGCGATTGCTGTGGAGCGCCCCAGACAGGCGACAGCTCGGTCACGAGGTCGTCCACGGGATCCTGGTTGTGCTGCTGCACGAAGCGCCTGGTAGCCGACCAGGTGCGGACATAGCCGGCGACCTCGTCTAGCGTCACCGATTGCTCGATCACGAAGTTGGGCGCGGCAAATTCGGCGAACGGAAACTCGATGGTCTGGTAACGCTCTTCGGTAATTCGCCGTTCCGGCGGCCAATAGGGGCCCACGACGTCGCGGTAGAAGCGCCGCACGATCTTGTCGATCGGCGGTGCGATCTCGACCATGACGTAGGTCCACACGGCAATCACCCCCCCCCCCGCCGGCCGCAAGACGCGCCGGGCCTCGGCCCAAAAGCGCGGGCGCTCGAACCAGTGGAGTGCCTGCGCCGCGGTTACCAAGTCGACCGAGGCCGCCTCCAGGCCACTCGCTTCCGCGGATGACACCCGGTACGTGACTCGTGGGTCCGGTGTGGCATGCTCGATCTGCCCGCTGCTGGCGTCGGTCGCAGTGACGTGCTTGAAATGCCGAGCGAGCCCGACAGCCGCCTGTCCCGAGCCCGTGCCAGCGTCCCATGCCTCGTCGTGCGCCGGCGTTGCCTGCGCGAGGAAGTCGAACAACGCGTCCGGGTAGCGCGGCCGGAACGCCGCGTAGGCGGCGGAAATGCCGGAAAAATGATCTGCGAAACTCATGAAATGGGAAGTCTAATGCGGTACCGCACCTCGGGCACCTCTGTTCGAGGATACCGACGCGTGCCTCCATCGAGATGAAAGCCGTGCTTCTCGTAGAACCGGCGCGCGTCGCGGTTCGCTTCCAGCACCCACAGCGTCACCTCGGCGAATCCGCGGCGCTGGAATTCCGCGAACACATGATCGACAAGCATGCGGCCGTAGCCACGGCCACGGAGATGGGGCAACACGTGCAGCGAAGTGATGTGGCCGACACGCTCGGCGACGTCATCGGAGTCTTTCGTCGGAATCATCTGACAAAACGCGACGCATTCGCCCGCGTCTTCAATGAGCAAGACCGGCCACTCTTGATCCGCGATCCGTTCCCGCCAGAACGCCGTTCGATAGGCGAGGTCGGTTCGGGCGATGACGTCGTCCGGCATGATGCCACGGTACGCCACGTTCCACGATTCCACGTGAATGCGCCCGACGGCTTCCGCATCGGCGCTCAGCGCTCGGCGGATCGTCATCGCCCCAACTTCGCTTCCCATTCCTCGAGCGAGCGCGGCCAGTCCGCTTTGAGCAGTCTCGAGAGCGAGCGATCGGCGAGGACGCGTCCACCGGTCTGACAGGTGGCGCAGTAGTTCGCCTCGTTGGCCGCGTAGCGAATGCGCTGCACGGGAGAGCCGCAGACGGGGCAGGGTTGTTTGTACTTGCCGTGCACGGCCATCTCCTTGCGAAATGCCGTGACCTTCTCGGGAAAGTCGCCGCCGGCCTCGTCGCGCAGCCGCACGATCCATTCGCGTAAGGTGCGCTGCGTGGCTTCGTAGAGACGCGCGACTGCTTCGTCCGAGAGGTTGGCCGAGAGCTGAAAGGGCGACAGCTTCGCGGCGTGCAGGATCTCATCCGAATACGCGTTGCCGATCCCGTCGAACAGATGGGGATCGGTGAGTGTGCGCTTCAGTGTGTGCGATTCGGATGCGAGTCGCGTCCTGAACTCGGCGAGCCTGGCGGTCAGGACATCGAGCCCTCCGGGATCGTGCGCCGCCAACCCTGCTTCGCCGCCCACGACGTACAATGAGGCCCGTTTCTTGGGACTTGCTTCGGTGAGGAGCAGCGTGCCCGTTGGAAAATCGAATGATGCGAGGCCGACCTTGGCCGGTGGGCTCGTTCCTTCGGGCCGCCACTTGAACCGGCCGGCGATCATCAGATGGAAGACGAGGAAGATGTTCCCTTCCATCTCCCACACGATCCGCTTCCCCAGGCGCCGCAATCCCACCACCTTGCGGCCCTGTGCCGCACTCAGTGGTGGGTCGACCGTCCGTAGCAGAGATGGACTGACGATGCGCACGCGCTCGAGCGGCTGGCCAACAACGCGTGGCTGCAGCGCTTCGAGGTAGATCGTGATGTCGGGTAGCTCCGGCATGGCCCCCGGATGCTATCTACTGGAATACCTGGAGCGCCACCTCCACGCGCCCGAAGGGCGCGCTCACCTGCACGCCTTGCACCAGCTGCTTGACCTTCGTAAACATGTCGCGCGCGATCGCCACGCCTTCCGCGAGCGCCGCCTCCTTGCCCTTTTCCTGCGCTTTCCGCATGCGCTGGAGAACCTCTTCGGGCACTGACACGCCGGGCACTTCGTTTGCCAGGAACTCGGCGTTGCGCAGCGAGATGAGCGGCCAGATCCCGGCGACGATCGGGATCTTGAACTGCTCGACGCGCTTCAAGAACGCTTCGAGCTGGCGCGCGTCGAACACCGGTTGCGTGACGGCGAACTCTGCTCCGGCATCCACCTTCCACGCAAACCGCGATAGCTCGCGATCCTGGTCGACCGCGCCGGGGTTCACACCGACACCGATCGCCCACTGCGTCGCACCGCCGAGCGGGTTGTTGCCGGGATCGAGCCCCTGATTCAAGCGATAGACGAGATTCGTGAGCCCGATCGAGTCGATGTCGAACACCGCGGTCGCCTCGGGATAGGGCCCCATTTTCGGGGGATCGCCGGTGATGATCAGGATGTTGCGCAGCCCGGCGGCATGCGCCCCGATGATGTCGGACAGCATCCCGAGGAGGTTGCGGTCGCGGCAGCAGTAATGGATGACTGTCTCGATGCCGACCTCGCGCTCGATCAGCAACGCCGATGGCAGCACGCCCATGCGGCTCTGGGCGCGCGGGCCGTCGGGCACGTTCACAGCGTCCACGCCCGCGGCCTTGAGCGCACGGCACTGCTCGAGCATCGGTTTCGGATCCACGCCCTTGGGCGGCACGATCTCGACGCTCGTGACCAGCGCGCCGCGCGCGAGTTTCGCGCCCCAGTGGGACTTCTCGGTGAGCGGCACGGGCGTGACGTCGGGCGCGGCGTGCACCTGCGCGCGCGAGACGACGACACTCGGTTGGCGCGGCACGACGCTGGCGATGTAGTCGCGGATCTTCTTGATGTGCTCCGGCGTCGAGCCGCAGCAGCCGCCGACGAAGCGCGCCCCCGCTTCGATCATGCGCCGCGCGTAGCTCGCCATATACTCGGGCGAGGCGAGGTAGATCTTGCGGTCGCCGACGTCTTTGGGCAGACCGGCATTCGGCTGTCCGGAAATCGGCTTCTCCGTCGCTTTGACCATCTTCTCGACGGCTTCGAGGACGCCCGCCGGTCCCACGGAGCAGTTCACGCCGATCACATCAGCGCCCCACCCCGCGAGCTGTTTGGTGAACGTGTCCGGGTCGGTGCCGTAGTAGGTGAGCCCGTCGGTGCCGATCGTCATCTGACACACGACCGGCAGGTCGGTCGCGGCGCGCACCGCCAGCAGGGCCGCGTGCATCTCGTCCATATCGCTGAACGTCTCGAGAATGAATCCGTCCACGCCGCCGGCGAGCAGCCCCAGGGCTTGCCGGGCAAACAGTGCCTCGGCCTCGAGCTTCGAGGTAGGGCCGAACGGCTCGATGCGGATGCCGAGCGGCCCGATCGCGCCGACCACACTGGCGCGTCCACCCGCGGCGGCGCGGGCCAGCTCGGCAGCCGTGCGGTTGATCTTTTCCGTCTCGTCCGCCAGGCCGTAGCTGTTGAGCTTCAGCGGGTTCGCCCCGAAGGTATTCGTCTCGAGGATCTCCGCGCCGGCGCGCACATATTCGGCGTGCACTTCCTGCACGAGCCGAGGCTGCTTCAGGTTCAGCTCGTCGTAGCAGACGTTGAGGAAGAAGCCCTTGCCGTACAGCATCGTGCCCATGGCCCCGTCGAAGACGTGGACACGGCCGTCGGCAAGGAGATCACGGAATGTCGGCAGAGGAAAACCTCGGCTTTTTAGCGGTTTGTTTAACGTGGCCGCAATACGCCGCAAATCGCCACGAAACCTCTGGAAAATAATCGCCAGAGTCGGACGTACTCTTAGATAGCTATGTCACCCTCCGTTGGCAATGTCGCGGCCGACCAGCTCCTGGCAGAGCATGGCGCGGCGCTCCGCAACTTCCTGGGCGCGCGCTGCCGGGACAGGGATTTGACGGCGGAACTGCTGCAAGAAGTGGCGGCGCGGCTCGTGACGGCGACACCGCGTCTCTCGTTGAACGGCAACGCACGCGGCTACCTGTTTCGCATCGCGGCGAACGTCTGGCGCGATCACTTGAGACGTGAGCTTGTCCGACGCCGTGCGGCTGTGGTGCTGGAATCCGGGGAGCCCGCACTGGCCGATGCGGCCGACGCGCGCCTGTTGGAGCGAGAACTGCGAGCCGCTGTCCGCGACGCCGTCTGTGCGCTGCCACCAGCACAGCGTGAGGTCGTGGAGCTCCGCCAGCAGAGCAGCCTCACCTTCCAGGAGATTGCCGACCGGCTCGGCAGGCCCCTCGGCACGGTGCTCACGCAAATGCGCTCCGCGCTCGCTCGAATCAGTACGGCACTGGAGAACTATCGATGAATCATCCGACCGAAGACGAGCTGCTGCTCCTCGCGTATGGCGAGCTCCCTGACCCGCGGGCGGCGGAAATCGACGCGCACGCGGCTGCGTGCCGCGCGTGCCAGGAGAGGCTCGCACAGCTCGAGCGCGGTCGCGTCGCGCTGGACGTTGCGGTGCCGGCGCGACGTCGCAACGCCATCGTCTGGGCCACACTCGGGCTCGCGGCGGCAGCCGTGGTCGCGGGGGTGGTGATCACCAGGTCCGGACCGTCCCGCGACCCGACTGAGCGCTGGACACCAACGACGACGTGGTCGGGGACCGCCGGATATGTCACGGGCGGCAAGGCCATGTTGGACATCGACGCACAACTCACTCGACTCGAACGGGAGCGGTACTATGGCCTGCCGAATTAGTGCTGTGATGGGCGTGTTTGGGCTCCTGGCCGTCTCGGCGAGCGCGGCTCAGGAAATGCCCAACCCACAAGCGATGCAGATGCAGGTGCAGCAGATCATGCAACAGCGGCCGCGCGAAGCAGAGGCCGCCGCCCGCGCATTTCTCATGCTGGTTGCTCCAGAGCGCGTGAACGGTCTTGACTCGCTGCGGGAGCAGGCCAATGCGGGGCACGATCAGCCGATCATAGTGGTGGACGGCGTGCCGGTTTCGAGTCCTCCGTCGCAAGACCAATACTGGATGGAGGTCGCACAACTGACAGTCCAATTCGACATGGTTCAAAAGCTGAACCGGCGTGACAGTGTCCGCGCGCAACTCGTCGGTAAGATGTTCGGGCTCGAAGCAAATGCACGAGCCCAACAGCGCGCCTATCGGATAGCATCCGAATCGAAGCGACCGGCGGTCCGCAAGGAGCTCGAGACCCTGATCTCGCAGCATTTCGATATTGAAGACCAGCTGCGTGGCGTGGAGATCGCCGATATCGAGCGACGCCTCGCCGACGTGCGGGCCGAGAGCCAGCGTCGGCACGACAAGCGCGCGGAGTTCATCAAGTTCGCAGTGGACGACATCATCCGGGACGCGATCCGGCCGCGATAGCGTCAGTGTGCCCGGCTGGGTAATTTGCGCCGATGCCAAATGTCGGCGCGTACCACCCGGTCATCGTTCACTTCGCGATTGCGCTTGTCATCCTCGGCGTGCTGTTCCGCTGGATCTCGCTCACCGGCCGCGCGCCCTTCACCGGGCCAGCGGCCGCGACGTGTTTGATCCTCGGCGCCGTCGCCGCGGCGTTGGCCGTGCATTCAGGGATCGACGCGCACGGGCCGGTGGAGCGAATTCCGGGAGCCCGGCAGGCCGTCATGGATCATGAGGACGCGGGCCATTGGGCACGCAACATCTTCCTGGTCGTCGCCCTGATCGAGATCGCGGCTCTGGTCGCCAAGAGGCGCAGCGTCCAGGCGGCGCGCGTCGCGCTGTGGGGTTCGGCGGTGGTGGGCATCTTCGGCTTCGCGGCGATACTGAAGGCCGCGGATCGTGGCGGCGATCTCGTCTACAGCTACGCGGGCGGCGTGGGGACGCGGTCGGGCGACACCGCCGACGTAACCCGCTTGTATCTCGCCGGGCTGTACCAGGCGGCGCAGCAGGCCCGGGCCCGGCATGACAGCGCGCGCGCCGCGGAGTTGTTCGCCGAGCTGGAGCGGCGGTTCCCCGGCGATACGAACGTGCGGCTGCTCGCGATCGAGTCCCTGGTGCGCGATAAGAACGACGGGCGCGCCGCCCTTACGGCGCTGTCGCGAGTCAGCGTGGCACCCGACGATCGCCGGCTGCAGCTGCGCGTGGGTTTCCTGAGGGCCGACGCCTACGTCGCCGCGGGGAAGCCAGACTCAGCGCGGGCCGTGCTGGAGCGGTTGGGCACGGCTTTCCCCGACATGCAAGCGCGAATCCAGCAGCGGATGGCGCAGATTCACTAGCGAATGATCAATGAACAATGATCATTGATCATTGAGTATTGATCATTGATCATTCGTCATGTCTGACGTACTCGCCGCCCGGTCGCAGATGGCGGTGTCGCTCGCGTTTCACATCATCTTTGCCGTCATCGGTATCGCGATGCCCGTGCTCATGGTTCTGGCCGAGCGGCGCTGGCAGCGGACGCGCGATCCGATCTATCTCGATCTCGCCAAGCGCTGGGCGCGTGGCACCGCGATTCTGTTCGCGGTCGGCGCGGTGTCCGGGACGGTCCTCTCTTTCGAGCTCGGACTGCTCTGGCCGCGCTTCATGGAGCTCGCCGGTCCGATCATCGGCATGCCGTTCTCGCTCGAGGGTTTTGCCTTCTTCACGGAGGCGATCTTCCTCGGCGTCTACCTCTACGGGTGGGAGAAGGTGTCTCCCCGCGCCCACCTGCTCGCGGGTGTGCTGGTCGCGCTGAGTGGCGCGGCGTCCGGGATCTTCGTCGTCATCGCCAACGCCTGGATGAACACGCCGACGGGGTTCACGCTCACGAACGGCTCGTTTAGCGCGATCGATCCGATCGCGGCGATGGGCACGCCCGCGGCATTTCCTCAGGCGCTGCATATGACCCTCGCGGCCTATGCGGCGACGGGACTTGGGGTCGCGGGCATTCATGCCTTCTTGCTGCTCAAGAATCGAACGAGCGCGTTCAATCGCGCGGCGTTGACGATCGGTCTGCTGGTGGGAGCGCCGGCTGCCGTGTTGCAGCCCATTGCCGGTGACATCGCGGCACGGTACGTAGCGCGCCGCCAGCCGGTGAAGCTCGCGGCAATGGAGGGGCTGTACGAGACACGCGCCGGAGCGCCGATCACGATCGGTCCGGGCATCAGAATTCCCTACGCGCTGTCGCTGCTCGCTTTTCACGATCCCCGCGCCGTCGTCCAGGGGCTCGATGCCGTGCCGCGGAACGAGTGGCCGAACGTGCCGCTCGTGCATTTGTCATTCGACGTGATGGTGGTGCTGGGCACCTACATTGCGCTGGTCGGTCTGTGGGCCGGTTGGCTGGCGTGGCGCAAGCGCGACTTCGCGACGCGGCGCCGGTTCCTCTGGGCACTCGCGATCGCCGCCCCGTGCGGTTTTCTTGCGCTGGAAGCGGGCTGGATGGTCACGGAGCTAGGCCGCCAGCCGTGGGTCATCTTCGGCGTTCTCAAGACGGCCGACGCCGTGACGCCGATGCCGGGCCTCATCGTGCCGTTCACCGCGATCACGCTGCTGTACTGCGCGCTGGGCGTCATCGTGGTCCGGCTGCTCTCCCGTCAGATCGTGCGGAGCCCCCAAGCCTGATGCCCTCTCTCGCCGATGCGCTTGCTGCCATCATCCTTGCGTCGCTGACCGCCTACGTACTGCTCGGGGGCGCGGACTTTGGAGGCGGTGTCTGGGATCTGCTCGCGTCCGGGCCGCGCAAGTCTTGCCAGCGCGACCTCATCGCGCATGCGATCGGTCCCGTGTGGGAAGCGAATCATGTCTGGCTGATTCTCGCGATGGTGTTGCTGTTCACCTGCTTCCCGCGCGCGTTTGCGAGCATCGCTATCGCGTTGCACGTGCCGTTGACGCTCATGCTCGTCGGCATCGTGCTGCGTGGGTCGGCTTTTGTTTTTCAGAACTACGGCGGTGGGGGCGGAAGGGTCTTCGCGATCGCGAGTCTCGTGACTCCAGTGCTGTTGGGTGTGTCGGTCGGGGCCGTCGCGGCGGGTGCCGTCCCCGCGCGTGTGCGCGATGGTCCCTTTGTCGTGTCGTACATCGATCCGTGGTTCACACCGTTCGCGTTCGCGGTCGGAATCTTTGCGCTTGCCTGCTTCGCATTTCTCGCGGCTGTGTATCTGACGCTCGAGGCGCGAGAACCGGAGTTGCAGGAAGATTTCCGGCAACGCGCCATGATCTCAGGGCCGGCTGTTTTTGCGATGGCCGTGATCGTCCTGGCGTTGTTCCCTCAAGCGCCACCCGTCAATCAACGCGTCGTGGCGCTCACTGCGGCGGCCGCGCTCGGCACATTCTGGAGCCTGTGGCGTCGCCGCTATCAGTTAGCGCGCGCCGCCGCAGCGATACAGGTGACGTTGATCGTGTGGGGTTGGGGAATCGCGCAGTATCCCTATCTCGTGCCGCCCGACCTGACAATTGCGCGCGCGGCCGCGCCGCGCATCACGCTCGAGCTAACGCTGATCGCGGTCCTGGCAGGCGCCGTGGTCCTATTTCCGTCGCTCTACTATTTGATGCGGGTGTTCAAGGGAACGAATGATCATTGATCATTGATCATTGTTCATTGATCATCGATCATTCGAAGAACGCCATTCGCTGGGCCACCCACCATGCAGCGACGCCTCCCGCAATAAACCCGAGCACGCCGCCGAACGGGCCGAACAGTTTGCTGCCGAGGGCGCCGGCAAGCGTGCCGACGATGAAGCTGACGAGCGCCTTGAGGAGTTTCATCCGGGCCTCAGCGACGAGAGAAGGATTTGCCGCAGGATGCTCAGTGCGAACATCGCGACGAGCGGGCTCAGATCGAAAGCGCCTAACGGCGGCACGACCCGGCGGATCGGCTCGACGAACCAATCGGTGAGGATGTAGGCGGGCCGCACCCACCGTGAATAGCGGAACATGCCGAACCACGCGGCGATCACCCGAACGATCAACGCGGCAAACAGGATGCGGTAGGCGAGGTCCACGATCAGCCCGAACGTGCCGCGTGGGCCGCCGCTCGCCGCGGCCTGAGCCGTCTGAAACGTCGCGACCAGCCAGCCGGCCAGCGACAACAGCACGATTCCAGCGACCGCGGTGAGGACGACGAGCCAGCCGCCGGCGTGCGTGGGGTTGCCTCCCATGCGTACCAACCGCCGCTCGACTGGCCGCATGATCGGATCCGTTGCCGACCGCAGGGTCCGGCCGAAGACGCCGAAGGGCGACACTCGCCTCGTGCGAATGAGCCATGAGCCCAGGGCGACAAAGGCGGACAACACAACGAGACCAAATACGCTGTAGCGAAGGATCATCAAGCGCCGTAGGCAGCGGCGACGATCCGCTCCTGCTCGGCTTTGTGCGCGGCGGGATAGCCCTCCGCGGGACTCGAGCGCTCGGGCCGGGAGACGTCCAGCAGTGTCACACCCGGCGACAGCACGTCGCGAATCTTCGGCATTACGAACTTCCGCGCGCCCATGTTGCGCGGCTCCTCCTGAACCCACACGACTTCCTTGAGATTGGGATAGCGACGCCCGTATTCGCCAATCTCGCTCCCCGGGAACGGATAGAGCAGCTCGACACGCCCAATCTTGACGTGCGGTGTCTCGGCGCGCCGAGGCGACGCGATGATGTCGTAGTAGATCTTGCCGCTGCACAAGAGCAGGCGCGTCACCTTCTCGGGCCAGGTACGATCGCGGTCCCACACCACCGTCCGGAACCTGCCGAGCACCAGGTCATCGCGCTGTGAGTTCGCCGCGGGCAGCCGCAACAGGCTCTTCGGCGTCATCACCACGAGCGGCCGAATCTCGCTGTGCAGTGCCTGGCGCCGCAGCAGATGGAAGTACTGCGCCGGCGTCGTGCAGTTGGCCACGCGGATATTGCCCTCGGCGCCGAGCGCGAGGAAACGCTCGAGTCGAGCACTGGAGTGCTCGGGTCCCTGACCTTCATAGCCATGGGGGAGCAGCAGTGTGAGCCGCGACGTCTCGCCCCATTTCGCCAGCCCGGCGATCAGGAACTGATCAATGATCACTTCGGCGCCGTTGGCGAAATCGCCGAACTGCGCTTCCCAGAGCACCAGCGCGTTCTGTGCCTCCACGGCGTAGCCGTACTCGAATCCCAGGCACGCGTACTCGGAGAGCGGGCTGTTGTGGAGCTCGAACGGGCTCTTGGCATCGGGAAGATGCTGGATCGGCGCATGGCGCTTGCCGGTGTGGATGTCGTGCAACACGAGGTGTCGCTGACTGAACGTGCCGCGCTCGGTGTCCTGGCCCGTCAGGCGGATCGGCGTGCCCCCCCCCTCCACCAGCAACGACGCAAAA
>Ga0209588_1000245_pt1 | contig 14476 bp, 12 predicted proteins | sample Rivendell_Oct201_10_FD_188351 | JGI IMG/M metagenome (GOLD analysis project Ga0209588, IMG submission 188351) | Vadose zone soil microbial communities from the Eel River Critical Zone Observatory, Northern California, USA -... | ecosystem: Host-associated > Plants > Roots > Rhizosphere > Soil ...
GTCCATTTCTCCACCAACTTCGTCTTCGATGGTGCCCTCGAGCGGCCTTACATCGAAACCGACCAGCCGGAGCCGCTCAGCGTGTACGGCTCATCCAAGCTGGAGGGAGAGCAGCGCGTGCTGGACATTTTGCCCGAGGCACTGGTGATCCGGACCTCCGCCGTATTCGGTGACACGGGCTCGGCGATCAAGGGAGGGAGCTTTCCGGACCGTATCGTGGCGCGCGCCAGGCGCGGTGAGCAGCTACGCGTTGTCGCCGACCAGAGGGTCAACCCGACTTATACCGGCGACCTGGCCCCGGCGGCGATCGAGCTGGCGGCTAGTCGCCTGGAAGGGATCGTCCACGTTGTCGCGGGGGGCTGCGCCGGCTGGGACGAGTTCGCCCGTGCGGCTCTGGCGGAGGTAGGGGTCACGGCGGAGGTGAAAGCCATCCTGTCGACGGAGCTGGCGTCGCCGGCGGCAAGGCCGCTCAACGGATGCCTCGAGTCCACTCGGGCGGCCAGCCTGCGGCCCTGGCGGGCTGGACTGCATGAGTGGGCGCTCAGGAGGTCCAGAGCATAAAAAAGGCTCGGGCCGGGCGATTTCTCGACACCGGCACCGAGCTTGGCTGCGGGGGGTGAGGATCTAAGTGATGATGATGACCCCGAATTGACTTTTCCACGCTGAGCCCATCCTTTCTGAGGGTGGGCGCGCACGACGCGCAAGTAAAAGTGTAGGAGCGGAATCGAGTGAATTCCGCGAGCGAGATGTTCGATCTCTGCACTTTTTCAACGACGAAATGACTACGTCGCTCGGGAATTACCAAGGCTTAGTTACTTGTGCGGCGACTTCTGATTGCTTACCATGCGTTGGCTTCAGCAAACGACTTGCACACTTTGATCACATCGAACGATTTAGCAACCCGCCTTGGCGTCAGCCGGGCGACCGTTCTTCGCGCTGTGGCGCGCGGGCTGCTCAAGCCCACCGCCGTCACCCCTGGAGGTCACCGCCGCTTCCTGCCCGAGGACATCGAGGCGTTCGGGGGCCAAGCCGAGGTAAGGACGCGGCGCTCCGACCTCGTCAGCTCGAAAGAAGCCGCTCGCCTCCTGGGGGTCAGCCAGCAGACGGTGAACCGGGCCGTTCGCGAAGGGCGGTTGCGTCCAGCCGCCGTCACGCCGGGCGGTCATCGGCGCTTTTCCCCCTCGGCGATCTACGACTCGCTCTACGCGACGTTGACGGGCGGGGGGGCGAGAACCTGATGGCTGGGAACGGCTCGAACTCTCATCCCGAGTCGCGGTCTGACCGCAACCAGCTCGCGTGGAGCGTGCTTCTCAACGTCATCCTGATCGCGGCCGTCGTCCTGGGGGTGATCCCCATCGTCGCCATCTTGCGGGGGTTTGTCGAGCTGGTGACGGAGTCGAAGACTCGCAGCGGTGCGGACTGGGTGGGATATGGGTTCGCGTTCACCGGTCTATTTCTCGGCGCGATCTTCTTTGCGTACGCGATCAAGTACTACCTCAGCACCGTCATGGTGCTGCTGACGACGTTGGTTTTCGGCAGCACACGCAACGGCAACGGCCACAGCTCGCCGAACCTCACCGGCCACAGCCGCATCAACGGCAACGGAAACGGAAACGGGTATCACATCGACCTCGGCTATCACCCGTTCGTCTCCGTCCACGTCGCCGCCTACAACGAAAAGCGGGTCATCGAGCGGCTTCTTCAGGCGCTCGACCGGCTCGAGTATCCCGAGTACGAAGTGGTCGTGGTCGACGACTCGAACGACGAGTCGGTGCAGATTCTGCAGGCGTGGAGGAACAGGCCGCGGTTCAAGATCCTCCACCGCACAAGTCGGAAGGGTTATAAGGGCGGTGCGCTCCAGGAGGCGTTGAAGGTCACCGATCCCAGGGCCGAGTACGTCGTCATCTTCGATGCCGACTCAGTCCCCTTCCCCGACTCGATCGACCGTCTTTTGCCCCACTTCTATCGCGTGAGCGAGGGTTCTCGGAGCCGGCGCCTGGAGTCAACGTTTGGTCGCGACGACCCTCCGTCAGAACCGGGACAGATCAAACGCAGGACCGAGGTCGCGGCCGTGCAGAGCTACCAGTGGCACGTCCTCAACAAGTCCGAGAGCTGGCTGACCGAAGCCGTGCGGGCCGAATACTCCGGCAGCTACATGATCGAGCGCCCGTTCCAGGATGCCGTCGGCGCGCTGAAGATGATCGCGGGCACCGCCTACATGATCCGCGCGGACGTCCTGCGCCAGGTCGGATGGGGCACGAGCATCACGGAGGACTGGGAGCTCACGCTCAAGCTGTACGCGCGCGGCTACAAGGTCGCTTACACGCCATGGGCCGAGACCCCCGCCGAATGCGTCAGCACGTTCGCACGTCTTGCGCGGCAGCGGATGCGATGGGCGGAAGGTCACACCTACAACGTGCGCAAGTGGTTCTTGCCCATCATGAAGTCGCCCTTCTTGACCCCGCTCGAGAAGGGGGAGTTCCTCTACGACTCGACCTATTACCTGCAAGCCGGCCTCTTCGTGATCGGGACGCTCAGCTGGCTTTTGTCGGAGACCGTGTTTCACACGCACGTGCCCGGCTGGACGGCGGTGCTCGGATGGTCGCTCCTGTTCTCCAACATCTTCGCGCTGCCGCTGATGAACCTGGGCGGGCTGATCCTGGAAGAAGCGCCCAGGCGCGACCTGCAGGGAGTGTTCGGCGCCGTTGTGCTCTCTTTCGCGCTGGTGCCGTTCCAGGGCTGGGCAGCTTTCAAGGGACTCCTCAGCAAGGAGGAAGGTCCGTGGTTTCGAACCCCGAAGACGGGCCACGTCACCGACGAGGTCCACCACCTGCGGCGACTCCAGCTCTTGCGGCGCTGGCTGTTGGGCCGCCGCGTTCGGCGTCTGGAGATAACGCCGATTGTCGGCACTACCCCGCGTGCCGCGGCAAGCACCGCTGTTCGCCACCGGAATCGCTGGATCGGCTGGGGTGTCGCGCTCGCCATGCTTGCGTCGTTCGGCGGTTTGGCCTGGATCGCGTCGCGCGCCCCCGTGGTCAACGCGGCGACCAGCCCGCTGTACCTGCACGGAACCGGGACGGGGCCGACGTGCACCCCCAGCACTCTCAGCCAAACGCCAGGTGCCCAGGTGCCGCCCTGTCAGCTTCTGCCCGATGGGATCACGTATACATGGAGCTTCCCAAACCTGCCAGTCCAGACGGTGGCCTCAGGGGTCTGGGACTTCACCATGTACTGGGGCGCAGGGACCGGCAACGTCAATGACACCATAACGATCAGCGCCGGCGTGTCCGCGACCGCGAGCTGCGCTGTGTTGTTACCTCCCACGATTCCAGTCGCAGGTACCACATGGTCCACCACCTTTGGACCCACGGGGGCGCAGACGACAAACCCATTCACGGTGAGCACCAGCGGAGGCGCGACCAACGGAGTGCAGCCCCTGCTTGCCATCCCACCGGGGGGAACGCTGTGTCTGTCGGTCACCCTCACGCATAACACCGGTGGCAAGCCGGTCATGCTCTACGACGGAGCCGCCGGCACAGCCGACACGCGTGTCGTGCCGCCGAGCCTCATCGTGCCCGAGTCAGTCCTGGGCTTGCTCGGGCTGGCGCTCCTGATACCTGTGTTCACACGTCCCAAGCGCGTGTTCCAGCTCCTGAGGACTCGGCGATGAGAGCTCGCGACAGCGATAACCTCAACCTGACGCTGCTGGCGCTGCTGTGCGGGTTGCTCATGCTGCTGCCGCTGGTCACAACCTTCGATGACCTCCTCACCGCGATGGCGATGCGGCTCGGTGCCGACAACCCGCTGCAGACGATCGTCCCGGTCGAGGCGCGGATGGTCGTCGGCGTGCTCGGCCTTGTGGGCATACATGCGGCAGCGTCCGGAAGCCACATTGTGGTCTGGGACGGCGCCGGCGTGATGCACACCCTGTACATCTCGTGGAACTGCATCGGGTGGCAGAGCCTGATCCTGCTTGGACTTAGCCTGCTATCCGGCCTGCGCGGACGTCATCCACTCGAAGCTCGCGTCCAGGTCATCGTCATCGGTGTCGCGGGCACGATGCTCCTCAACCTGTTGCGCGTCGCAGCGGTCGCTGGAATCGCCGCCACCGTCGGCGTGACACCCGCGGTCCTCTTTCACGATTACGGAGGCACGATCCTTCTCGTCGCATTCCTTTTCGTCTTCTGGATCTTCGTTCAACGGTGGATTCTCGGCTTGGCGCCGTCCAACGAGCTCGAGGTGGTCGTGTGAACCGCTGGCTTCGACTCGCCCTCCAGACAGCCGTTGGCCTGGTGCTGCTGTGGTTGTGGCTGCGCACGGTTTCGCTCTCCGAGGTGATGGGCCACGCGCGAGTTCACAGCTGGGCACCGGTCGTGCTGATGATCGTCCTGTTCCTGGTGACGAGCATCATCCGTGCCCGCCGATGGTTGCTCCTGCTGCGGCCTCTCGCGCCGGTGGGGATGGTGAGGGCGTTCGCCATGAACGCCGCCGGTGGGCTCCTCAACTACGTGCTGCCGATCCGCTCCGGTGATGCCGCGCGCGCGTGGTGGCTGTGGCGACGTCATCGCGTGCCGGCGGGATCCGCACTGGCCACGATCGTGATCGACAAGGCCTGCGACCTGGCCGCGGTGGCCGTGGTGCTGGCCTTGCTGGAGGTGCTCGCCCTGGCCGGGATCGTGAACACCCCGCGTGGACTCATCGGAGCCGCCGCCCTTGCGATCGCGCTGCTTGCCACAGTCCTTGGGACTGCGCTGCTCGGCCCGCGGCTCGCGCGGTCATGGCTCGCTCGAAGGTTGCTCCCGGCGCGATTTGCGACCGCCATCGCGGGACAAGCTTTTGCGTTTCGGGCCGGTGCTCGGGGGCTGTGGACCCCGGCGCTGGCAAGCCGGCTTGCACTCCTCACAGCTTTCGCGTTGGTCATCGACGCGTTCAACTTCACGCTGCTCTTCGCCGCGGTGGGGATCTCAGTTCCGCCACTGAAGGCAATGGCGGCGTATCCGGCGCTATTGCTCAGCTTTGCGGTACCCGCCGGACCCGGGTACGTCGGCAACCTGGAGGTCGCCGGGTCGCTGGTGCTCGGCGGCGGTCTGGGGTTGGCGCCGGCAGTGGCCGCCGGCGCCATCGTCCTGTACCACGCGATCACGGCAGGAAATGCCCTCGCGGTGGGACTCCTTGGCTTCCTTCTTGTTGGAGGCAGGCGAACTATCCGAGCCGCCGGGCCGCGCCGCATCGCGGTTTTCCACTGCGGGTTCACGTATTCGGGCGGCGGCGAGCGGATCGTCATCGAAGAAGTGATGGGACTTCGGCGACGCGGCTACGAAGTGGAGTGCTACGCGCCCACCGTCGATCAGTCGCGCTGCTATCCGGATCTGATCGGCGATGTGCGAGTGCGTACTTTTCTGCCGCAGCTGCCGCGCTGGTTCCCGTTCCGCGAGGCGGCTCAGATGGCAGCGACGTCGCTGCTGATGCCGCTTTACGCGTGGCGCTTTCGCGGTGTCGATGCCATCGTCGGCTGCAACCAGCCGAGCGCGTGGATCGCCTGGTGGGCGGCGAGGCTCATGGACGTGCCCTATGTCGTTTATCTGAACCAGCCCAACCGCCTGGTGTATCCGCGCAACATCGACCGTGAGACGGGATGGGTGACCAACGCCGACTACCGGCTTCTCGCCGCGATCGTGCTGCGCGCGACACGATTCGTCGCGTGGGCGGACCGGCGTTCCGTGCAGGAAGCGGACCAGCTGCTCGTCAACGGCGACTACATCGGCGACATCATCAGGCGTACCTATCGACGTGAAGCGGTTGACTGCCCGGCGGGCTGCCACGTCGCCGCATCAGGGTTTCCGCTGCCGGTCGATGCGCGCTTTTCGGGTGGCCTGACCATAAACGGGTATCCGATCCGCCGACCGTACGTGCTTCTGACCAACCGCCACTACCCGCAGAAGCGGTTCGACCTCGCGATCAGGGCGATTGCCGAGGTGCGCAAGGTGCACCCGCGAGTGCAGCTCGTCATCCCTGGTCCTTTTACGCCGCACACGGAGTCGCTCAAAGCGCTGGTGGCGGAACTGGGGGTGGCGGATGCCGTGCTGTTCCTCGGTCCGATTGCCGAGGACGAGCTGCAGAAGCTCTACGAAGGAGCTGCTGTCTATGTGTATCCGGCGCCGGAGGAAGACTTTGGCATGGGCGTCATCGAGTCGATGGCCAAAGGCGTGCCGGTGGTGGCGTGGAACCAGGCCGGACCGACGGTGACAGTCGGGCCCGGCACAGGTCATCTTGCGGAGCCGCTTGTGGTGAGCGATTACGCCGCGGGCATCTCGCGGCTCCTTGACAATCCGGCTGAGAACCTGGCGACCGGAGTGCGCGCGTTCGAGTGGGCGCGGCGATTCGACTGGGAAAGGCACGTGGACACGCTGGAGCGATCAGTCCTGGAGGTCGCCCGAGCGCACGAACGAATGGCGGCGGAAGCAGCCTCGGCGTGAAGATCCTGCCTCGTTTCTTGGCGGACGAGGACGAGGAAGACCGCCGCATCGCTGAGGAAGACGAGCCTGGTGCTGCTCCTGTCTCTGGGGCCGCATCACTCTCGTGGTACTGGACCTTTGGTTTGGTGGTGGTCGCGACGCTACCCCGCCTGATCTACATCTTCCTCGTCTCCAACCCCGAGAACGCCGGTGACGGCTGGTACGGAGACACGTACCACCACTGGCAGATTGCATACCTGACCAAGGAGGTGGGGCTGACGGCGCCAGGCGGCCCACGGCTTTGGGACCTCAAAGGGGTCGAATATTTCTGGGGTGTGCTGCAGCCACTCATGTTGGTGGCGTTGTTCTATTTGACCGGATCCATCGACATCGTTCTTGAGAGGCTGCTTTCGGTGGCGTTCGGCGTGTTGGTGGTGGTCTTGATCTTTCATTTGTGCCGCCGCCACTGGGGGATGCGGGTCGCCGTGCCCGCGACCGTCTTCGCGACTCTTGCTCCGACGTCGGTCTTCAACGATGGGCAGGGCATTCTGGAGCCCATCGGCGTGGGTCTCACCCTGCTCGGCATATGGCTCTGGCCGAAGCGCGGTTTGTGGACAGGCGTTTCGTGGGCTTTGGCCGCGATGTCCAGGGCCGAAGCCTGGATCTTCACGATCGGGATGATCGTGGCGGCATTCCTACGTCGTGAAGGGCGGCGGCAGGGCATTCCCCTGCTCACCGGTTGGGTTGTCTTGATGCTGGCTTACATGAAAGTCCTGCTCGACCGCACCGGTAATCCGATCTATCCGCTCTCGGAGAACTTCTTCAACAATGCCCTGGGTCGCTGGGTGTATGCGACCACGTTGACCTCCGATCAGCTCGCCGTGCGGCCGGCGCTCGGCGTCTTGCTCGTACTTGCCACGCTCGGGTTGGCATGGACGTTGTGGAAGCGGCCGAACGGTTACATGTTCCTCAGTTTCGGGATGGGTTACTGGGTCTTCACTGCAGGCATGCTCGGCTTCACCTCGTACCTCAAATTGTGGATGTGGTGGTTCTGGTACATCCGGTTTTTCGCGTTCCCATATCAGTTCGCAGGGGTGCTCATCGCAATCGCGCTCTTCTACCTGCTGCCGCGGTGGTTGGGAGACCGCTGGGCCTTGCCCGCCGCAGCCGCCGCGGGCATTGTCGTTTTGCTCGGTGTGCAGGTAGCGTGGGTGCCCATTCTTTCGGTCTACCGGTCGACGGAGGCGCCGTGGGCGGAGACGCTGAACGCGGGACAGCTGATTGGTGGTATCTACCGTCAGCCGGAGAACCGAGACGGCGTCCTCAACGTCCCTCCGAATCGGCCAGAACTCACCTATGCACTCGTGAGGTTCGAAGGCGTCGACGGCCGACATATCGTCGGGCAGCTCTACGATCCTTTTTACTATCTGCCCGCCAGCTACAGATACCCTGAGCATCCACAAGTGGCTGGAGTTCTGATGCAGTGCTGGCTGTCCGATACACATACGCGGCTTTTGCTTGTCCAACAAGGACCTAATGTCGACCAAGGCATCAACCCGAATTACATCGCGTTCATTGCCCAACACCCGAGCTGGTTCACCGAAGTCGCGCAGCTGCCCACATACAACTATGTCTTGTACCGAGTTGACATACCCAAGCCTGCTGCTGCCGATTGCGCTACGGCGACAAAGGCGGCGCGGGCGTGATCGAAGATCCGGCCTTCGACTACGAGGCCAAAGTTTGGGGTTCGACTCGAATCGAGGCGCGGCCCTGGTACGTCCAGGGGCTCAAGCTCCGCCTCCTGCTCGACGCGCTCAAAGGGATTGACGGGGATGTGCTCGACATCGGGTGCGGCGCCGGCAACGTTGCCCGTGCGATCGCGGAAAGCCGCCCCGAGCTGCGCGTCCACGGTGTCGATGTCAGCGCGGGCGCCCTCGAAGCAGCGCGGCGGGCGGCTCCGGACCTTGACTTCCAGATGGCGCCGGCCGAGTCCCTCCCCTTCAAGGACGGATCGATGTCGGCGGTCGTGATGCTCGACGTCCTGGAGCATCTGAAAGATCCTGATGCCGTGCTGCGCGAGATACATCGCGTGCTGAGGCCTGGCGGCTTGTTCCACATCGTTCTGCCGCTGGAAGTTCAGCCGTGGACTTTCTACCGGCTGGTGACGCGCATGGGCTGGAAGGCAAAGCTCCACCACTGCGGACACATACAGCTCTTTGACGCCAACCGATTCGCGGTGATGGCAAAGGCCGAGGGCATGCCCGTGCGCGGTGTCCAGTGGAGCTTCCACTGGCTTTACTCGCTGGTGGATATCGGGTATTTCAGCTTTCTGGAAGTGCGCGGCCCTGCGAAGACCTCAGTCGAGGACTATCTCGCTCACAGACGGGACGTGCCAGGCGCTGTGCTGCGTTGGGTCAAGGATGCCGCTGCCGCTTTCGGCTGGTACGAATCGCGATTGCTCCGGGGGGTTCCCTCAGGCGTAGGGCACTTCACTTGCGTCCGCAATTGAGCGCGGCTCTAGTGGTGTGTCCCTTAAAAAGTGATCGGTCGTAGTTGGGTGGGATGGTGGCAGCGGCTGGGGCTTTGGAGATGACGGGTGGGCAGCGGGGTGAGAGGGGCTTGCTCGTTCGCACACCGCGCCGGAAGCAAGCCCGATGGCTACCTTCTCGGCTCGTACCGCATCGCCACTGCCCCCGAGCCGAACTCCAGCCGGCTCACGAGCTTCAAGTCGACTTGCTTCGATAGCCCCGCGAACAACGTCGGCCCGTGGCCTGCGAGCCTGGGATGCACCAAGAACTCGTACTCATCGATCAATCCCAGCTCCGTCAACGCCAGTGGGAGCTTCACACCTCCCACGAACAGTCCCTTGCCCGACTCCCGCTTGAGCTGTTGAACGGCCTTGCTCAGATCCCCGCGCACGAGCTCCGCGTTCCAATCGACCTGCTCCAGGGTGCTCGACACGACGTACTTCTTTGCCGCGTTGATAGTCTGGGCGAAGGGTTCCATCCAATCAGGTCTCGCTCCCGTCGGCGCCGGCGGCCGCCACGCTGACTCCATCATTTCGTAAGTCACCCGGCCAAAGAGAAGGGCATCGGCCTGGTTGAGGTTCTCGACCGCGTGACGATGCAAGTCTTCGTCCGCGGGGATTGCACGATGATCGCAGCACCCGTCCAATGTGACGTTGATGGAGTACCGAAGGGGTCGCATTTCGCAAGAGTACCGCCGGCCCTCGACCGGATCACTCAAATCCGCGACAACACTACTAGTCGACTGAAGCCGCCCAGGCGATGAGGTCGGTTAGACCGCGATCGAATGGGATCTGCGGCGTCCAGCCAAGTTCTTTCTTTGCCTTGGTGATGTCGCTTACGTAGTAGGTCTGGTCACCCTCGCGCCAGCCGGCGAAGGAGTACTGGGGTTTTCGGTTCGTCAGCTCGCCTATCTGAGCGATGACCTCGATCAGGTTCCGCTGGTTCTTCGGGCCGCCGCCAACGTTGTAGATCTGACCTCGCGTCTGGTCGATCTTCTCGATGACGGTTGCATACAGGGCGCAAAGATCCCGCGCGTCGAGCAGGTCACGCACCTGGGTGCCGTCGCCATAGATCGTGAGCGGCCGGTCGTTGAGGATCGAATGGACGAAGTGCGCGACCCATCCCTGGTCCTCGGTCCCGTACTGATGCGCGCCGTAGATGCAGCTCTGCCTGAGGACGACGGTGTTCATCTGAAAGCAGCGCGCGTAGTCCCTGACGTACTGGTCCGCTGCGCCCTTGCTGCAGCCATACGGACTGTGGAAGTCGATCGGCTGGGTTTCTTTACAGGCAACGTTGTTCTTGTCGAGCTTTCCGTACACCTTGTTCGTCGATGCGAAAAGAAACGGAACCTCAGGGTTGTGCAGCCGTACTGCCTCGAGCATGTTCAGGGTGCCGCGCGCGTTGACGTCGAAGTCCGTAATCGGGTCGAGCAGCGAGGTCGTCACCGCAACCTGCCCAGCGAGGTGCAGGATCGCGTCCTTATTCTTGACATGGTCTGCCAGGGCGCTGGTGATCCTCACGTCTTCTTTGATGAAAGTCGTTCGGGTTGGATGCTCGGTGATCAACCACTTGAGGTTCCGCTCTGTCCCTGGCCGGCTGAGATTGTCGAGCACCGTCACGTGCCATCCGTCCGCCATCAGATGCAGGGCGGCGTTGACACCAAGGAAGCCCGCACCGCCGGTGATGAGGGCGCGGCGGCCGGCATTTCTTCGGGAACCCCCGGTCGCGCGTGGTTCAACGCGGGGAGACGTTTTCGGCTCTGCCATCAGCACACTCGGATCCATCGGGGGCACCTACGTTAAGACAATCAAGCTTGAACGACGGCGCCGGAGAGGGTACCGGCTGCGCTCCGCGGTGCCGCCCAGCAGCCGTGCCTACGATAGACGCGTGAGCCCGCCCGAGCGGTCGATGTCTCCCACCGACGCACGGTCGGTCCGCTTCAACTGGGAGAGCGAGGCTCGCATGGCGGGCGTTTACGAGGCGCTTGCCGGCGTCACCTCGAATACCAAGTTGAAACAGCGTCTGTTATCGCTTGCCGAGACTGAGCAGCGGCACGCCGACGCATGGGCGTCGCTGCTGGACCCCGGCGGTGGTAAACGCAAGGAGCATCAGCCGCAGCTCACCGCGACATTTCTCGCCGCGCTGGCACGCTTGGCCGGAATCGGCCCGGCACTGGCGCTCGCCGGCGCCGCCGAGGGCCACGTCTTGCGCTCTTATCTTCACCAGGTTTCGAGCGTAGCCGACGAACGGGCGCAGGGAGTGCTGCGCCAGGTGCTTCCCGAAGAGCTCGATCATCAATCGGCCGAGGACGTGGCCGCAGATTCTGGTACTGCGGGACGCGCTGAGACCCCGCTAGACGCGGCTGAGGAATGGCACAGCACTGGAACCGAGAGCATCCGGAATGTCATCTACGGGGTCAACGACGGGCTGACTGCAACCCTGGGCGTGCTGGCAGGCGTTGGTGGAGCGAGCGTTGACCCCAAGGTCGTGCTGATCGGAGGACTCTCGGCCATGGTTGCTTCGGGCGTGTCGATGGCAGGAGGGGCGTACCTTGCCAGCAAGTCGCAGCGCGAGGTGTACGAGGGCCAGCTGGCGCGCGAAGCGGCTGAGATCGAGGTGATGCCGGACCTCGAACGTGCTGAGCTCGCGCGCATCTACCGCTCAAAAGGTCTGACCCCCGCGGAGGCCGAGACGATCGTCGGGCGAATCACGTCGGACAAGAAGGTCTGGTTGGAAACACAGGCTCGCGAGGAGCTGGGATTGGATGTGACACAGTTTGAGAACCCGGCGCGCGAGGGACTCGTGGCTGGAGTTTCAACCCTGATCGGTGGAGCGATCCCGGTGGCCGGCTACCTTTTGGGCCGGCTCCTGCTGGGTCATGTCGTCAACGGATTCGCCGCGCTGGTGATCGCGTTTGTAGTAAGCGCCGGCTTCCTGTTCGGAATCGGGGCGGCGCGCTCCTTCTTCACCGGCAAGGGCGCTGTCCGGTCCGGGCTGGAAATGCTGGTGGTCGGATCGGTTGTCGCCTCACTCACGTATGGCGTGGGCCTTCTTTTCCGCGGCTAGCGTCAGCCGGTGGCGATGCCCCGAAAGAAAGCAATGCTGACCACCCACGCAGCGCCGGCCAGGATCACAGCTTCACGCCGGGGATTTCCACGCTGAGCCCAGAAATATGCGCTGGGTAGGAAGAGCACCGCGAACACTCCGTAGACGAGATGAAGGAGCGTTGTCGGGTGGCCCCCGGTGGTAAATGCCGCGAGACCGAATAGGCCCTGAACCGCGGTCACGCCGGCCATGATCAGGTAGCTCGAGCGAAAGCCGGCGGAGATCGCTGCTTTGCGAAAGTATTGATACGTGCCCCAAATCGCGAGCACGACCGCGAACAAAAGCAGTACTCGCGCCCCGAGGGAATGAACCAGAGCAAATGAGCTGAGGAAAGTTACGGTCGAGACTTCGAAACCTCCTCGCGGAAATAGTCGACGGTGAGGCTCAGGCCTTCCTCAAGGCTCACTCGAGGCTCCCAATCGAGCTCGTGCTTGGCCAGCCGGCTGTCCAGCGCGATGCGGAAAACGTCACCTTTCCGTGAGGGCCCGAAGTTGGGCTCGAGGCGGTAATCGGTGAGCAGCGCCAGTTTTCGGAACAGGTCGTTGACGCTGACCGCGGTCCCTGTGCTGACGTGGAAAGTCCCGCCCGATCCCTTCTCGAGCGCGGCGACGTTCGCGGTCGCCACGTCGCCGACGTGAAGCATGTCCCGCGACTGCTCGCCCGTCCCGTCGATCGTGACGGGTTTGCCCATGAGCATCCGGCTGGCGAAGATGGCGACGACGCGCCCTTCAGCGGCAAAGAAATCCTGCCGTGCGCCGTAGATGTTGGCGTAACGAAGCACTGTGTAGTCCAGCCCGAATGTGCGCCGGAAGGTGCCCAGATACTGCTCGAACGAGAACTTGCTCGTGCCGTACGGCGATAGAGGCCGGACCGGATGGTCCTCCGCCGCGGGCACTACGTCCGGCTCACCGTAAAGCGCGCCGCCGGTCGAGCTGAAGATCACCTTGCGCACGCCGTGATCAACGCAAGCCTTGAGGAGGTTGACACCGCCGACGATGTTCACCGCGGCGTCAAGGCCGGGGTCCGCAACGGACTTCGGCACCTCCGACTGCGCTGCATGGTGGTTCACCAGCTCAGGCCGGAATGCCGAAACAGCTTTTTCCACCTGTGGTTGATCGCGCAGGTCCACGCGGTACACAGTCGCGGACGGGTTGACGTTGTCCCCGAGCCCCGTGCTGAAGTCATCGAGGACGGCGACCTCATGGCCGGCGGCGCTGTACGCGTCGACGACATGTGAGCCGATGAATCCCGCTCCACCGGTCACCAGGATTCGCACGGCGACTGACTCTAACCGGTTTACTTGATGACGGTGGTTGAGCGCGCGAGGCTGGAAATCGAGGTGGTCAAGGCGGTTCGTGCGCCGGTTCCGCCGGCGTTCTTGCGCGGCCTGATGCTGCGGGCGGCTTCTGTTCCCGAAATCGAAGCGCGCCTTCCGGCGGGGACCGCAACGCTTGCCATCAGGCTGACCACAGATGACGAGCTGCGCCGGTTGAACCGCGACTACGCCGGCAAGGATTCCGTCACCGACGTGCTTTCGTTTGTGGGATCAAACCAACATGTAGGGGACCTCGCCATCTCGTGGCCGGCGGTTCTCCGCCAAGCGCGTGAGCACGGACATACGGAAGAGACCGAGCTGGGCCTCCTGGCAGTCCATGGACTTCTGCACCTGCTGGGTTGGGATCATGTGCGAGCGCCCGAGCGAAAAGAGATGAACAGACTTACTCGCGCGGCACTCCGGCTGTCTGGGCTGGCCGTCGAGCGCGGCCGCATCGACTGACCGGCGCCGGATCAATCCTCGGTCGCGAGCGCCCGCAGCTGCCCGTGGAGTGGCGCAAGGTCGTGATCGTCACCCGCGGCTGCGAGCAATCCTTCGACAGCGCGCTTCAATGCGCCCACCAGCTCTTCGCGCTCCAGCGAACGGACCAGCGCTTCCTTGAAGGGGTCGAGAACAAACGGCGGCAGGTCGTCAAAGCCTCTGCCATTGCCCGATGGAAGATTGCGCAGCCGGCAGGCCAGCGCCAGCGCCTGATCGCGAACGCCGCTGATCCAGTACTCCGCCTGCCACACCCGACCCCGCTCGATGCAGATTCGTGCCCGCACGGCGTGATGCACTCCGAGACCAAATATGTTTGCAGCGGTTGCCGGCTCTAGAAAGGTCTTGGCAACCGCCTCGCCGAACACCAGGCTGAAGCTCGGACCGGTCGCGCCAAAATCGGTTCGCGGCGTAAAGGACACGTCGACCTGCAAGTTTCCGGGCAGCAGGAACACCCGGTAGACGCTCGACTGAAATGGAAGGTCGAAGAGGTGCACGGCTCCGAATTTCTCCGCAAACCAAATGGTCCAATCGTCGAGAAGGTCGCCGATGTCAATGCCGTCCGCCACGCCAAA
>Ga0209588_1000246_pt1 | contig 14419 bp, 13 predicted proteins | sample Rivendell_Oct201_10_FD_188351 | JGI IMG/M metagenome (GOLD analysis project Ga0209588, IMG submission 188351) | Vadose zone soil microbial communities from the Eel River Critical Zone Observatory, Northern California, USA -... | ecosystem: Host-associated > Plants > Roots > Rhizosphere > Soil ...
CGCCGTTGGCGGAGATGGTGCCGACCTGGGCGATTTCCTCGTTCGAGGTGACCTTCTTGGAGTTCTTGACGAGGTCGGCGACCACGGCTTCCACAGCCAGATCGATACCGCGCTTGAGATCCATCGGGTTCATGCCGGCGGCAACCGCCTTGGCGCCTTCCTTCACGATGGCCGCGGCCAACACGGTCGCGGTGGTGGTGCCGTCGCCGGCCGCATCCGCCGACTTGGAGGCGACTTCGCGCACCATCTGCGCGCCCATGTTCTCGAACTTGTCTTCAAGCTCGATTTCCTTGGCGACGGTGACGCCGTCCTTGGTGATGCGGGGTGCGCCGAACGACTTGTCGAGCACAACGTTGCGGCCCTTGGGGCCGAGCGTCACCTTGACCGCGTTGTTGAGGATTTCGACGCCGCGCAGCATACGATCGCGGGCATCGACGCCGAATTTGACTTCTTTAGCTGACATATTTTGCTTCCTTGAAATGGATTGGGGAGAGGGCGCTTAAGCGGCCTTCTTCTTGGAGGCGGGAAGATCGGTGAGAACGCCCATGATGTCGCTCTCCTTCATGATCAATAGCTCCTCGCCGTCGAGCTTGACCTCGGTGCCCGACCACTTGCCGAACAGCACGCGGTCGCCGACCTTGAGGTCGATCGGGATCAGCTTGCCGGCTTCGTCACGGCCGCCCGGACCGACTGCCGTGATTTCGCCCTGCGAGGGCTTTTCCTTGGCGCTGTCCGGAATGATGATGCCGCCAGCTGTCTTCTCTTCGGCGTCGATGCGCTTGACCACAACGCGGTCGTGAAGCGGACGGAATTTCATGCAGTCCTCCTAAGTTTCTGAAGATGTTCTCGAATTTGGATTTTGGCAGTCAATGCCAGCGAGTGCCAGCGCGACCAAACTGGACATAAGCCAAACTTGTGCGGTGAACAAGGGCCTGTAGCAGAAAACTTGGCACTCAAATATGACGCCTGCCAAATTCGTTCATCATCATTAATTCGGCGGAGCAGACCCCGAAACCCCGTATTAGCACGTGCGCTAAGCTGCTGCTAACGCAAGATATTTCAACAGAACGTTAAACATTTAGGCTTGTGATGGGTGGGTATCGTGCGTCACATTTCTCTCATGTGAGCGCATCTCCACCGGGTGGCTCCCGGTCGGCGGCCACTTCGTGAATGCGCTCCAGCAATGGAGGTTGGCATGGTCTCGCGGGTTGGGGTTTCCGAGGATTTCCGGAAGCAGGTGCTGGGTTATGGGCTGACGACGGCGCAAATTCTCTATCGCATGCCGGATCATCCCTCGCTGCTGCAAACCTACGTCTGGCAGAACTACGATCTGTTTCCCAAATTTCCGGCGCTGAAGGATTTCCTCAGCTTCTGGGAAAAGTCGCTGGAGGGACCGCTGTTCTCCGTGACAGTCGCTCACTCCAAGCTGATCAAGCCCGCCGAATTGCGCGCCGTCGACGGCGTGTTCCGGCTGCATTGATCAACAGGCTCGGTTCTGCGTTGGATGGTGGGCTCGCTGCCGCTTAGCCCACCCCACGAGTCGCGATTCGTGCTAACCTTTCCGCATCGAACGGAAAGGGAGACGTCGATGGCCAGGAAGAAGCCGAAATCGCGCACTGCGGCGAAGACCGCCGCGTTGAAAAAATCGGCCGCGCGCAAGACCGCCAGCAAAACCGCCGCCAAATCCACCGCGCGCAAGAAACTCAAGGCCCGAGCGCTGCCGGCCGCCAAACCGCGCCCGCGTCCGAAACAGCGCATCGCCATCAGTCATCACCGCGAAGAGGATTTCAAAGCCGATGGCTTGCGCACCTATGCGCAATACCGCGATCTCGGCATTGCCGAGGCCAGCCACGGCCTGGCGCAGGCGCACGTGATCCGGCTGATCGGGCCGTGCAATCCGGCGGAGGTTTCAAAGCTCCACTTTCACGACGTCGAATTCCAGATGGTCTACGTCCTGAAGGGCTGGGTCAAAACCTACATGGAAGGGCAGGGCGAGACGCTGATGAAAGAGGGCAGCGCATGGACCCAGCCGCCGCGGATCAAGCATCTCATCATGGATTATTCCGACGACGTCGAACTGCTCGAAGTCATCCTGCCGGCGGAGTTCAAGACGGTTGAACTGACGACGTGATGGCACGCGCCTCGACGCATGCTTAACGTGCAGCCAGACGACGGCGGCACAGCAATTGTGAGGCACGCCTACCGCGAAGATATCGACTGGCTGCGCGCCATCGCCGTGCTCGCGGTGGTCGGATTCCATTTCGAGGCGCCAAGAGTTCTCGGTGGTTTCGTTGGTGTCGATATCTTCTTCGTCATCTCCGGTTTTCTTATCACCCAGATCATCCAGTCTGAGGTGCACGCCGGTACATTTTCGTTTGGGCGGTTCTACGAGCGCCGGGTGCGCAGGCTATTGCCTGCGCTCTACGCGATGATGGCGCTGATTGCGATACCGTCGTTCCACTATCTCCTGACCTCCGAACGATTGGAATTTTTCCGCTCGATAGCGGCGGCCGTGACCTTCACCTCGAATTTTTACTTCTGGTTTCAAACCGGCTATTTCGACCACGCGGCGGTAGAGAAGCCACTGCTGCACACTTGGTCGCTTGCGGTGGAAGAGCAGTTCTATCTGGCTCTGCCGCTACTGTTGTGGGCGCTGCTGCGCTTCGCGCGGGACGGGCGCGGGCATCTCCGGGTGGGGATCGCATTGAGTGCGACAGCGCTTGCCTCGTTTGCACTCGGTGTCTGGCTGATAGCGACGGACTGGACTGCTATTGCATTTTTCATGAGCCCACCGAGGGCGTGGGAATTCCTGATCGGCGGGATCGTAGCCATCGAAGGCTTTCCAGTTCTACAGAACATTCACCTGCGGCGCGTGGTGCGTGGCGCCGGCATCGTCCTGATGCTTGTTGCGATATTTTCACCTCGGTCCCAAAACTTTCCCGGCTTCGCCGCGCTGTTGCCGTGTATCGGCGCGGCGATGTTCATCTGGAGCGGCAACGGCATCACAGCCGGGGCACTGAGCCGCAACTGGATCCTGAGGATCATGCGCTTTTACGGCCAGATTTCCTATTCGATGTATCTCTGGCATTGGCCGTTGTTCACCTTTGCCCGGTTTTCCAAGAACAGTCTGGTACTCGATCCATTCGACAGAATGGCACTCGCCGTGCTTACCCTCGCGATTTCCTATCTCTCATGGAGATTTGTCGAACAGCCGTTCCGCCGCGGCTCGCTGGTGCTGACGCGCCGGGCAGCGTTTCGTTTCGCCGGCCTCACGACGGCGGTTCTCTTGGCCGGTAGCGTGGGCGGAATTGTTCTTAGTCAAGCACCCTCCGATACTGACCGCGTCGCGCTGGAACTGGAATCCTACAACGACTACAATTATCAACCGCTGTATCGCGACGGCCGTTGTTTCGAGCTCGCCGGGGGCGTCTTCGGCGATGCCTGCCTTGGCCTCGCGCCGGGCAAAACCAACGTGCTGCTCTGGGGCGATAGCCTGGCCGCGCATTACTTACACGGCCTCAGCAAGACGACCGATCCGCAAGCTGTGAACATTCTGCAGGCGACGCAGGCGGCGTGCATGCCGACGTTCAACACGGCGGCGCAAGGCAATGCATCCTGCCGCAGCTTTGCCGGGCAAATGAACGCATTCCTGGGGAATCGCAAGCCGCCAGATCTCGTCATTCTCTCAGCGGATTGGCTGGAATACGCCCGCCCGCCGCGGTTCGACGGCATGATCGCCGACATCAAGCAAACCATCTCAAAGCTCAATGCGCTGGGGATTCCCGTGGTGCTGCTCGGCCCTGCCGTACAGTTCAGGTCGAGGCTGCCGTCAATGCTGATGCGGGCGCATGTGCGCCATGTCGATGCACGCTCCGATGATTTCGTGCTGCCGGATATTTTCTCGCTCGATCAGGAGATGAAAACAGCACTCCCGCGGCAGGAGAAGTTTTCCTACGTTTCGGTGGTCGATGTGGTCTGTCCGGCGCGGCAATGTCCGCTCACGATCGACCGCGGCATCCCGCTGGCGTCGGATCATGCGCATCTTACTGGGGAGGGATCGGTGCATGTGATGAACAGGGTGGCGCCGATGCTTGGATTGAAAAGTAAACTGTAGAATCGCATTCCTAAGCGAAGCCAGTGGGTTCGCGCAAGGCGCGGTCCGATGACTGGCTCCGCATCGAACCCGGAATCCCAAGAGTTTCCGATGTGCGATCGCACAGCTGGGGTGTGCAACCAGAGTTCAGTTAGTTCACCCCCGAATGACGATCGAGGTCAGCTCAACACCCCCACGATCGCGCCCATCAGGCAGGTCGTCAGCGTGCCCGACACGATCGATTTCAACCCCAGTGAATTGATCTCGTCGCGGCACTGCGGCGCCATGGTGCCGAGGCCGCCGATCATGATGCCGAGGCTGCCGAAATTGGCAAAGCCGCACATTGCATAGAGCATGATCAGCCGCGAGCGCGGATCGAGCGCGCCGGGACCGAGTTTCGACAAATCGACATAGGCGATCAGCTCGTTGAGGACGGTTTTGACGCCCATCAGGCTGCCCGCGGTGACCGCTTGCGGCCAGGGCAGGCCCATCAGCCAGCACACCGGCGCCATGGCGTATCCGAGCATCCGCTGCAGCGAGATCGCCGCGCCGCCGATATTGGGCAACAGCCCGAGCATCGCGTTGGCGAGATACACCAGCGCCACCAGCACCATCAGCATCGCGACAATGTTGAGCAGCAGTTCGAGGCCTGCCGTTGTGCCCTTGACGATCGCATCCATGGTGCTGGAGGCGGCGAGACCGGGGTCGGGTGCGACCTGCGGGGCGCCGGCGGCGACGGGGGGTGCCTCGGGCGTACCGCCGGTGTGCGTGCCATCCGCCTCCGGCACCATGATCAGGCTGACCAGGATCGCAGCGGGTGCACCCAATACCGACGCAATCACGAAATGCGCCGCGGCATCCGGGATCAGCGGCGCCAGCAGCGTGGCGTAGAGCACCAGCACGGTGCCGGCGATGCCCGCCATGCCGCCGGTCATCACCAGAAACAATTCGCTGCGCGTCAGCTGCGCCAGATAGGGCCGGATGAACAACGGTGCTTCCACCATGCCAAGAAAGATATTGGCGGCAGTCGACAGCCCGACCGCGCCGCCGACGCCGAGCGTGCGCTCCAGGAGCCACGCCATGCCGCGCACCACCGGGGGCAGGATGCGCCAGTAGAACAGCAGCGTGGTCAGCACGCTCATGACGAGCACGATGGGGAGCGCCTGAAACGCCAGAATGAAATCCGCACCAGGCGCCTTCAGATCGAACGGCAGCGCGCCGCCGCCGAGGTAGCCAAATACGAAGGAGGTGCCGGCGCGCGACGCCGCGGAGATTGCGCCCACGGCATCGTTGATGATGCCAAAGGCGTGCGCGACGATCGGCAGTTTTGTCAGCGCGACGGCGGTGAGAAAGGTGACGGCGAGGCCAATGGCCGCCTGCCTCAGCGAAACCGCGCGGCGGTCTTCACTCAATGCCCATGCGATGCCTAGCAACGCCAACACGCCGAACGCCGATTGCAGCTGCAGCATAATGCCCCCACGCCTGGGCGATTATGGCAGCGGCGCGCTGCAAAGTGCAATGCCGCGTGGTCTCGATCGGGAGGCGGCCGAACGCCTGACATTGACAACTGGTCAGGGGTCAGCCACGCGTCAACCACGGACGTGCAGCGGGCGACTGCTCACACTTGAAAAAACCGGGCAAAGGCCGTTGACCATACCGTCCATGATATCAGCAGACTCCAGCTCCCTGCTCAGGCACCGGTCTTTTCTGCTCTTTCTTCTCACCCGAAGTTTCTCGCGATTCTCCAGTCAGGTCGCCGCGGTTGCCATCGGTTGGCAGATCTATGACCTGACCGGCAGTGCGTTCGATCTCGGGATGGTCGGGCTGGTTCAGTTCCTGCCCACCGCGCTCCTGGTTTTCGTGGCGGGCCACGCCGTGGACCGCTACGAGCGCAAGCGCGTCTTGCAGATTTGCCAACTCGCCCAGGCACTGACGGCGCTGTTTCTCGCATGGGGTGCCTATTGGGACTCCTTGACGGCATTGCAGATCTTTATCGCAACGGGCGTGCTCGGAACTGCCACCGCATTCGAAAGCCCCGCGGTGGCGGCGCTGCTGCCGCTCATCGTTCCGCAGGGCACGCTGCAACGCGCGACAGCCTTGTCCAGCGGCTCCGCTCAGATCGCCACGATTACCGGACCCGCGCTTGGCGGTCTGGCCTATGCCGTCGCGCCCAGCATGCCCTACGGCATGATGGTCTTGTTTTGGCTGTCTGGAGCGATACTGACCGGTGCGATCCGGCTGGCGCAATCGGCCGTCGTCAGGGATTCCGCAACGCCGGCCGACCTGTTCGCGGGCGTCAGGTTCGTCCGCAACAACCCTGCCATTCTGGGAACGATCTCGCTCGATCTGTTCGCGGTGCTGTTGGGCGGCGCGACAGCGCTGCTGCCGATCTATGCGCGTGATATCCTGCAGACCGGCCCCTGGGGCCTCGGCATCCTGCGTGCCGCGCCCGCGGTCGGCGCGCTTGTGATGACCGCCGTCCTGGCGCGCCATACGATTAACCGGCGCGTCGGCGTGCGCATGTTTCAAGCCGTGATCGTGTTCGGCGTGGCGACAGTGGTATTCGCCGTTTCGCAGTGGATGTGGCTCTCGGTCATGGCGCTGGCGATACTTGGCGCGGCCGACATCGTCAGCGTGGTGATCCGCTTCTCGCTGGTGCAGCTTGCCACCCCCGACGAGATGCGCGGCCGTGTCGGCGCCGTGAACTTTCTGTTCATCAACGCCTCCAACCAGCTCGGCCAGTTCGAAAGCGGCGTGACAGCGGCGCTGTTCGGCGCGATGCCGGCCGCCGTGCTCGGCGGCGTCGGCACGATCGCGATCGCACTGTTGTGGATGAAGCTGTTTCCCACGCTGCGCAACGTGGAGCGGCTGGAGTAGGAGACGTCGACGTCTGCGTAGTCTCCTCATCCTGAGGGGCCGCGCTTTGCGCGGCGTCTCGAAGGATGGGCCACATCGCGGCCCCATGGTTCGAGACGGCGCTAACAAGCTCCTCCTCACCATGAGGGTCTACGTTTTAGCGAAGCGCTAGCCCCGCCCCACGAACGGCATCTTGCTGGCCATGACCGTCATGAACAGCACGTTAGCGTCGAGCGGCAGGCTTGCCATGTAGGCGACGGCATCGCCGACCGCCTTGGCGTCCATCCGCGGCTCCGGAATCTTGCGGCCGTCGGGCTGCAACACGCCGGCGACCATGCGGTCCGTCATCGGGGTCGCGGCATTGCCGATGTCGACCTGGCCGACCGCGATGTCATAGGCGCGGCCGTCGAGGTTGGTCGCTTTGGTCAGGCCGGTGATGGCGTGCTTGGTCGAGGTATAGGCCGAGGAGAACGGCCGCGGCGCGTGCGCCGAGATCGAGCCGTTATTGATGATGCGACCGCCGCGCGGGGTCTGGTCCTTCATGATGCGGAACGCGTGCTGCGTGCACAGGAACGGCCCGGTGAGGTTGGTGTTCACCACCGCCTGCCACTGCTCGAGGCTGAGGTCTTCAAAATTCACCGGCGGGGCGCCCATGCCGGCATTATTGAAGAGCACGTCGAGCCGGCCATAGGTATCCATCACCTTGGCAAACAGCGCCGCGATCGATCCGGGGTCGGTCATGTCGGCGGAGACGGCAAGGCTCTTGCCGACGTTGTCGCCGAGCTTTTTGGTCTCTTCCAGCATTTCCATGCGCCGCCCGGCGAGCACCACGGTAAAACCGGCGTTCATCAGCGCCAGCGATGCCGCGCGTCCGACGCCGGTGCCGGCACCGGTCACCACTGCGATCTTGTTTGCTGCCTCGGCCATTTGTTTCCTTACCTTCTTTAAGTTTTTGCTTCTGTTTCAGTCTTGTAGGGCGGTCTTGGAATATTCTGGTGCGCCGCGCGCAGCGCCGCCGACCAGCGCGAGCGCAGATCGTGAAAATACGGCTCGCCGGCCTCGATGCGGTGGTTGAGATCGGCATCGCAGACGTCGGAGCGCACCACCAGCACGTCGATCGGAAGACCGACGCCGAGATTGGAGCGCATCGTCGAATCCATCGAGATCAGGCTGGTCTTGAGCGCTTCATACAATTCGACGTCGTAGTGCATGGCGCGGTCGAGCACCGGTTTGCCGTATTTGTGCTCGCCGATCTGCAAATAGGGCGTGTCGGTGGTGCATTCGATGAAGTTGCCGGCCGGGTAGACCATGAACAGCCGCATCCGCGAGCCCTTGATCTGGCCGCCGAACAGAAACGACACGTCGAAATTGATGTCCTCGGATTGCAGCGCCGTGCCTTCGGTGGCGTGGACGGCGCGGATCGCCCGGCCGATGCGCTGCGCCGCCTGGAACATGGTCGGCGCGTTCAGTAGGGTTTCGAGGTCGCCGGTATGCGGATCTTCAAGCCCTTCAGTCAGCGTCGACAGCACCGACTGGCTGATCGCCAGATTGCCGGCGCTTGCGACCGCCATGATGCGATCGCCCGGCTTGTTGAAGATATGGAGTTTGCGAAAGGTCGAGACGTTGTCGAGGCCGGCATTGGTACGGGTGTCCGCGATCATGACCAGACCGTCCCGCACCAGCACTCCGCAACAATAGGTCATTTCCGATCCCCGAACGCATCAGACGGCGCGCGAAATTACTAACCAATTTCGCAAGCGCCTCCAACCCCATTCGGGGGCATCGGCGGTGGTTTGGGCCGATTCCGTCGTGGCGTTGCCGATATCGACCGGTTCGACAACTTTCCGTCGAAAACCTGAGGGCGGGGCGGCACATGAAAAAGCAAATGAATCTTGGCGGTCTGGTCGTCGCCGCGCAAATCTTGGGCGTTCCGGGCGCCTTCGCGGCGCGCCTGGGAAGACGGCATGGCGGCCTATAACCGCGGCGACTACGTGCCGGAGTTGCGAGTATCGATTAAAACCGTCGCTGCAAAATGCGCCAAATTGGCGCGTCTTGCAGCGTTCACCGCAGAGAAACGCCTCTGATATGTAAAAGCCTTCTCACGTCAGGGTTTCGGCTGCGCGGAGGCAACGGCGCCACGCAACTGCGTTGCCACCGTCAACTGCCCGATTTTCTTCCCCATGTCTTTTCCAACCTCGGTTGAGAAGCGGTAATGAAAGCCGGCGTAAATGCGGGCGTTCGAGACCTCATCACTGTAGTCCTGCAGGCGCGTCCATTTGCGCGTGACTCCAGGAGCAGTCGGGCTCGTCAGCGAGATAGCATCGACCTCATCCCCTGCGACGCTTTGAAGAACGGTGGAAATAGCGGCCGCGACAATGCAGTGCGCGCACGGATATTCGGGATGCATCGGGGTAACGCCGAGCGGCATCCATGACTCTTCGCGCGGCGTTGCGGCATTGGATGTGAGATCGGCATTGCGGATCGCCGTCACCGGCCGCCATAGATTGTAGGTATATTTGGCGTCGAACACGGCGATGAAGGCGTCAACGCCCGCGATCGAACTGAGCGCGAACAGACGGGCGCAGTCAACGACGTCCATTTTCCGGGCCATCTCGATCTGCTTGACGATCGGATTGTAGGTTCGGGGTCCAGTCTGAAACCAGAAGCGGCCGATATTGGTCTGCTCAGCCGTGCGCTTGCTGCTGTTGCGGCTTCCGATCTCGCGGATCTCGTTCAAATCCCTGGTCCACGTCTCCGAACTAAGCGCTGGAGGAGGGCCCGGACGGAACTGCGAGCCCGTGCCCATCACCCAGGGCGTCAGCGCTGGGCTAGTGGATTCAATAGGCGTTGCGGTCGGCACGTAGATGCCTGGCGTCGTGTAGGGCCGGTAATTCTCCGTCTTGTCGCTGGAGTCGTTGGCGCGCAGCGCGATAATTCCAGCCGCCGCTTTTTTGCCAAGTTCGATCCCCTTCGACTTCGCCTCCGTTTCGGCAATGCCCGAAAGCGAAGCCGCGAGCGTCGCGTCGAGGTCGACTTTCTGATCGGGATAAAGCGCCACCAGAATATCATAGGCGGCGGAAGCAGCCGCCGCTTCCTTGGAAGTCGTGCGTTCTGCCGCGAGGTTGAGCTTGTAAGGGGCGTATCGTCGGTCGATCGCGTTGACCGCTTCAAACATCGCAATATGGAGCATCGCCAGTCCGCGCGCATTCGGGACATTGGGAAGTTGCTTCTCGATGCCGATTGCGTCCGCCTTGGCATTCCAGTCCATGATGACGTCGCAGCGCGCGGAACTGGTCAGCAGCGCCGCCGCGACGAGACTGGTGAAGAACGTCGCTCGGTTGATCCTTGACGCGGGTTTCATGGGCAAACTCCTTCACGGCGTGCCAGGCACGACCTCCGGGATTGGTGAGCCGATCTTGCCGATCTGCGGCGGGGTGTCGTGAAGCCCTGATGAAATTCTGCTGAAATGGTCTAGGATGCGGGCGGATCCGCAAAACCAGGCTGCACCCCTGTCATATCTGGCTGAAACCAAAAGCTATCGTTTCGGGCGGTTTGTCGTCGATCGCCGATCCGCCTGTTTGCGTTGCGATGGCGTGGTTTTACCCCTGCGGCCGAAGTCCTTCGACGTGCTGGTTTATCTGGTACAGAACCCGGGCCGCCTCGTTCCGAAAGGAGAATTGATCGATAACGTCTGGCAGGACGTCATGGTCACCGACAACTCACTGGTTCAGTGCATCAAGGACATCCGTCAGGCGCTCAACGACAACGCCCATGCGGAAATCGAAACTGTCGCCAAACGCGGCTATCTTTTTGCATCGCCGGTGGTTGTGATCGATGGCAATGCTGTGGACCTCGGCTCACCAACTCTAACGGCTGCGGCGGCTGGCGGGGACGGCGCCCTGCCGTTGCCCGATCGTCCTTCCATTGCGGTATTGCCATTCGCCAATATGAGCGGCGATTCCGATCAGGAGTACTTTGCCGATGGCATTTCCGAGGATTTGATTACCGGACTGTCCCGCATTCGCTGGCTGTTCGTCATCGCCCGCAATTCGACATTCGTCTACAAGCACCGCGCGGTCGACGTGAAACAGGTTTCGCGCGAGCTTGGCGTGCGCTACGTGCTGGAAGGCAGCGTGCGCCGCGCCGGCTCGCGGATACGCATCACCGCACAGTTAGTCGACGCGATAACCGGCGGTCATCATTGGGCGGAGCGCTATGACCGCGAACTGGGCGATATCTTCGCTGTCCAGGATGAAATCACCTCCAGCGTCGTCGCGGCTATCGAGCCTCGTCTGCTTGCAGCGGAGGGCATCCGCTCGCTTTCGCGGTCCCCGGAAGATCTCGGCGCCTGGGAACTCGTCGCTCGCGCTCAAACGCATGTCTGGCGCCTGACACGCCTGGATTACGAGACCGCGATCGACGCTCTCAAACGTACCGTTGAGATACATCCGGACTACGCGCCTGCTCGAAGCTTGCTGGCGTTTTGCCTCTCGTTTGCTGCGCATATGGGGTGGGTCAACCGCGATCACGGGTTGCTCGTTGGTCGCCAACACGCTGTTCGCGCGGTCGCCCTCGACGATTGCGATTCCTGGGGACAGATCGCGCTTGGCTATTTGGCCCTCATGGAAAAACGCACCGAGGAATCGATCGCGGCTTTTCGTCGGGCGGTTCTGCTCAACCCGAGTTCCGCGGCAGCCCACGGCAATCTTGGCCACGGCCTGGCATTTGCCGGGCGCGACCGCGAGGCGATAGAGCATGCCGAGGAAGCCATCAGGCTCAGTCCCCTGGATCCGGAGATGGCGCTGTTCCTCGGGGCTATCGCGGTAGCTCATTATTGTGCCGGTCGATACGCGGAAGTTGTCGAATACTCGTCGCAGCTCTTGCGTCTACGCCCAGGTTTTCAGGGGGCGCAGCGATTGCGCTGCGCGGGCCTCGCGCAGACCGGACGGATCGGGGAGGCCCGGAAATTTCTCGCAACCGTACGGCTCGAGCAACCCCAGCTATCGATCGACTGGATCAGAGCCAGCGTTCCCTATCAGACGCCGGAACTGATGGAGCGGTTCCTGGACGGCATGCGAAAGGCGGGATTGACCGAGATTGAGAGCAAAGGTGGCTGACGTTAGCCTGCGTCGCTAGAGCATGATCCGGAAAAGTGGGTACCGGTTTTCCCTCGCGACAAACGCGAAGCGTTTGCGCGGAGATCATGCTCAAACAAAAAGATAGAGTGGGATGACGATTCGAAGAAAAGTCATCCCGCTCATACCCTTGGGCAGGAAAATGATGAACACCACCAGCAGCACGCCGTAGACGACGGTAGCCCGCACCCTGGATGCTGACGACGGTCGAATGGTGCAGCAGCCGGTCGGGCACGGGTCACCGAGGGTCAGCTAGACTATGACCTCATAGCCGAGCTCGAGATCGACCGCGGCCTTGCCGCCCAGCATGCCGACATTTTCACGCGGGACCTCGTTCAGAATGATCCTCACATCGCGTGGCGGAACGCCGAATGGCTCGAGGTTGCGAACGATCGCTTGGTAGAGCGCGCGTTTGGCCGAGAGTGATCGACCCGCGAACATTATGATCACGATGTGGGTGTACCGTTCCGCCGTCCCGTGCGGGCTAGTGAAGCACTCCTTCGGATGTTCGATCAGTCGCAGCACCAGTGCAGCAGATGGGATGCGCAGCGCTTCCTCCGTCGCCGCTTGGATGGCGTCGAGCAATGCGGTTCGCTTCGCTCCGAGCCAACCGCCGCGAGTCTCGACTAATACATTAGGCATATACTGTCTCCTCTTTGTTGATCAGGCACATTTCGCTTGCTAGACGGTGGATCGCGCCACGAGATAGATCCCCAGGACCCTCGCGGGCCAAGAGCAGGACGGCGAAGGGAATGGCGGCGATCGTGTATCGGATGGCGGTAAAATTGAAGGGGTCCATCTGGGTCAGCGCCGACGTCATCACCGGGAACATGCAGCCCCATGAGACGGTGGCGACGAGGCAAAACGGGACACCGCGCAAATAACTCGTCTGCATTTCATCCTCTCCGGATCTCAACGTGTCCCCCGGCCACGGACGCTCGAGAACTTTTTGGAAATCCCGTGCTCACGTCCGCGGCCATCCGCACCCTTCGCCCCGCCTTGGAGAGCACCCTAATGCCTTGATACTGACAGCGTTGTGTCAGTATCCTCGGGCTTGCGATTGAAAGATGGAGCTCTGATGCGGCGCGCGGATCGGCTGTTCGACATCATCCAGATGCTGCGCGTTGCCGTTCAGCCAATAACGGCAGCAATGATCGCTGAGCGTCTCGAGGTGACGGTCCGAACGGTGTACCGGGATATCGCGACCTTGCAGGCGAGGCGCATCCCCATCGAGGGTGCTCCGGGGCTGGGGTATTTGCTGCGCCGAGGCTTCGACTTGCCGCCATTGATGTTTACGGCTGACGAAGTCGATGCGATTGCCGTCGGAGCACGACTGGTGCGCCGTTTGCGCGATCCCGGCTTGCAGAGTGCTGCGGAGAGCGTGCTGGCCAAGGTCACCACAGCGCTTCCCGACGCGCTGCGAAGCGGAATCATGGAGCCAACGTTCCTCGTATCCAGCGGCAGCGCGGCGATGCCGGACGGGGTCGATCTGTCCGACTTGCGGCGTGCGATCCGTGAGACCCGCAAGGTCCGCATCGCGTACTCCGACGCGGAGGCAAAACGAAGCGAACGTATCGTGTGGCCTATCGCGATGGCCTATTACGTCGACGTGACTGTGTTAGGCGCGTGGTGCGAGCTGCGAAACGACTTTCGCCACTTTCGGGTAGAGCGGATCATCATGGCATCGGTTCTGAACGATCTGATACCCGTGGATGGGCAGCGTTTGACGGAACGCTGGTTTGCCCTGCAACGAGAGAGGGCATCGGATGTGTGACGTTCCCGAGCTCGGCGCATCGCGCCGCTCCGCAGCGGAAAGGCTGTTTGCGTTCCGCCCGCGGCGGCCAATGGCACGTTGCTGGTGTTTGTCGGCGCGTAGCCTCGGTCTTGATGCCGTCATTGCGAGCCAACGGGTCGGCGCGAAGCGCCGCCCGATGACAGGCTCCGCGAAGCAATCCACCTTTTGCGGGGCGACAAAGGAAGCTGGATTGCTTCGTCGCAAGGGCTCCTCGCAATGACGGTAAACAATTCGACGACCGCTTCTTCTCAGGCCTTGCGCAGCGTCTTCACCCGGTCGATGATACTTCCCAAAATACCCTTCGGCAAAAAGATGATGAAAACCACCAGCAGCACGCCGTAGACGAGATTGTCCCAGCCAACGGCCTTCGTTCCAAAGCCGATACGCAGGACTTCCGCCAGCAGGATGGTGATGACCGCGCCGACGGTTGGTCCGAGCGAGACATAGAGGCCGCCGACGATGACGGCAAAGACCATCTGCAAGGATACCGAAATGCCGCTCACGGTGTCGGGGGAGATGAACATCTGGTACTGGCAGTAG
>Ga0209588_1000247_pt1 | contig 14406 bp, 16 predicted proteins | sample Rivendell_Oct201_10_FD_188351 | JGI IMG/M metagenome (GOLD analysis project Ga0209588, IMG submission 188351) | Vadose zone soil microbial communities from the Eel River Critical Zone Observatory, Northern California, USA -... | ecosystem: Host-associated > Plants > Roots > Rhizosphere > Soil ...
TCCGATTGGACATCAATCAACTGAGCGGTGACCCGGACGAGATTGTCTGCTTTCCTGACGCTGCCCTCTAGGACACTTCCGACTTTGAGCTCCATTCCGATCTCAGGGATTCTCTTGTTCGCTCCCTTGTATCCCATTACCGAAGTTCTAGAGATCACCTGAAGTCCGCCGATGCTAGAGATTGTTGAAATGAGCTCCTCGGTGACACCGTCGGCGAAGTACGAGTCATTCGGGTCGGGGCTCATGTTTGTAAATGGAAGGATGGCGATTCGCTTCGTGTCATGGTGGAGTGATATCTCAGACCTCTCCTTTTCCCATGGCATCAAGATCTTGAACACTTCCAAGGGCGTGTTGATATTTTTCAGGGTCTTGATACCGAAGCTCACAATAGGCAAATCGAACTTGTTCTGGACATTGTCGTAGACTTGGCGGGATAGGCAAACTCCACCATCATCTGCGAGTGGTTCTATCCTTGAAGCTACATTGACAGCGTCTCCTGAGATGTCACCGCCTGATTCCACCACATCGCCGAGGTGGACACCGATTCGAAGGCGAACCCTCCGCTCTTCCGGCATTGAAATGTTGAATTCTCTCATTACTCTCTGAATATCATAAGCGCACCTCACTGCATCCAGTGCGCTGGGAAATTCGACAAGGAATGCGTCTCCGATCGTCTTGACCTCCCTCCCGTTATGTCTGTTGAGAACAGGCCGGATCTGCTTCCTCTGCTCCTTTACTAAGGCAAGCGAAAGAGATTCGTTCCTTTGCCCCAGAGCAGTGTATCCTACCATATCGGTGAGCATTATCGCAGCGAGTCTACGCTCGCCCTCTGTCAATTAGATCACAAATCCTTAGATCAGCCTATCGATAACTCTTGCGAAGAAAACGGTGCTCGGGCATCTAATATCCTCAAACGCTGCAATGGACCCCTAACATAATATGGACGACAGTTCATACCTAGTCGTGTTGACAGAGGAACCCTCTGAGCTCTCATCGGAAGCCGAGTCGAGGGACGAACGGCGCGACCGGTGGCTCTTCAACTTAGGTGTCTTCTTTCTGCTGGTACCATTCACTGTTTTCGTTGGCTATATGACAAGCTCGCTTATCGGAGTGGGATTTGGCGTCGCACTAGTGGCCTGGCGTGTCGCAGCAACCCCTGACATCATGAACCGTATTTCGTTGAGGGTCCGTGGTCGACCTCGCCAATTTCTCCGGGACCTAGTCATTGGTCTTGTAGGAGGATTCACGCTCCTAGGAGTCAGTGATTTTGTCTCCCTGAGTACCGTTAGGAATGCTCAGGTCGGTTATCCTCTGTCCTACACTCACCCAGATTCCAGCTGTTTCAGCCCGGGATGGCCTCTTGGATGTCGCATTCTTTACGACCCTGCATACATGATACTAGACTATCTCTTCTGGGCCGTCGTCGCGTTTGCCCTTGTTTCCATTTTTCGGGTGGCTTGGATTCGATTCGTCCACTCTCTAGGGGAACGATGAGCGGTCAGAGCGCAGGATAATCAGACCCCTAGAAGGGTCTGTTCATCATTTTGGATTGCTTGGTTCTTTCTTTTTGCCAAGCTGCTTCAAGACAGGGAAGATGCCATAGCCGATCGCGACGACGAAAAGAGCGCTGACTACTAGCGCGACTGATCCGTAGGGCGTATTGGGACCGACAAGGGTGATGGTCTCTCCTACGCCGAACAGTATGTAGCCTAGGGATTCGTATTCTGGTCCGGCGCATCCTAGATTCCTGCAGCTCTGTGAGACTGGAACGATCGGAATGAAGAATAGGAAGAATGCGGTTCCGAGAATTAGGATCGATAGTAGAATAATCGGACGAGTCAAAACCAAACTTTTCGGTTGGGTTACATGTTAGGCCAGTTCCTAAGAAGAAGGCCTTGATTACCTTCGCTCCTCACTGTGGAAGATAGCCAGTGTTGCAGGAGAAGGTTGGAGTGAGCAAGCAGTGAAGGTTGGGCTGATGGTCTTTCTCGCGAACGAGCGCGAAAACAACAAGCCGCGTCCTTATGATTCGATCCGCGCGGTTGCGCAGCAGGCCGAGGCAGATGGTTTTGATAGTATCTGGCTTCCTGACCATTTCTTCTATCGTAATCCTGGTGAGCCGACGCGGGGAATCTGGGAATGCTGGACGATGCTGTCGGCGCTGGCCGAGGCGACCCGTCGAGTGGAGATCGGCACCTTGGTGGCTTGCAACTCCTTCAGGCATCCTGCGATCCTGGCGAAGATGGCAACGACCCTTGACGAGGTGAGCCACGGACGCTTGATCCTGGGTGTCGGCGCGGGATGGAACGAGCCAGAGTATCACGCGTTCGGGTTGTCCTTCGATCATCGCGTCGACCGGTTCGAGGAGGCCCTGCAAATTCTCAAACCACTATTGCGTCAAGGGCACGTCGATTTCGCGGGACACTATTACCAGGCCAAGAACTGCGAGATTGTGCCGCGCGGACCCCGAGCAGACGGACCGCCTCTGATGGTCGGAGCTGACAAACCGCGCATGCTCAAGTTGACGGCGCAATACGCTGACCTCTGGAACACCGGGTACATGGGCAAACCTGAGACCTTGGCCGATCGTCGAGCCAAGATCGAAGCCGAATGCGGCGAGATCGGCCGGGACCCTAGGACTCTCGGCGTCACAGCGCTGATCGGCCTCTGGTATCCGGATCTCCAAACAAACAAACCGAAATTCTTCGACAATCCTTTGACAGGCACAGTAGAGGAAATCGCACTGGCAATGCGCGGCTACGAGGAGCTCGGCGTCGAGCACTTGATGTTTCAATGCGAGCCCTACACTTCGGAAGCGCTGCGGCGGCTGACCGAGGCACTACACCTGTATCGTCGCATAGAACAGCAGTAACGCAGCGCCGTTTTGAGCCAATACCCTAGACGGGTTTACCGAGTTTCAATCGGTTATTCAGTGGATGTTCGGAGGAAGTCATGTCCATGAGCACGGTGGGGCAGAATCGAACAGACGGCACAGACGATGTGGTGCTGGTTTTCAGACCTCCCGAGAATCCTGCCGCTCAAATGGCTGGAATCACTCCTTTCAAGAGTCTCAGGCTCAAACTGGATGAGCTTCTTGATTGGTTCAAGGGCATGAATGTTGACTCCATCGATCTATGGATCGAGGGAGCGTACAAGGCAGGGAACCGAACTGAGCTCTTCCTCTCGGTAGAAGGGAAAACCGGCGCTAAGCTAACCCTACGGCCATTCGCGAAGCGCGGACAAATGGTCGTTTCACCAGAAAAGTTAGAGAATCTCTCGGTCCCAGCCGGTTCGGAGCCAGCCTCGAAAGAAGCGCAGAGCTCCACCGTCAAACCGGAGAAAACAATGCAGCAACCGGCAGCTCCCCGCGTTAACGCCCTTTTCTCCCCGGCGGGAGGGATAGAACGACAAGTCGTCGCCCTGATCGGTAGCGCGGTTACGAGCATAGAGATGGCAACGTTCGAATTCACCAACGTCTATGTGGAGAAGGCCATGTTGGAGGCGGTCAAGAGAGGCGTCAAGGTCGCACTCGTACTAGACAGGACTGAGACGGTGGGTCAGCAGGCAAGACTCCATGACACTCTGGAAAAAGCTGGATGCGATGTGCGACTGATTTCTCCGAGTAAGGGTACGATGCATAACAAGTACATTATTGTCGATGGGAAGACCGTAGAATGGGGAAGCTACAATTATACTGAACGGGCGGAAAACAAGAATTTTGAAAACGCAACGTTTGCAACGGATAGTAGTCTATCCCAGCAGTACCACTCTGATTTCGTATCTATCTTCAACCAAGCCACGCCAGAAGCGCATGGAGTGAGACGAACGATACAACGATTTCTGAGACATCTATCAAACGTCTCAGATACCGATTAAGGGCTAAGACCTCCTTTACCGTCACGATTCGAATGAGTCATCCTTCGGATGCCGGAGTATTAGGCTGAACGTTGAGGACAGAAAATCAGGCTCAGGCGATCGAAAGATGCGTCCAAGATTCCTAGTTCTGTCACAGAAATTCCTTGACGCCGTCGTTTCCTGTTGCATTCAACCACCTCGGTCCCTGATTATGCGTGTAGCTCCAGGGTGAGCGTGAGGAAGAAAGATAATCGGCTGCTCCGCAAGTATTTGAGCGACCAAGTTCTTGCAAGGTAGTCTGGTTACGCGGTGGTTAGAGGGGCGGGGGACTGTCATGAAGATACGACTGGCCGCTAGTTCCGATGCCTCTGCAGTTGCAAATCTGATCTTCCAATCCTTCCTAGAGTACAAGGCTTCCTACACTGACGAAGCGTTCGCCGCAACTTGTCCGTCACGCATTGAAGTGGAGAATCGTCTGGCTGAGGGGCCAGTATGGATAGCCGTCGAGGATGAAACGGTGGTCGGCACTGTGTCCGGTGTTCTCCTTGGAAGTGCACTGCTCGTCCGAAGCCTTGCGGTCTTACCAAGCGAGAGAGGACAGGGAACAGGGGAACTACTTCTGGATCAAGTAGAGAATTACGCCTACGAGAACGGCTACACGCGCTTGGTTCTGAGCACCACTCCCTTCCTAACTCCTGCAATCCGCTTGTACGAACAGCTCGGATTCGGGCGATCCAGCGAAGGTCCCAACAACCGGTTCGGGACCCCGATCTTCACAATGGTGAAAGAATTGAAATCAAAGCAATAGTCTCTTCACTCCTGAAGCGCGTCGGCGAACAAGAATTTTCTGACTCAGAAAGTAATGAGTCTCGTAACTGACGGAAACCCCCGGAGATAATGGACTCATCACATCACTAATCGTGGATTTCGATTTACGGGGATATCCGCTGAGCGCGACAGCTGGCTTCAGTTAGACTCTGAGAACGAACCCTTATAGCAAGACTTTGAGATTCGGGTCAAAGACATGAAATTTCTGATCCTTGCCGTCTTGGGTCTTCTGACTGTTCTAAGCGCATTCCCAGCTGCTTTCGCTACGCACTCAACACCGTTCAACGGGAATGGGACAGGCACATTCACCGATACATCCCCCACGACCGTACTCATAACCGGGACAGGCTACTATGATCATCTCGGGCTCACAACGCTCCGCTTCCCAAGCACGATCACCGGTCCAGCAGCTTGCGGTGGATTTACCGCCACGGAACAGGACAACTACACCGGAGCTAACGGGGACAGTGTTTACCTCACAGTTCACGACACGATCTGCCCAACTTCCACTCTAGGGGCGTTCCAACTAAACGGCTCTTTCACAGTTACGGGCGGCACAGGCAGATTCGTCGACGCCTCGGGTTCAGGAACCGTTAGTGCCGCTGTAACCTTCACTTCGGCGACTTCTGGAACCTTTGCCGGAACGCAGACCGGGACCATAACCTACTAACAACCGCTTTCACCAAGAGCAAGCGCACCTCCGCTCATACCCTGCGACATTAGTTCACCTAGTCTCAATCTAGTAGGCTCGCTACAGGACGGGTTGGCTAGCCTGCACAGAACCGTAGCGTCGTTTGACTCGTTGGCGCAGCCAGATCAATAGCCCAATGATCAGAGCGGTATAGACGAGGACTCCGAAGTCTCCGCTAATCTCTAGCATGATGTCCATTGGGATGAAGATGAGTGTCATTCCTAGTACGAACGCGATCTTGACAAGGTCGTTCTCAGATCGGCCTGCGTGTTTCACCAGGTACCAAGCCGTAAGACCTGCAAACGGAACGAACAACGCCACAGTGGCTGGCCACGGGAGAAATAGCGTTGTCAAACCCCCGAGTGGAGTTAGCCCTCCGCCAATTAGGAAGAATCCGATCATGACTCCTAGTCCCAAGAGTAGGAAGGTGCGCTCTCCGCCGTTGGGTCGTTCTCCTTTCGCCTGCAAGAATGATCTCGGAACAAGATATGCAGCAAGAATGAGCGCAGCCGCATAGACTGAAAGAAAGACGATTGGGAAGGGTGGTGGGTGGTAGGGGTCTCCGAACCAGATGGAGAGTAGGAAGACGTCGAGTCCGTACACGACCAATGTGACTGGCAATCCTATTTTGCCTAGTAGTCTTCGTCGTTTGGTTTCTGGATAGATTAGCTCGATGAGGAGGATCGGGACTGCGATGCTGAATGCTGCGTGGAAGATTGTGAGGGCTGCTAGTGGGACCCAGTTGATTCCTAGCCAGTGACTGTATGCTTGGTTCCCGATGATCGGCGAGTCCGGGTTGATCATCGTCTTCGCCGCAAAACCCTCCTCACCCACCGCGTAGGCTCCTCCGAGCAGAAGCACCGCTCCCCAACGCTTTCTCCACCGGACACTCGCCTCCCTGATGAGCAAGGCTCCACCCCCGTAGAGGCCTATGTTGAAGGCAAAGCCAATCGGGTAAATGACGATGGTAGGAAGCGGGGTCGAACCCGTCAGGACCTCTGCTAGAGTGGCTGCGAGCATGATCAGGGAGAAAGTCGCGTACCATCGAACTCTGCCGGTCGCCAACTCGGGTCTTAATGCTTGAGCGTCGGAAACGTTGCTCAATTGAGGGTCACCAACTGCACTCTGGTCACATCGGTGAAAGTGTCTAGGCTTCTCGCACCTTCGGCCTCAATCTCTTAGAGTTACTTGAACCCACGATAGAATCGAGCAGGACGTTTGAGAGACTCTTTCATGGTTCCATTATCCTGACCAAAACCCTATCCTTCAACTACAGATAGAAATCATACCGAGTCTACCGTTAGAATCCATTGAACTGACCTTAACACATAACTACGCCCGGAATCGAAGTGTCGCACGCCCAAGCGGTTTCTCGGCATGGCAACGAGCAGACCCAAGTTGGAACTAGTTGGAACAGCTAGAGACAGAATCACTATCTTGGCAGACTTTCCCCACCTCAGCCCGGCCCTACTCTTCGACTACTGGACGAGTGCAGATCTGCTCACGAAATGGTGGCCTCCAGCGGCAGAGTTGGATCCTAAAGTGGGCGGGAACTATCATTTTTCCTGGCCCAAGCAAGACTGGCATCTTAGGGGCAAGTTCACTATGTTCGACAGAGGGAAGACGCTCGGCTTCACATGGAAGTGGGATCATGAATCCATCGACGTAACCAGGGTCACACTGGTCTTCCACTCAATATCGAGCGGTGGCACGGAACTCACTCTTCACCACGAAGGTTATTCGAAAAACTCGGAAGCGAAAAAGACAAGGGACGAACACGTAGAAGGCTGGACCTTCTTTCTAAGGAAGCTCCAAGAACAAGGTCAGGACCCGTCAAACCCTTCCATGTCTTTGTGTTGAGGCGATTGTTTTACGACTAGAGTTGGATCCCGTGTATTCATCGATGCTCCATTGGAGAAAGTGTTCGGGCGAGTGGCTCGACACGACAGCTGTAACGATTGGCTCGAATTCGTTTCTAGTGCCAGCTACACGTCGAGTGAGAGGACTGGAGTGGGCACTTCAGCACATCACTCGGGCCAAGTTATGGGCAGAAAAATGCGATGGGATGGAAAGGTGACAGAATGGACGGAGAACGGTTGCATAGCTTGGGAGGCGGTTTCCGGGATTCCCCAGAAGATGGGGATGAAAGCATGGAATAGAGTCGCGAAGGAGGGAGACGGGACACGTTACTCTCTAGAGGTGGAATACGTGCCACCTTACTCGATCCTCGGGAAGATTATGGATCTGGTTATGATCAGGAGAAGCATACGAAAATCGGTCCAAAACTCAACCCAGAACCTGAAGAGAATCCTGGAACAATCCTAGGACGATAAGAAGGCCAACTCAGCTCCAAAAGACCCCCATAGGTTGTTTCGGCGCTAGATTGGTGGTGGTGAAAAGCCAGCCTTGGGAGCCGACCGTCAGAAGGTTCGAACCGTCAACGGGGCTTCGAACATGGAGTAACAGGCAGCTTACCTGCGACTACATCCTATGAATAGGACGTCCTTGCCTACGAAGTTGAACCGTCTATTCCGATTGTACTCCGTGCGAAGAGAAAGCCCTGTCGCAACCCCGCTGGCGACCGAGAGTACAGGCGAGGAGTCGTCTCGCAAGCAACAAAATTCTCGGCCCACAAATAAGAGAGCAAAGTCAAAGCCGGCCAAGCCCGGTAAAGGTGGAACCGAGTAGTAGGGCCATGCCCAGAGTAGACTCAGACCTGCTAGGCCCTTGAACCTTCTTGACCTATCCTTAACGCCGACGGTTTCGCCTGAACGACCTCTCCCTGCGATTGTATCGTTGTGGGCGTCTTCCTGAAGACAATCTTTGGCCGGCTTGTCCTTGTGACGGGCGCGTTGGGAGCAGGAATTTCGAACCGACGCGATTCTCGGGTGGAATTCCGTCCGTGACCTCGCGGAGATCGGACGATGTCATCTTTCTGATCCGCTTGAAGCCGTCCTCGTCTTGGCGTGTGATCAAGGAGAGCGCCACGCCGGGTTTTCCCGCGCGGGCGGTTCGGCCGATTCGGTGGAAGTACATTTTGGGTTCCTCAGGCATGTCGTAGTTCACGACGTGGCTTACCTTGGGTATGTCCAAGCCTCTAGCCGCGACCTCCGTGGCTACGAGCAAGTTTGTCAGACCGATCCGGAACGAGTGGACGGCGCTATCTCTCTGGAACTGTGAGAGGTCGCTGTGCAGAGCTAGGGCTTTGTAATGTTCATCTTGTAATGCCTGCGCCAGTCCTCCAGCTCGTGCCTTTGTCTCGCAGAAGATCAAGCCCTTTGTTATGTGCTCGTGGTTTAGGAGCGCGCGGAGGGCGGGGAATTTTCCACCCTCGTCTATTCTGACAAATTTCTGTTCGACGGAGTCCACCGTCGGTTCGTCTGTGTCAACGAATACTCTCAGCGGGTTTTTCATGTACCGCTGAGCCAGTTTCACTATCTCATTGGACATGGTTGCGGAGAAGAGGGCGGTCTGGTGGATTCTCGAGACGTGACTTAGGATGAGTCTTACATCGTCGATGAAGCCCATGTCCAGCATCCTATCCGCTTCATCTAGAACAACGAAGCTCGTCTTGTCCAGGCTCACGGTCCGCCGGTCGAGATGGTCGATCAGCCTGCCAGGAGTTGCGATGATGATCGCGCAAGAGTACTTCCTTAGCTTCTCTGTCTGGAGCCTCATGCTCTGACCTCCGTAGATGGCCGCGACCCTGATACGGAGGTGCTTGGCGAGCTTCTCGAACTCCCGCGCCACTTGTAGAGCTAGCTCTCTTGTGGGAACTATTACCAGACCTTGAATTCCTGCCATTCGTTGGTCTATTTTCTGAAGCATGGGCAGTGCGAAGGCAAGGGTCTTGCCGGCTCCAGTATGAGCCTGGCCGATGAGGTCTCTGCCCTCCAGAAGAGGCGCGATAGCTGTGGCCTGTATTGGAAATGGCTCACCGATGCCCATTTCCCGCACTGCCTGGAGCAACGGAAGTTCCAAGCCGAGACTTTCGAATCCAGTTCCCATGAATCCTCTACAACAGCAGCTTAGCAACCAATAAAGACGTTTCAAACGGTTGAGTGCGCAGAATTGTCGCTTTGGCAACATCTATGGTTGTAAGATCGCTCCTCGCGAATCTTGAATTACCGCGGAAGAAGCTTGTCGCTAAGGATAGCAAGTGCAGGAGGGTTTCTCCAGTGGGACTCGCAGCTTGCTAGTTCTGTCCCGCCCGAAGCACAGGCTATGGAAAGAGAACACATCACTAATAATGACGACAAAGCCTATTGGGGTCGAATAGACGGTGAAGAGGAAGGTCAGGAGCGGTCCGGAGCACTAATCGCCAGTCTTCTCCTGAACTCAGTCTTCCCGCTACAACTATGGAGTTGAACCAGTAATGATGGCCAAAGAAGTACAGGTCCGGGTAGCTGATGCTAAGCAGCGAGATGTTGGGCATGGCAAGGTCCGCATCGATAATAACACGATGGAGAAGCTCGGGATAACAGCCGGCGACTTCATGGAAGTGCGCGGGAAGCGCACTACGGTCGCAATTGCCTGGCCCGCTTACGCTGAAGACCAGGCTCAGGAGATCGCCCGGATGGATGGGCTTCTCAGGAGGAACGCAGGGGTAGCCCTCAACGAGTTCATCATCATCAAAAAGGCGGAGGTACATGACTCCCAGACGATCGTCTTTGCACCCACCGACGTCCGCTTGAGCGTAGACGACGAGTTCGTCAGCTTTGTCAAACGTCGATTCATGGATATGCCCTTCGTCGAAGGAGACATGACCCTGCTGAGTATATTCGGCAGCTCCGTACCTCTAGTCGCAACCCGGACCCGGCCCCACGGCCCCGTCAAGGTGACAGAGTCCACCGTTCTCCAAGTGATGAGTGAGCCTACGCCTGAGAAGAAGGGCTTACCCATCGTCAGCTATGAGGACATTGGTGGGCTCCGCGGGGCGATTCAGAGAATCCGGGAAATGGTGGAGCTTCCGCTTCGACACCCTGAGCTTTTCCAGCGGCTAGGCATCGAGCCCCCCAAAGGGATCTTTCTATACGGACCGCCAGGCTGTGGCAAGACACTGGTCGCAAAGGCTGTTGCTAACGAGTCGGACGCCAACTTCTTCGTTATCTCCGGTCCGGAAATTATGTCGAAGTTCTACGGAGAATCAGAGGCTCGTCTGAGAGAGATTTTCCAGAAAGCTCAGGAGATGTCCCCCAGCATCATATTCATCGACGAATTGGACGCTATCGCTCCCAAGAGAGAGGAAGTAACTGGTGAAGTGGAGCATAGAGTTGTGGCGCAACTCCTCTCCCTGATGGACGGTATGGGCGCCAGGGGAAACATCATCGTGATAGGTGCTACCAACAGGCCCAACGCCATTGATCCGGCGCTCCGACGCCCGGGACGCTTCGACAGGGAGATAGAGATCGGGGTCCCTGACAAAATGGGCAGACACGAGATTCTGCAGATTCACACGCGAGCAATGCCACTAACCTCAGATGTAAACCTAAACCGACTGTCAGATATTAGTCACGGCTATACCGGCGCTGACATCTCAGCACTCTGCAGAGAGGCCGCGATGAAATCGCTGAGACGCTACCTTCCACAGATCAACCTGGAGGACGAAAGAATCCCCAGTGCGATGCTTGAGAAGATGGAAGTGAACTTGGACGATTTCATGAACGCCTACCGGGAGATTACACCAACTGCGATGCGGGAGGTCTACGTCGAAGTGCCCTCTGTCCAATGGGCGGACGTGGGTGGATTGACGGATGTCAAACAGGAACTTCAGGAGGCGGTCGAATGGCCTTTGAAGAAACCTGAAGTCTTCAAGAGAATTGGAATACGGCCCCCAAAGGGCATCTTGTTGTTCGGGCCTCCTGGATGTGGTAAGACTATGCTGGCGAGAGCTGTTGCAACTGAGAGCGAGGCTAACTTCATCTCGATCAAAGGTCCCGAGATCTTCAGCAAGTGGGTCGGGGAATCAGAGAAGGCCATACGCGAGATCTTCAGGAAAGGTCGTAGCGCCGCCCCATCCATCATTTTCTTCGACGAGCTCGACTCGGTTGCTCCTCGGAGAGGAATGGGCTCCGATGACAGCGGTGCCTCAGAGCGCGTGATTAGCCAGTTGCTCACTGAGATGGACGGTATCGAGGCACTGGTCAACGTGGTCGTCATAGCCGCCAGCAACCGGCCAGACATGATTGACCCGGCCATTCTACGACCCGGTAGGTTCGACAGGCTCATCTTCGTGCCAGCACCGGATCACGCCACCCGTCTTCAGATCCTGAAGATCCATACTCGAAACATGCCCTTGGCCGAGGGTGTCGATGTGGACCAGATTACCCGTCAAGCTGCGGGCTACTCGGGGGCGGATATGGAAGCTGTCTGCAGAGAGGCGGGGCTAATCTCTTTGAGGCGAGATATAGAGACGAAGAGCGTCACGATGGAGGACTTTCGGAATGCCTTGGAACGGGTCAAACCGTCGATGACATCTGAGATGGAGAACTGGTATCAGGGATTCACGAAGAGATTCAAGAAGACGAGAGCCCCGATCACCGTAGCGTAGGCCTTTCAGGGCATAATCTCTCCTTGTGACCTCGGCTTGAACAAGATATGGAGTCCCAGACCCATGTCCCTAACCATAGTGGAAATCTTGGAGAAGAAGGGCTCGATGAGCGACGTTGACTTGGAGAAAGAGGTGAAGTCAAACTTCGGGGAGGTCAGCTTTAGAGAACTCAATCGGGAGCTTATGAAACTAGAGCTCGCCGGAGTTCTCTGGGTCTCCCGGCTCATGAGAGGTAAGAGGTTGGTTGAGCTGAGAGGGAAACCAATAGTCGACTAGAGCAATGTGAGCGGCAGCCCGAGTCAGAAATCAGCAGTGGGTTATGGATCCCATCCTCCAAGGTAAGTTGGAAATTCGTGATTATAGAGACGCTGCCCTCGTTACCACGTCGGTTGTCTATAACCAAGTCTACCCAATATTCACGTTGAGCAGACCTCTCGTGAAGTGAAAAGGTCCGCCAAGCTGGCTTACGAGAATCGTGGTGATTCTTCCTTGATTCCCTGTTGAGTGATGACCATCAAGTCTACACCGTCCCCGCTTGATATGTCTCTGGCCATCGCAGATTTTACCGCCCTAAGAAGCACAGGCTTCGCTTCTTCAACGGACATTCCTTCATTGTATTCTGATTCGAGAACACCTATCGCGATTGGAGCCCCGGACCCTACTGCCGCGAACTTGTCCCCGAGAACCGACCCTATAGAATCCAACACGTAGAGCTCGGGTATTCCGTCGCTAACACCAGCGATGATAGTCTCAGCAAGGAAGGGAAACATGCGACGACTAGAGAGAAGATTGGCGATAAGCTTGGCCGTGTTCTTCACAGTCCCCGGCCTATCCCTCTCATACTGGTAAATTTTCATGTACGCCCGAGCCTCCCTGGTCAGGACTTGCATATCCCCCACAATGCCCGCGCACGCGACGCCGATGTTGTCCGTGATAGTGAAGACCTTCTTCGCTCCTTTACTCATGACGAAGGTGCCATACGAGTACCGACGTTCAGATGCGAGTAGGACCCCGTCTTTGCAGACCATGCCAATTGTAGTCGCACCTGGGAAGTAGCGCTGTTCACTCATAAGAAAGGACGACAGCCACGTGTACCCATCTTGCTTTAAAGCTAGGTACGCGTGTAAGTCGAGCGAACGGGAAGGATTCTAGAATATCAGATCTCAATTCTGTCCTACGAATTCAAACAGGTGTTTGACTTGCTGAGCCTCCTGATGATCCTTTGAAACGACGCGGATCGGGCCCAAAGCCAAGCAGACTCGTTGACACCCTCTCTGTAACCTATGACGCGGCGCACTGGCGGCTCCTAAAGTCGCTCAGAGAAAGAACCATTTCCATCTTTGGAGTGCTCGCAACTTGGGGGAATAGTGCATTAGTCCATGGCAGCGTCGCTAGAGGAGATGTGGACGAAAAGAGTGACATTGACATTCTGATCCCTACCAGCGTCAGCACTCAACTTGTTGAGGCCCAACTTGCCTCCTCGGGGATTAGTCCTTATTCGCGAGAAATAACACAGGCAACTCCCCAACACTCGCCGAAGGCGCACATATACTTGGACCCCGAACGAACTGCGTCCATCACCATCCCACTTTCAGAGTTCCGCAGACTGGAACTCGAATTCTACAAATTCGGAGGGACAGCCAGCTTCGAGGACCTAGTGCGCGGCGCCAGAAGGCTCGGGTGCACGAAAAGACTGAGCCTCATCCAACCCACCGACGATGGGCACATGGAATCTCCCATTATTGGTAGAGAATCGGAAGTTGCCAGGTTGCTTGGCGTAAGCTCAGACATAGTGAGGGAGCGAATCAGGGTCTTGACCCGAAGAGACGCAATCGGCAGAACCGGCGTCTTCCTCAGACTGGTTGTTCCCGAAGGAGCGTCTTTTGAAGAGGTGGTCAAGAGCGAGGCGGAATCCAATCCCGCCCTCAGGAGAACTCTGAGAGAGAGACAACGATGATTGAAATGTGTAGACAACGTGGTCATCATTCTTCACGTAATTCATCATAATTTCTGTCTCGAGACCGACCGAGAATTCTTTAGCGTTGGGGAGCGCTCAACAGCAAGATCTTCCGTGGAGGAACACCTGCGGGATTCCGGCGTAGTCGGCGATCATGCCGATGACGAAGGGTATGAAATCATATAAGAAACTCCGATTACCATGGATCTTGAAGTTATGACAGTTTCCAGGAAGAAGGCTAAGGCGGTATCCATCAAGAAGACAACGAAGAAACCCGCCCGTGCCGTTACAAAGAAGAAGCCTGCTCTTGCCGTTAGAGAGCCTCAACCAAGTTGGATTGAAGAGTTCAACAAACTGTCAGAACCATTTCGCCTAATTCCCTGGGATCCCTTCAGAGGATTCGAGTGGCCTGTTGAAATTGAGCTGCCGACGCGAGTACCCTACGTTGATGTTATCGACTCTGGCAACGAGTACGTAGTAAAGGCAGAGGTTCCAGGGTTAAAGAGGGAGACATTGAAAATTGAT
>Ga0209588_1000249_pt1 | contig 14347 bp, 14 predicted proteins | sample Rivendell_Oct201_10_FD_188351 | JGI IMG/M metagenome (GOLD analysis project Ga0209588, IMG submission 188351) | Vadose zone soil microbial communities from the Eel River Critical Zone Observatory, Northern California, USA -... | ecosystem: Host-associated > Plants > Roots > Rhizosphere > Soil ...
TGCTGCCGAGTTCATTCTTGAAAAGCGAGAACTGCTGCGCACTCCCCGTGGTAATTCTTTAGGCCTTCGCGCAGGCAAATCGTTGAAGAAGTTTCACGTCAAACGTCGTTCATAGCGTTCATGCGCGCCGTGCGCCACGCATCAAAAACTAACTGCTTCGCCCCCTCCCCCCATCAAGCCCCGCCTAGCGATCCAAGGCGCTGCAAAGGCTAGCAGCAGTGCTACGCCCTATCGCCCGGCCGAAAGGTCTAAAGGGTCCCCGCTAGAAGGCTATAGTTCCCTATGGTTTCCCCGGCAGATTTTGAGGCTTTCAGCTTCCCGCTAAGCGGAACATGTTGGGGAGCTGCTTGCCGAATGGCGGATCGTCGGACCTGATCGGCGACTGCGGCTTCGCCTTATCGAATTTCGCTCCGGCGTTGCATTGAAGCACGCGGCCGACATGGCGAAACCCGACGAACGATGGTGGCACGCGCGCGACGAGATCGATCCCGTGAACCAGCCGATAGGTCAGCACACCCAGGCCCGCATCATAGCTTGCCTCAAATCGCTCCCCGCCAACGCGCGGCATGCCGAACGTATAAACCGCGCTCGGCGGCGATCCCCTTCGTTCCGCACCCCAATAAGGTGTGAGGGACCTGACTAGATTGGATCACGCAGCCGGAGCGATCCGGAGCGCGTGAGATCAGAAGCCCATGCGGCGCGGGCACTTCATGGTTCTCATCGCCCAACCGCTTGGCAAAGCCATTCCATCAGCGCCCATTCCACGAACGGGGTCTCGTCTCAAGAACCATCAGTCTTTGGTCATTTGCGCGAATTTTGAGCGCGGATTGTTCAAAAATGCCGCGCATCGCCGATTGACGATGACACCTTCAAGTTTCAAAATTCAAAACATAGTTCCATTTTATGGAACTCCTTGGGACTGGTGCCAGAACGTGAGCGCCCTCGACAACGCTATCGAAATCTTGCGCTGCTTCGCCCCGCATCGGCCGGAGATCAGCAATGCTGACGTGATCCGGCTCACCGGCAAGCCGAAGAGTTCGACGTCACGGCTGCTGCGTCAGCTCAAGGAGTGTGGGCTACTGGAGCAAGACGTCTTGACCCGCCGTTATCGGCCGGGCCTGCTGGTCTTCGAACTCGGCCGGTTGCATCGGACCCAAAATGATTTTATGGCCCTCACCGAGCAGCGGTTGCGCGCGGTCTGTGCCAGCACCGGCCACACCGGCTACATCTCGGTGCTCGACGGCGCCGAACAGGTCGTGCTGCGCGTCGTCCCCGGATCCAATCCGCTTCAGGTGGTAACACCGCCGGGCGTACGGGCGCCGGCATTCGCGACATCCAACGGCCGAGCCATGCTTGCGCGCCTGAGCGATGCCGATATTCGCGGCCGCTTGCCGAAGCCTTTGCCTGCAATCTCGTCGTCTGCGCCGCGGAATCTCGCGGGACTGATGGCGCGCATCGCCGAAATCCGCCGCACCGGCTATTCCGAAGCCAGCAATGAATCCTTGCCGGGAGTGGGCTCACTGGGTTTCGCGCTCACCCGTCGCGACACGAATGAAACGATCGGGGTCGCCGTATCCTATCCGAGCCACCTGACCTCGACCGAAGAGCGAGCGAAGCTTTGGCAAGCTCTGCGCGCGATGGCCGTCGACCTCGGCCGGCTTTTCGATGATCCAATATGGGTCGCGCTGGATGACGGCGCACCACGACACAAGGCCACAGCAAGGTGAACGCGGTTCGCACGGGCATCACGCCTATTGCCTGGCTGATCGCGCCGAGCGCGCTGCTGTTCGCGCTGTTCTTCTTCCTGCCGATGGGGCTGATGGCCATGATCAGCCTGCTAACTGGCAATCCGGTCGTGCAGCCAAATGTCGATTTCACGACCAAATACTACCGGAAGATTCTCGGCGACCCCTATTATTTCGAGGTGATCTGGACCACGCTCCGGATTGGTCTGCTCACCACGCTGGCGGCTTTGCTGATTGGCTACCCGCTGGCCCATTGGATGGCGCGCATCCGTGGTCGCACAGCCTATGCCATGCTGATGATGACCGTACTGACGCCGATGCTGACCGGCATTGTCGTCCGCACCTTTGCCTGGATGGCGCTGTTGTCGGACAAGGGCGCGATCAACCAGGCCCTCATCGGCCTCGGCCTGATCTCGAAGCCGCTGCCGCTGATGTACAACGAATTCAGCATCGTGCTGGGGCTGACGCATATCTACGTGCCCTACATGGTTCTGACCCTGGTCGGCGTCATCGGGCGGATCGACGAGCGGCTGGAACACGCGGCGCAGAATCTTGGCGCCTCGCCTCTCAGGGCTTTCCTTGAAGTGACACTGCCCTTGAGCCTGCCTGGCATCCTGGCCGGCTCGCTTCTGGTCTTCGCGCTGGCGATCAGCGCCTACGTCACCCCGATCCTGATGGGCGGCTTCCAGATCATGACGCTGCCCATGCTGATCTACCAGCAGATCTCCTCGAGCTTCAATGTCGGGTTTGCTGCGGCGCTCGGCATGGTGCTGCTGACAATCTCGCTGGTTCTGGTCATCGCCTATAACCGCATCCTCGGGCTGGTCTCCGGCCAGCGCGATCTGCAATGAGGCCGCCGATGACCGCCGCGCCGTTCACCCCTCGCCTTGGCCGCTTCTGCTACCTGGCCCTCAATGTTGCGGTGGTGGTTTTCCTGCTGGCGCCGATCGCCATCGTCTTCGTGTTCGCCCTCAATCCGACCCCCTATATCCAGTTTCCGCCGGTTGGCGTTTCGTTGCGCTGGTTCGAAAAATTCTTCGCCTCACGCGATTTCATGAACGCCCTGCGGTTGAGCCTTGAGGTCGCCGTGATGACGACGATCGCGGCGACCCTGTTCGGTGCCAGCGCCGCGCTCGCTTTGGCACGCGGCGGGCTGCCCGGTACGCGCGTCATCACCGCGATCATGCTGTCTCCGCTCATGCTGCCGGCGATCCTGACTGGCCTTGCTCTATTCCAATCCTATGTCTTGCTGGATGTCGGCCGGCCGCTCTGGGGACTGGTGCTCGGCCATACGCTGGTGTCGATTCCCTATGTGGTGCGCACCACGCTGGCGGTCCTGCAGAACTTCGATACCCGCCTGGAGGAGGCTGCGGGCAATCTCGGCGCCGGCCCGTTACGCACCTATTTCGAGGTGACGCTGCCATTGACCAAGCCCGGTGTCATGGCGGGAGCCGTGTTCGCCTTCATCGTCTCCTTCGACCAGTTTCCGGTGTCGCTCTTCCTGGTCTCGCCGGGCCGCGAAACGCTGCCGATCACGTTGTTCAACTATCTGAAATTTGATCTGGACGGAACGATCGGCGCCGCTTCGGCGGTCTCGATCCTGCTCGCCGTGCTGGTCGTCCTCGGGCTCGATCGCACAGTCGGGCTCAGGTCCTATGCGAAGCTATGACTATCATTCCCAAAGAGAGGATCATCCCATGACCAAGTCCCGCCCGCCCCTGAGCCGCCGTCAATTCCTCGCCACCAGCGCCGCCGCCGGCATCGGCGTGATCGCCGCGCCCCACATCGCTCACGCCGACGCCGCGACGCTCCGCATCACCGGATGGGGTGGCAAATGGGGGCAAACCATGTCGAACGAGTTGATCCCCGCCTTCGAGAAGGAATTCAAGTGCAAGGTGGAGACGGACTCAGCCTTTCCATACCTGCCCAAGCTCCAGGCAAGCTCGCGTTCAGCGCCGGTCTATGACGTGCTGCACACCAATTCCAACGAGCAATGGGCTGCTCTGGAGATGGGGATCGTCGAAGCCAAGATCGACGCCAGGCAGGTCCCGAATATCGCCGACGTTTATCCGTACGCCGTCAGCGACAAGATGGTCGGCGTCTGCATCTTCACCAGCGCCATCGGCCTCGGCATGCGCACCGACAAAGGTTACGGCAAGGTCTCGTCCTGGAAGGACCTCTGGGACCGCGCCTATGACGGCGTGCGCGGCGGCTATGTCATCCCGGTGAACAGCCTCGGCCAGGCCTTTCTGATGATGAGCGGCGCACTGTTTGGCAAGGGGATGACCGATCTCGACGCCGCCTATGCGGCGATGGAAAAACTGAAGCCGATCAAACTCGTCGACTTCACCGGCACGATGGAAAAGATGATCCTTTCAGGCGAAGTCGGTGTCGCGGTGATCCATGATTCCGGCATCCTGCGCTATGACGGACAGAACCAGCCGACCACCTTTGTCGCGCCGTCCGAGGGCGTTCTCTCGCTTGAACAGGTCCTCACGCTCACACCGGGCACCAAGGTTCGTGAACTCGCCAACGCCTATGTGAACTACATGCTGAGCCCGAGCGTGCAGAAGACGCTGGCGGAGTCGGTCTGGTACTCACCCGCCAACAGCAAGGTGAAGCTCGACGACAAGTACAACGAAAAACTTCTGACCACGCCTGAGAAGGTCGCCACGCTGATCCAGCCCGACTGGAAATGGTACAACGCGCGCAAGGACGAGATCGATTCGCGCGTCAACCGCATCTTCCGCGCATGAGCGCGCGTATCGACATTATCGCCGTCACCAAGACCTATGACGGCAACACGCGCGCCGTCGATGCAATCGATCTGAGCATTCGGGAGGGAGAATTCTTCTCGCTGCTTGGGCCCTCCGGCTGCGGCAAGACCACGACGCTGCGGATGATAGCCGGCTTCGAGAGGCCGACCAAAGGCGTCATCGAGGTCGGTGGGGCCGATGTCACCCATGTACCGGCGCACAAGCGCGACATGGGAATGGTATTTCAGAACTATGCGCTGTTTCCGCACCGCTCGGTCGGTGAAAACGTTGCCTTCGGTTTGCGCATGCGCGGCATGGACCGCACCACGATTGCACGCAAGGTCGCCGATGCGTTGGCACAGGTAGAACTCGTCGGATACGAGGATCGCCGCCCCGGCGAGCTCTCCGGGGGGCAGCAGCAGCGCGTCGCCCTGGCCCGCGCCATCGTGATCGAACCACGGGTGCTGCTTTGCGACGAACCGCTCGGCGCGCTCGACAAGAAGCTGCGGCAGGCGATGCAGTTCGAGCTGAAGCAGTTGCAACGCAAACTCGGCCTGACCATGGTCTTCGTCACCCACGATCAGGAAGAAGCGCTTGCCATGTCCGACCGGATCGCGGTGATGAATGCCGGCAAGGTCGAGCAGATCGGCGCACCGTCCGATATTTACGACCGGCCAAGCACGCGCTTCGTAGCCGATTTCATCGGTGACACCAACCTGTTCCGCGGCGAGGTGATCCGCGACGGAGGGGGCAAGTCCGTCTTGCAGGTCGATCAGGGCCTGTCGATCGAGCTTGCCGCTCTGCCGAAGGCAATCGGCGCGGTGTCGATCGCGCTTCGGCCGGAAAAGATCAGTCTGGCCATCCCGTCCGCGCATTCCGGGCATGGCCTCGACGGTGTCGTCGAGAGCGCCAATTTCCAGGGCGGCTCGGTGCTTTACCGTATCGAGATGGCTGGCGGCAGACGCCTGCTCGCGCAACAACCGAACAACGGCTCGCATGAGCTGTTTCAAGCCGGCGCAGCCGTGGCCCTGCGCTGGAAACCATCCGACATCGTGATTTTGAGGGATTGATATCATGCAGCAACAACGCATGGGTGTGGTCGTCATCGGCCAGAGCCCACGACCTTCCGTCGTGGACGAAATCGCCGCGGTGCTATCACCTGGGCTGGAGATCGATCTGCGCGGGGCGCTCGACGGGATGACGCGCGCCGAGATAGACGCGATTCCGCCGACCGACGGCCACGACGCCCTGTTCACCCTGCTGCCGAATGGCGACAGCGTCACCATTAGCAAGAAAGCGGTCGAGGCGCGGGCGGCGATCCAGATCGAGAAATTCGCGCGCGAGGGCGTCAGGGTCGCCATGCTCGCCTGCACCGGCAAATTTCCCAATCTCACGCCGGATGGCCTAGTGATCCTGCCCTCAGCCGTACTGCACAATATGGTCGAGGCGGTTTTGCCAAAGGGACGTCTCGGCGTCTTCTCGCCACTGCCGGAACAGACCGCGCTGATCGTCCGAAAATGGGAGCGGCCAAACGTCGAAGTTGTCGGCGTGACGATGCGGCCGGGTTCCGATGCCGAGGCCGTCGATGAGGCTTCGCGGAAAATGTCGGCCCTGTCGCCGGACCTCGTCGTGATGGATTGCATGAGCTACACGCGCGCCAACAAGGCGCGTGTGCGCCTGACCTATGGCGGGCCGATCATCCTCGCCATCGCCGCCGCTGCCCGCACCGTCGAGGAGCTGGTGGCATGAACGAGCCGGCTCTCACCGAGATTACGCTCGAGGATATCGAATCCCTCGCCGTCGGCGCCTGGATTCTCGGCACCGGTGGTGGCGGCAGCCCCTATCTGGGTCTGCTCAACCTGCGTCAGCTCTACGCACAAGGCTATCGCGTGCAATTGATGTCGCCGCTGGATCTTGACGATGACGATCGTGTCGCGGTCGTCTCCAACATGGGCGCGCCGCTGATCGGTCAGGAGCGCCTGGCCGACAGCCGCAACATCGCCCGCGCGGTTGAAATGCAGGAGGAATTCGGCGGCTTCAAATTCCGCGCCGTGATGTCGGTCGAGATCGGTGGCGGCAACGGCACGCAGGCGCTGATGGCAGCCGCTCATCTCAATATACCCGTCGTCGATGCCGATTGCATGGGACGGGCCTTTCCCGAGGCGCAGATGACCTCGGTGGCGATCGGCGGGCTGCAACCCTACCCTTGCACGCTGTACGATCCACGCGGCATCGAGGCGATTGTCACCAAAGTGCCAAGCTGGAAGTGGATGGAGCGGATAAGCCGCAAGATCTGCGTCGAAATGGGCTCGATCGCCTCGACCAGCAAGGCACCTCGCACCGGCCGGGAGGTGAAGGATTGGGGCATTCATTTCACAACCACCGCTGCGATCCGGATCGGCCGACTGGTACGCGAAGCCAACCGCCTGCATACCGATCCGATCGCCGCGCTGCTCGAAAGCGAAGGCGGCAAGCGGCTCTTTGCCGGTAAGGTGGTCGATGTCGCCCGCCGTACGACGGAAGGTTTCCTGCGCGGCTCTGTCGCGATCGAGGGCATCGATGACGATCGAGGCTCCCGGCTGGAACTCTCGTTTCAGAACGAGTGGGTCGTCGCCTGGCGCGAAGGCAAGGCCATCGCCATGTCGCCAGATCTGATCTGCGCGCTTGACAGCGTCTCGGGCCATGCGGTCGGCACCGAGACGGTCCGCTACGGCCAGCGTGTCACCGTGGTGGCGCTGCCGGCTCCCGCCGTCCTGACAAGTCCGCGTGGTCTCGAATTCGTCGGCCCCCGCGCCTTTGGCTACGACCTGGATTTCCGTTCCGTTTTCGAAGAGCGCGCTGGCGCTGGAGTGTAACGTAATGCGACGCATTGGAATTGATGTCGGCGGCACCAATACCGACGCCGTGCTGCTTGATGGCGACAAAGTGGTTTTCGCTGTCAAACGTCCCACCACGATGGATGTGACATCCGGCATTCTCGACGCACTGAAGGCATTGCGCGCCGATCCCGCGGCGCGGGTGCCGGTCGATGCGGTGGTGATCGGAACCACGCACTTCATCAACGCCGTCGTCCAACGCCGGCATTTGATGAAGGTCGCGGCCATCCGGATCGGCATGCCGGCCAGCGCCTCGCTGCCGCCATTCTGCGATTGGCCACAGGATCTCGCCGAACGCGTCCGCGGCGAGATATTCATGCTCGGAGGCGGTCACGACTTTGACGGCCGGCCGATCGTACCTTTCGACACAGCCGGCATGCGCGCGGCCGCACGACGCATCGGCGATCTCGGGTTGCGCTCGGTAGCAATCTCGTCAATCTTCTCACCGCTTGATCCGAGCTGCGAGGTTGCTGCACGCGATATTCTGCGGGAGATCTGCCCGGACGTCGCCGTGACTCTGTCGCATGATCTTGGACGGATCGGTCTACTTGAGCGCGAGAACGCGGCACTTCTCAATGCGGTGCTGCACGACCTCGCCGTCGAAACCGTGGCCGCCTTCCGCAAGGCGACCGCCGAAAGCGGCATCGACGCCCCGCTGTTTCTGACCCAAAACGACGGCACGGTGATGCAGGCTGAAACGGCCATCGCGTTCCCCGTGATGAGCTTTGCCTCCGGTGCGACCAACTCGATGCGCGGCGCGGCGCATCTTTCCGGACTCGAAAACGCCATGGTGGTGGACGTCGGCGGTACAACAAGCGATATCGGCCAATTGCGTCATGGATTTCCGCGTGAGGCCAATGCCGTCGTCGAGGTCGGCGGAGTGCGCACGTTGTTCCGCATGCCAGACCTCCTGTCGATCGGTCTCGGTGGCGGCAGCCATATCGATCAAGCGTCGGCGAAGGTTGGCCCGCTCAGCGTCGGCTACCGTCTGACACAGGACGCGCTTGTCTTCGGTGGCGCACAGCTGACCGCAACCGATATCGCGGTCGCCGCCGGGCTGCTCGATGTTGGCGACCGCTCCCGCATCGCATCGATCTCGAAGGATATGATCGCCGCGGCGCTCGCCGACGCCACGCGGCAGCTTGAAGAAAATGTCGACCGTATGAAAATCGAGGCTGGCGACGCGCCCCTGGTTGCCGTAGGCGGCGGCGCTTTCCTGGTGCCCGAAAAGCTGGCCGGCGTTTCGCAGATCATTCGGGTCCCCTTCGGCGATTGCGCCAATGCCGTCGGTGCAGCGATTGCCCGCGTCAGCGGCGAGGCCGATCAGGTCTTCCGCGATCTCACACGCGACGAGGCCATTGCGGCGGCGTTGGAAATTGCTGAACGCAAGGCGATCAATGCCGGCGCGGATCCCTGCAGCCTCAGGACGATCGAGGTCGAGGATATGCCGATCGCCTACCTGCCAGGCAATTCACTGCGCGTCCGCGTCCGGGTCGCCGGCGCACTCAACCGGATTGAGGCCAGCCGGGAGGTGGCTTGAGCGACCGCCGATCTCTTGCGGTCGGACATTGAAGCAAGTTCGTCCGCGCGGTAGCTCGGAGAGTTGCCTCGAGAATGGACCAACACACGCAACGCGCAAACGCAGCCTCGCCGCCCCGATCAAGGAGATTAATCGACGCCCGTCCTGAGGATCGCCAGCGCGAGCGCCTGGGCGCGCGGGACGATGCTGTTGAGGTCGAGATATTCCAGCGCGGTATGGGCATTGCCGCCAACCGGGCCGACGCCGCAAATCGTTGGGGTGCCGACGCCCGCGGTGAAGCCGGAATCTGCACATCCGCCGGCGAATTCGCCGTCGAGGGTGGGCAGGCCCGCGTCCTTCGCCGCTGTGCGATAGACATCGAACAGGACTTTCGACGTCTCATTCTGCACCACCGGCAGAAATTCGCCGTTGATGTGCAGCTTCGCCGTCGTACCCGGCACCGTCGGCGTGGCGATGATGGTCTCGATCCCCGCCAGCGTCTTGGCGCGGTCCGCGGGATCGATGTAGCGCATGTCGATCTGACCCTCGGCGTACGGCGCGGTAGTGTTGACTGACTGGCCCCCGGCGACCAGCCCGACATTGAGGGTGATGCCCTTCGCAAGATCGGTCAAAGCATGGATCTGCACGATCTTGTGCGCGAGTTCGCCGATCGCGCTGATGCCCTCTGCAAAATTGCCGCCGGAATGCGCCGCCTTGCCAGCGATCTCGAAGCGCATGAACACGCCGCCCTTGCGGCCGGTGACGACGTTGCCGGTCGGCCGGCCGGGCTCGGAATTGTACACCGCACGCGCGGCGCGGCCTTCACGCTCGATCACCGGGCGCGACGACGGCGACGCGATCTCCTCGTCGGCGGTGAGCAGCAGCTTGATCGGGCACGGGGCGCCGCCGAATTTGCGGAATGCCGCGGCGACGAAAGCGTTGATGACCAGACCGGCCTTCATGTCGGCGACCCCCGGCCCATACGCCCGGCTGCCCTCGATGGTGAACGGCCGACGCGCCACCTCGCCCTTGGGAAACACCGTGTCGCGATGACCCATCAGCAAAATCGGCTTTTCGTTGCTGCCCGGCTTCGTCACCAACGCGTGGACGGCATCGCCGAACACATCATGCGGTTCGCGCCACGCCTCGATGCCGTGCGCGGCAAAATGCTGCTCGAATCGTGCGCCCACCGCATCGACGCCCGGCTTGTCGTAAGAGCCGGAATCAATATTCACGACGTCCCGTAACAGATCGATCATTGGTTGCTTTTGCGAAGCGATCCATTCGGTGATCTGGGCTTCGGTACTGGCGGGCATGGCATTTCCTTCGTAGCACTACATCGACGCTGCAACATTCGAGGCGCGCTCCTCTCCCACTTGGGAGAGGGATCCGCTCCCGTTTCTTACAGTGCCAATTCTTAAAGATCCATCGTGTCGCGCTTGCCGCCATTCGCAAGCCCGGACGAATACGTCACGCAGCCATTGGTATGACGCGTATCCGGATCTGTCGGCCGAACTTCCTCGCGCAGGGATAGAGGAGCGCTCGGCAGTGTATTGGCAGTCGCGGCGGCGGGAATAAGAGAATTCGTGAATGTGATTGCTTTGCTAAATTGAATTACCTCCCCTGGGTAGCCCGACCTTAGCTTTCAACGTCGTAATTTAGAGACCAGGCATGAAGCCGATGGTGCGCCGCCTTCGGGAAACTGGGCACGGCATTGTTCGCAAGTCCGAAGAGGCATGGGCGGCGCTCCAATGGCGAGACTGGAGGCCAAAAATCTACGCGAGAGACCTCAATCCTTTTTCTGAAAACTCATTCGTAATAGACTGACTATTCCTGTTCTAAAACCCGTGGCAGAAAGGCGGAGATAACGGCGGAAGTCGGCAACGGTCGATTCTCCGACTAACTCGATCGCCTCAGCGTAGTGAGCTAGCAGATTTTTCTCCCAAACTCGCAGCGTTCGGTAATAGTGATCGCGATCGTTGCGCAACTTGGTCAGCACAAATTTCCCTTCGGCTGCGGCGATCGGCTCCCAGATCAATGGCAGATCGCTATCAGGAAACGTCTTTTCCAGCAGCGGATGACCCTCGTGCGGTTCGGAAAAAGCGATTGTCTGCAGTGATACTTTTCCCTCCGCCACCAGCATCCGATCGCAAAAGTTAAAAAACTCACGATAGGCATCTAGCTTTTTCGCAGGATCGAGGCCCTTTTGGACGAAGTGCTCGAACGCACCGACCGAGATAATAGCATCGTACCGCCGGATTGGCTTATGATCGCGCCAGTCTTGCTCGACCACTTCGAGTCCAGGTCGCGGTTGGCGGCGGATCCAGTTAGCCTGCGATGGACTGAGCGTTAGTCCGACAACGTGTGGCACCTCCGCGTGATCGACAAGGCGGCGAAGCATGGCTCCCCACCCGCACCCAACGTCGAGCACGCGTTTTGCGTTGGCGGCGTTCGCCGCTTCGATATGATAATCAAGTTTTCGGCGCTGCGCTTCTGCGAGATCATCGTCACCCTCGAACAGCGCGCATGAATAGATCAACTCTGGTCCAAGCACGAGCTCAAAGAAATCTTCGCCTTTATCATAATGCGAGATAATCGCCTCGGGTGAGGCTCCCGTCCGCTCCAAATCCAGGGCTTTGCCGTCGGCAGCAACATTGGTAATTTCATCATTCATCACGTACAGCTGCCCCACTCAATGGACATGACAAGGTCTTCGACGGTTTGTTTCTTACCAGTTTTGCACCATTCTTTTTCCGTATTACCTTTTAGCAGGTTGAGCCACATCAGTAACTTGGTTCGTCGAACCTGCCGCTCCTGCATCCCGAACGCAGTGAATATCTTCTAAGTTGTTGATTTTTATTGCTGCGGCATGTGTTTCCGCCACGTTTTGTTCACGGTCGTTTCACCCAATTCGTTGCGATTTCGTTGCGGCGTTCTCAGGGAGAACGGTAGCAACCGCCTTGGTCCAACGGGTGATGCTCCAACGGACCTAGGCTGGCATGCATCCGCCAGTTCGGCGGGCCCGCTGTGCGCCACAGGTTCAAAATCCCGGACACGCAACCACCGATCCCGACATTCGCTGGCAGTGACAATTTGAAGAGGCGACGTAGTGTCCACCGCGTGTTCAGATTGGAAGTCTTGGAATTTTCGCAATAATTTCAAAAGCCGTTCCGACATTTCACAGGCCGGATACATATCAGCGACGTCCGCAACCCACGCACAACCTCTCTTGCGAAGCGCAACCAGTCTACACATGGTGCCAGAATGTTATCGTACCACTGTCGACCAGAAGATCGACACGGCAAACGCAGTGCACTTACTGCGTAACCTTACCGTCAAGAACCGCCAACCGAAACGGCTTGATCTCGATTTGTTGCCAGACCCCTTCTTTGACGTACGGCTCTCGCGCAAGCCAGGCATCGAGATCCGCGCGGCTTGGAAATTCGGCAAACACGACGGATCCGATCATATCACCGATATCATCGAGAATCGCGCCGGCCGCGCGCAACTCGCCTTGTTCTACCATCGGCTTGATCCCCGCGAAGTGAGCCGGCCGTGCCGCCGCGCGGCGCGCTTTGGCGTCGTCGTCTCTGCCATCGTAAGCCAACAACAGAAATTGCATAACTTGGCTCCTTGTCCATCCGACTCCGCATATTCGGATGCGTCCGTTCACCACCATTACCGCCCTCGCCTGCAAGCTGGCGATCGACAATATCGATACGGATCAATTAATCCCCGCGCGTTTCATGCGGCGCCCCCGCTCCGAGGGCTACGGCAGCTTTCTGCTGCACGACCTGCGCTTCGACGCCGACGGTGCATCGAAGCCGCAATTTCCTTTGAACGATCCGAAAATTTCCGGATGTGAGGTGATCCTCGCCGGCCGCAACTTCGGATGTGGATCGTCCCGCGAGGCCGCAATCTACGCGCTTGCCGATTACGGAATCCGCGTCGTGATCGCTTCGAGCTTCGGCGATATCTTTGCCTCCAACGCGGTCAAGAACGGCGTTCTTCCGGCTCAAATCAGCGAGGAAGATTCCGCACGGCTGTTGCGTGCCGACGAATTGGTCGGGCACCGGCCTTTGACGATCGACCTTGGCGCGCAGACCATCACCGTCGGCAATCTCGTCGTGACCTTCTCCATCGACCCGGTTTGGAAGAAACAGTTGCTCAACGGTTGGGACGACATCGATATGACCCGAAGTGAAGCCGGGACCATCGCGCGGTTCGCCGAACAGGACGAAATTCGGCGCCCCTGGATGAAGCCTGCCGGTGTGCCCCCTCCAACCGGCCCGCGGCGCGGCAAGAACCGGTAGCAGCCTCGCGCCATCTGCGGCTCGACGCGATGCAGCGCTCAAACCGCTGCGAGCCCAACATCTCCGGCGGTTGCCGCGAAATCGACGCTGCCTTGCATGCCCAATTTGATAATCCTCCGAAGGCAAAGGTCACACGTTCGAATCGCGTCGGGTGCGCCATTTCGACAGGGCACGCTACCACGCCCTTCCCGCGGCGGCGCCCGCGTCACGAATGATTCCGGCGTCGTGCGGCTCGCCAGGGCGTGAGCCGCGGAATCCAGCGCGGGACGTTGGCCCGGAAATCCTCGTACTCCGTTCCGAACCTACGAACGAGCACCGGCTCCTCGTACCCCACGACAAACGCGTGGAAGGCGAGCCACACCAACACACCGTACGCAAGAAGGCGCTGGTCGCCGAACAAGGCCGCTTGGCCTAGAATGACGGCGACAAGGGCAACGTAAATAGGATTGCGCACGTAGCGATAAAGACCCGTCACCACGAGGTTCTGCGTCGGTGCGATCGGCGCCGGCGTGCCCAATCCTTGCAGCGCAAAGCGCGCAAACGAGTCGACAAGCCCGGGCAGACCGGCGACGATCAACAGGATCCCGACGGCGCGCGTTGCGTCGAGATCGAAGAAGGGCGGCCGAAACTCCCAACGCGTAATCCACCAGGGAACGAGCCCCGCCACTGTGCTGGGCGCAACCGCAAAGAAGAGGGCGGAGCCCAATATCGCGATCGTTTTCGGCACGGTACCTCCTTCCCGTCCTGTCGCAAGGTTAGTGCAGCCATGTCCGGTCAGCGCGTTCAACGGAAGTAGGCGGTGGCTCCATCCAAAATCCGGGGTGATCATCGTAGCAGTATCGGCGGCTCACGAACACCCCGGGGCACCAGTCGTGCAAAATTGAACGTTGCATCATAGCGTCACGGCGAGGCAGTATTGCCCATCTTCATCGACCGTGCCGCGCCAGCCCCGACATCGAGGCGCCGGCTCACGCACGCCAACAACTATCTGATCGTTGAATCGCGACGGCCTTGCGAAAGCGTCTCGACCAAGCCCACAGTCCAGCACATCGGGCATCCGCGTAGCGCGACGAGGGCGGCAACGCCCGCGCCCAAGGATAGCCAAGGGTGCGCGGTCTGGTGGACGATGGCCCAAGCG
>Ga0209588_1000250_pt1 | contig 14306 bp, 15 predicted proteins | sample Rivendell_Oct201_10_FD_188351 | JGI IMG/M metagenome (GOLD analysis project Ga0209588, IMG submission 188351) | Vadose zone soil microbial communities from the Eel River Critical Zone Observatory, Northern California, USA -... | ecosystem: Host-associated > Plants > Roots > Rhizosphere > Soil ...
AATACGATTACGACACCAGCAGAAGTGGTGCTCGCAACCGCCGAGAGCTAGGTGCATTGGGGCCCTGTGGGTCCAGAAGAAATCCTTTTGCGCTGACAGAATTGGGCATCCTAGGGTGGGCTAGGCGCCCGGCGTGCGTTGACTTGGGCAAGTAGCGCGGCCTAAGATGCCTGCCCAGAGGTCTTCGCGCCTCATGATTGGCCAGACCGTCTCGCATTACCGCATTCTGGAAAAGCTCGGTGGCGGCGGGATGGGTGTAGTGTACAAGGCGGAGGATATCAAGCTCGGCCGCTTGGTCGCCCTGAAGTTCCTGTCCGAAGAATTGTCGCGGGACCGCCAGGCCGTTGAGCGGTTCCAGCAGGAAGCGCGTGCCGCCTCCGCCTTGAATCATCACCACATCTGCACGATTCACGACATTGACGAGCACGATGGCCGGCAGTTCATCGTCATGGAGCTACTGGAAGGCCAGACGCTGAAGCACCGCATAGCCGGCCGGCACATGGAGACCGAGCAGGTGGCCACGCTGGGGATGCAGATCGCTGAGGCGCTGGATAGTGCCCACGCCAAGGGGATTATCCACAGGGATATCAAGCCGGCGAATATTTTCGTGATGGAGCTCGGCCAGGCGAAGGTGCTCGACTTCGGCCTGGCAAAACTATTGCGCCCGATCAGCGAGGTGACTGGGACCGAGGCCTTTACGGGGCCGCAAACCGTGATTGGTACACTTCCCTATATGGCTCCGGAGCAGTTGCGAGGCGAGAAAGTGGACGCCCGCACGGACATCTATGCGTTGGGCATGGTTCTCTACGAAATGGCGACCGGGCAACTGGCGTTCGGTGACGAGCTGCCAACGAAACTGATTGACGCCATCCTTCACAGGCCGCCTCCACCGCCCGGACGATTGAACCCCCCGCTTTCCCCGAAACTCGAAGACATCATTCTCAAGTGCTTGGAGAAAGATCCCGAGAACCGCTACCAATCGTCCAAAGAGGTGGTGGTGGACCTGCGGCGACTGGTGATGCCCTCGACGGGTGCGCTGGCAGTTGCTCCGCCCCGAGGGCGGCGGTATGGCGTGATGGCAGGGGTCATCTCCGTGGTGCTGCTGGCAGGTGTGCTTATGGGATTGAATGTCGGTGACTGGCGGAACCGCCTGCTGAAGCGAGCAAGTCCAGGTCGCATCGAGTCGCTTGCCGTGTTGCCGCTGGAAAATCTCTCCGGTGATCCACAGCAGGACTACTTTGCCGATGGAATGACGGAAGCGATGATCACCGAAGTGGCGCAGATAAGCGAGCTAAAAGTGACCTCGCGGACTTCGGTGATGCAATATAAGCACAGCAAGAAGCCGCTGCGTGAGATCGCAAAGGAGCTGGGCGTTGATGCGGTGTTGGAAGGTGCGGTGCAGCGCTCGGGAGGCAGGGTGGCGATCACCGCGCAGTTAATTCAAGCCTCAACGGATCGTAACCTTTGGGCAAAAAGCTACCAGCGCGAAATGAGCGACGTACTCGCGCTCGAACGCGAAGTTGCGCAGAATGTCGCTGAGGAAGTAGGGGTAAAACTCGGCTCATCGAAGCAGGCGTATATTGCCGCCGCTCGTACGGTTAATCCCGAGGCCCAAGATGACTATCTTCTCGGCCTCCATGACCTCCGCTCGGGGACGCGAGCGGGAACCGAGAAGGCCATCGAGTACTTCCAGGCGGCAATTGCGAAAGATCCCAACGAGGCGCTCTCCTATGCGGGTCTTGCCAATGCCTATCGCAGCCTCAGCAGCCTTTATATGGCTCCGCTCGACGCAATGCCAAAGGCAAGAGCAGCAGCTGCGAGGGCCCTGGAGTTGGACGAAACCCTCGCAGAGCCCCATGCTTCTTTGGGTGCGGTCAAGCTTTTCCACGATTGGGATTGGTCAAGCGCTCAGAAAGAATTCAGGCGCGCCCTCGAGCTGAATCCAAGCCTCGTGGAAGCTCATTTGGGTGAGGCCACTTATCTGGCGACGCTTGGACGCTTTGACGATGCACTCGCCGAGGACAAGCTTGCCCTTTCGCTTGACCCCTCATCCCCAAGGGCTAGGGTAGCTTCTCTATCGCATTCTTACCTCGCGCGCCGCTTTGACCGGGCAATCGAGGAATGCCGCAAAACGATCGAACTGGCACCCAATGTCGGTACTCCTCACGCTACCCTGGGCATGGTGCTCTCTCATGAAGGCCGCTCCGCCGACGCAATCGTTGAAGCACAGAATGGCGCGCGGCTCAGCGGGAGTCCCTCTCACTTGGCTATGCTCGGCTACGTGTACGCCAGGGCGGGAAACCGAACCGAAGCCAAGGAAGTGATTGCAAGGCTGGCGGAACAGTCCAAACAGCGTTACGTATGCTCATTCGATGTGGCGGGCGTCTACGTTGGTTTAGGCGAGCCGGATCGAGGAATGCAGTGGCTGGAAAAGGCGTATAGCGAAAGGTCGGATTGCCTGGTTTGGGCCGGCGTGGATCCCCGGATGGACCCCCTGCGAAGCGATCCCCGCTTTGAAGAGCTCCTGCGCCGCATCGGCTTACCGCCGCACGGCTCGTCTGGTTCGAGATGATGCGTTTTTTGTGCACCACTACGATCGGCCTATACCAATTGAAACGCAGCCACTTATCTTGCCAGACTCCTTTGGCGTTTCGGAACGGCTGACTCCTGATAGGTCGCATTACCGGACAAAGGATTTACCGAGACCAACCATCCCGCTTTTGTTGAACGCAGGTTCTCCGACCGTTGGTCACTTCTGTCGGGCAGAAACTGCTCTACGGGCGGGAGAAGCGAAATTAGCAGCTAGAAAGCAGAAACTGGAAAGCAGAAACTAGAAATCAGAAACTGGAAAGGGAAGGGAAAAGACTAGAAATCAGAAACTAGAAAGAGAAGATAGGAAGAGTCAAAATCCCCACACGCAAACCCGGCGTGTTGATCATGCTCATTAGAGCCGCGATTCCGGCGGGACCAAGCTGTTCGCGCGGTAGTAGACGACCAGCTGGCCGAAGTGCTCGGTGCTGTGCTCGATGGCGGTGATCCAGATATAGGAATTGTGGACCACATGCTTCCCGGTTTCCCACCCAAATGGCATGGTTTTGTCCAGGCCGGCATCGCCCTGCTGCTTGATCACGGCCGCCCCGTCGGCGACGGCCTGCTCGATGAGTTTCACCACATCGGCTTTCGTCTTATAAACGTCGCGCGACGGGTTGTGCGCGTCCTTGCCAAAGTCGGGACCCATGTTCGATCCGGAAACCCTGCGGATCAGATCGTAATCGACGGCAGCGACGTGCAGAAGATTCTCGGCAAAGGTGCGCTCGTCTTTCTGTACCTTGAAATCGTACTTGTCTTCAGGAAAATCCTTGGCCATGGCTATCAGCCTATTGCCTATGTGGTTCCACCACTCGAGGGTCTCTTCCGCCCGCGAACGCGCGGAACCCGTGGGTTGATTCTGCGACTGGCCCTGAGCGTAAAGACTCGTGCCGGTGAGGGCGAGCAGAGTGACCGCAACTAGCGTGAGCGAAGACCGCTTCATCTTTATTTTCTCCTTTGGATTGATCCACTTCCTAAAACTCACCGACGCGCCAAAATCAGCAGATAGAGCGTTCCCGAAGGGATTTCGTCTCGAGGCAAAGCATCACCCCTGACACAGTGAGACTGTGTCACCTATCGAATCGTTAGCAGCTTTGCACAAGAAACATGCTTCGAGGCGGGATTCCGGGCAGATGGCGACTATTCGGAGGTTATCGAATCGTTAGGGCGCATCAACAGGCGCGCGGCCAGCAACGCGCCGAGAACTGCGTCGAAGGCCAGACAGAAGCCGGGCCACCAGTGAGGGACGCCGGGGTTTCCAATGAAGAGGTGATGGACGAAGTCAAAGACGCCGTGGGCCACGAGGGTGGCGACTACAAACCAAAGACTTCGTTTGAAGCCGAGAATGGCAAACAGGGAGAATCCGCAGGCGATAGCGATTTCGATCCAGAGAGTGCGCTGCGAAGCGCCCATCATGGCAAACAAGATGTAGTAGGAGGCGATGACGATGAGGACGGTGGGGTAGAAGGAACGGTCGCGGTCAAAGCCGATGAGGGCGGCGAGGCCGGCTACGCCTAGGGAGAGCAGCAAGCCGATCAGGTATTCCATTGGGTGTCTCGGGGGAGGAGTGTAGCGCGGGAAGATAGAAAGTAGAAATTAGAAACTAGAAGGCAGAAAGTAGAAAGTAGAAAGCAGAAAATGGAAAATCGAAATTGGAAATTGGAAGAGCGCATCCGCCGGAGCAGATCCCTCCATTGCGCGGCCGGCGCTCGCGTCCGCGAGCGGAGGAAAAAGCCGGCCGCTCCGGTCGGGATGACAATTATTACGTGTTGCGCTTATGTCGGAGCTGAAGCTCCGACCCCCAGAGAGGGCACGATGTATCGTGCCCCTACAAGGCAAGAGGAGAGAGATTTCATCGCGCACAGGGAGATCAACGACGACGTAGTCCACGTGCATTGATCCGCGCGAATTCCGATCGGATGTGAAAACAGCAAGCCTCAGCCGACTGCAAGTCCAAGCGCCGCTTCATCCTAGCAGTGCGCGAAAAGGAGTGTGGCGACCCCGTAGCAGATTGGGAACGCGCGGATGACGCGGCGTTGTGCGTTCGCATGGCCGCGGACTACTCTGATGAGGCAATCCACTGTGGCTATTGGCCAGGTGTTCCGGTGCGGGGAAACGCTGCGGCAACGCAGGGACCGGTACACGGAGAACAGGACTCATCATGTCGGAACCGTTCCGGCCGTATGAAAAACTTGTAGAGATTACGATCCTCGGGAAGAAATTTCAGGTGCCGGAGCGGAATTCGCTTTTGCGGTGCTTTCAATTCATCAGCCCGGAGACGATTCCTTACGGGCGCTTCTGCTGGAATCAAGATTGCCAATATTGCCGGGTGAGCTGCCAACTGCCGGATGAGGATGAGCCGCACGAGATGCTGAGCTGCAAATTCATCGTGATGCCGGGGATGGAGATCACGGAGATGAGCCAGGAGCTGAAGTGGTGCCTGCGCTCGAAGCTGCCTTCGGACACGCCGGTTCCTTCCTGAGTTCTTGGTTTTTTTAAAGAGTGAAGTTGACAGTCGACAGTTGAAAGTTAAAAGAGAAGAAGAAGCAGAGAAGTTTTGAAGAACGAGTTGCAGAGACAGTGATTCGGAAGAGTGAAGTTGACAGTCGACAGTTAAAGGTTAAAAGAGAAGAAGAAGCAGAGAAGTTTCGAGAACGAGTTGAAGCGACAGTGATTTGCGCGTTGATTGCCACCCCGCCCGCCTAAGAAGGCGGCCGCTACAAAATCGAAACAAAGCACAATTTGCAGTCGCGCCGCGGTTGCACTACATTCACGTTGAGAGATGACAAGTTCAATCGAGTTGCCGTGTGACGGCTGCGGCCAAATCGCTTCGACGGAGCATATCGCGCGGCGGCTGCAACGCCTGGAATGGGCCACACGGTACCGGCCCGTTCATATCCAGACACTTTTTCTTGGCAGTGCATCGCCGCAAAAGCAGGAGGAGTTTCTCTATTCTCCCAACGGCAAGTTTCAGGGTGAGGCGGCGGCGCTGCTGGAGGCTGCGGGCATTTCGACAGCAGGCAAGACGGCCGAGGCCGTGCACGCGGAGTTTCAGCGCGCTGGATTTTTTCTGACGCATGTTTTGGAATGCCCGTTCGAGAACGAATCTGCCGCGACGACGGCGCATCCTTCACTGATGGAGCAACGGTTGACGGCGGTGGCAGTGCGAATCCGGCGTTCCCTGAAACCCAAACGCGTGGTGCTGATTTCCCAGGCGCTGGAAACCATCCTAGAGAAATTTGTGGCGCTACAATTGGGGTGCCGGCTGGTCCTGGACGCCGGAAAGCCGTTTGCGCTCGATGGATCTGACATGAGGAAGACCGTCGCAAGATTGCGCGGCTCAGTCAGTACTTCCGCCGTCTGACCGGAGGAGCAGGGGCCACGGAGACGACCCAAAACGGCACTTGGACACGGTAGACGGGTCTTTTGGCTGTGATAGAATCGGATGGATCGAGAGAGGTCGGGAGAAGCGGGAGCGTCCCGGTGAAAAAGCAGCTCAAATTTGGGATTGGCATCGGCGTGATCGTCGTTTCGATGGGTTTTTTGGGATGGCTGGGATACGGGGAAAGCAAGACGTATTACCACACGATCGCCGAGCTACAAACGCTCCAAGGCCGGGCACTAAAGCAGCGAATGCGCGCCGGCGGCACGGTGGCTCCGAACAGTATTCGCCGCTATACCGGACGGGTTGACTTTGTGCTGGAGGGTGAAGGGAAGTCGATTCCGGTCACCTACATAGGGAGCGATCCGCTGCCGGATACGTTTGTGGACAAGGCGCAGGCGCTGGTGGAAGGAAGCCTTGGCGGCGACGGCCGTTTTGTGGCCGAGCATGTTCAAGCGAAATGCGCGTCCAAGTATGAGGCGGCCCCGGGAGGCACAGGCGGGGCGGCAGGCGGCGAGATCAAGCGTAGCGGCACGTAACGCAACCGGTTTCACCGGGGGAGAGGCGGGGCTACGTGGATGTATTCGGATCCTTTGCGCTCATTCTAGCATTTGTCTGCGCGGTGTACGCATTCGCCGGCGGGATTGGCGCGATTGTCACGCGACATCCGCTTTTGGTAAAGAGCACGCGGCAGGCGGGAATCGCCACCTGCTGCCTGATTTTCCTCGCTACGTTCAGCCTCGAATACCTGTTTTTCAGCGACAATTTTGCGAACGCCTACGTCGTTTCGCACAGCAATCGCGACCTTTCGACGTTTTACAAGATTGCGGCGCTGTGGTCGGGGCAGGAAGGGTCGCTGCTTTTCTGGAGCTTCCTCCTGTCGGTTTATGTTTTTTCGGTACTCATCACTTACCGGAACAAAAATGGCGAATTGATGCCCTACGTCGGCGTGGTGATGGCCGGCGTGCAGATCTTTTTTTTGACGCTGAATAACTTTGTGGCTAGCCCGTTCAAGGCGCTCGCGGTGCCGGGTGCGAATGGAGCGATGAACCTGGTGGCACGCGCCGACGGGAATGGACTGACACCGCTTTTGCAATATCCTGAGATGGTGATTCACCCGCCGAACCTGTATGCGGGGTACACGGGATTCACGATTCCGTTTGCGTTCGCGCTGGGGGCGCTACTGGCGCGCTACCCGGGAGAAAAATGGATTCACCTGACGCGCAAATGGACGATGATCGCGTGGATGTTTCAGTCGATGGGAATATTGCTGGGCGCGCACTGGGCGTACGCGGTGCTGGGCTGGGGCGGATACTGGGGCTGGGATCCGGTGGAGAATGCGTCGTTGCTCCCGTGGCTTACGGGAACGGCGTTTCTGCACTCGGTGATGATGCAGGAAAAGCGCGGAATGATGAAGGTGTGGAACGTGTGGCTGGTGTTCTGCACGTTTGCGTTGTGCATCCTCGGAACACTTCTGACTCGCAGCGGGGTGGTCAGTTCGGTGCATGCGTTCGCGCAATCCAGCATTGGAACGTGGTTCGTCAGTTTTCTCGCGATCATTCTGGTCGTTTGTCTCGGTGCGTACCTCAAGAATCGCGATTATCTGAAAAGCGAGAATCAGTTGGATGCCATTGTTTCGCGCGAATCGAGTTTTCTCTTCAACAATCTGATGCTACTGGTGGCGTGCGTGGCGGTGCTTTCGGGGACGCTATTCCCGGTATTTTCCGAATGGTTCACGGGGAATCGGATCAGTGTGGGTGCTCCATTTTTCAACAAGGTGAATATTCCGATTGGGCTGCTGTTGCTGTTCCTGACGGGAGTCGGCCCGCTCCTCGCCTGGCGGAAAACTTCCACGGAGAGCCTGAAGCGCAATTTCGGCTGGCCGCTCGCCATGGGGATTATTGGTGGTGCGCTTGCGTTCGCACTTGGATTCCGCGAGTTTTATTCGCTGGTGTGCCTGATTTTATGCGTATTCGTAGCGTCTACGATCAGCATGGAATTCTATCGCGGCGCGAAGGTGATTCGCACGAGGTCGGGGGCTTCGCTTTTCACTTCGGTGGTGGATCTGACAATGCGCAACACGCGGCGCTATGGCGGCTACATCGTGCATATGGGAATGGTGCTGGTCTTTATCGGGCTGGCGGGGGCAGCGTTCAATCGCGATACACAGAAGGAGATGCAACTCGGCTCCACAATGCAAATCGGGCCGTACACCCTGGTGCTGCAGAGCGTGGATTCCAGGCCGGAGAGAAATTACACGGCGCAGCGCATGATCATCGAAGTGATGCGGGACAATAAGCCGATCATGATGCTCTATCCCGAGAAGCGCCGATTCGTGACCACCGTGGAGAATGGCACGATGGTGGCGATCTATTCGACGCTGAAGGAAGATTTATACGTGGTGTTCGCCGGGCAGAGCCCGGATACGCAACTTCCGGTCATTCACGCGTATCTGAATCCTCTAGTGAAGTGGATTTGGCTGGGCGGGGCGGTTGTGGTCCTCGGCACACTGGTGGCGCTGCTGCCGAATCGTCGCGCGGTGCTGGTACTGGCGGGCGCGCAAGAGCCGTCGACGGCGACGCAAACTCTGCAGCCTGGGCGGCTTACGCCTTCGGTGATCACGCGAGAAGGGCACGATTAAAATGCGCCGGCTGGCCGCATCGGGCGTACTCTTAGGGATCGCGCTGCTGCTGATCGTTCCCTTGGATGCACAGGATTTATCGGATCGGGCGAAACAGATTGGCGGCAAATTCATGTGCATGTGCGGGTGCAGCCAAGTGCTCACGCAATGCAATCACGTGGGCTGCACCACTTCCAGCAGCATGCTGAAGGAACTGAATCAGTCTCTCGCAAGCGGTGGCTCGGAAACCGCTATTACGCAGATGTTCGTGCAGGAATTTGGCACGAAAGTGTACGCGGAGCCTCCGAAGTCGGGGTTCAGCCTTGTGGCGTGGACGCTTCCGAGCGTCTACCTAGCGCTGGGCACGGTTCTTGTGGTTTTCGTGATTTCACGCTGGCGGAAGCATGCTCTGGAGCCTGTCGCCGGGACGGGGAATGCGGCGGCGATCCCTCAGGAGCTGCTGGAGCGTGCCAGAGCGCGGGCAGCGCGCGAGACGGAGGACTAGAGAGTGGCGCTTGTTTTATTATTCGCAGTTTCTATGATCGCGTCGGAGGATTGGGTGGTCCTCGGCGCTTGCGTTGCGCTGGCCGTTGCCACGATGCTGTTCATTTTTTACATTCAGCCGGACGCATCGGACCTGGCGCCGCATCGGACCAAGCTGGATCAATTGCTTGAGCGCCGCGACACCATTTACGACAATTTGCGGGATTTGCGGTTTGAGTATCGTTCGGGAAAATATTCCGAGGGTGATTTTGAAGCGATGAAGACGGCTCTGGAAAATGAAGCGGCGCTGGTGCTGACCGAGATCGATCAGGTGACCGAATCGCACGTGAAGCGGCCGCGCGGGACGCGTCCGGCCACGGCGGACCGGAGCGTCCAGGGATGAGCCGGTTCGTTCGACTTGTTGTGTTTGCTTTCATCGTTCTTCTCCCCCTGTGGGTGGCCGAAGCAGGCACGGTACACGGCACGGTGAATAACGGCACGACCGGCAAGCCGGCAGCGGGAATAGAAGTCATCTTGATCCAGCTACAAGGAGGCATGCAGCCCGTTGCGAATGCAAAGAGCGACGCCAAAGGGGAGTTTACGTTTGACAATCCGGGACTCGGTGCGCAGCCGATGCTGGTGCGCGCCGTATATCACGGTGTCAATTTCCATCAGCCTGTGCCGCCCGGCAGCGGGAGCGTACAGGTGAATATTTTTGAGTCGTCGACGGACGCAAAAACCATCAACGTGCCTTCGCACGTGGTGGTGTTCCAGCCGAATGGTTCGAAATTGATCGTCGGCGAGGAATATGAGATCGAGAACAAGTCTCAGCCGCCGCAAGCGTATTTCCGTGCCGATGGCAATTTCGACTTTTCGCTGCCGGAAAAGGCGCAGCTGCAACAGGTGGCCGCATCCGGGCCGACGGGAATGCCGGTGGTACAGGCTCCGATCGACAAGAAGAACAATCACTATTCCCTTGCCTATGCCTTCCGGCCGGGAGCGAGCAGGGTCCGGTATTCTTACGAGATCCCTTATCCGGGAAATGCGGCGACGGTGAAGATTTCGACGATTTATCCCGGGGGGCGGTTAATCGTGGTAGCGCCGCCGACGGTTCAGGTGAGCGGACAGGGATTGGCTGCGGGCGGACAAGAGCAGGGAATGAGTCTCTACGGTCGCGACGATGTTCCGGCCGGGACGATTGTTGCCGTCAATCTTTCGGGGACGGCGCCACCTCCGGAGGCCGGTGGCGGTGGTGCGGATCAGGGGCAACAAGGCCGCGATGCGCAACAGGGAGGCGGCGAGGCGGCGGGCGTGGGAATTCAACAAGTGCCGGGACGGCTGGACGTTTTGAAATGGCCGGTGATCATCGGATTCCTCTGTGTTTTTGCTCTTGGGGCAATTTTGCTGGTGCGTAAACCTGTTGTAGCCGTGGCAGGGTGTGTGCCCTTAGAAGAAAGTACCGTGGCCGCGAAGCCGGAAAAGACGAAATCGCCGGCAGCTTTCTCCTCGCGATCCAGCCCCGCGAGCAGCACCAGCAGTCTCGCGGAGGTGGATGCCGTAATCGGGACAAGCCTGGATGCGCTGAAAGAGCGCTTGTTTCGGCTGGAGTTGCGGCACCAGGCGGGGACCATTTCCGAGGAAGAATATGCGCAGGAACGCGCGCGGGCTGAAAAGGTGTTGCGCGACCTCGTGCGAGGCTGAGAGTTGGACGCCCGGCGCGACTTGCTTATTTGCGAGGCCTTCCATTGACGCCGGCGGCAGTTTCTCCTGTGGGAATTCGCTTTGAAAATATCGACAAGCGCTACGGTGGGCTCTATGCGCTGCGCCGAGTGTCGCTGGAAATCGCAGCCGGGGAGTGCGTGGTTCTGGCCGGGCGCAATGGCTCCGGCAAGACCACGCTTCTGCGAATTGCTGCACGGGTGGTGCGGCCTTCTTCAGGGAGTATCACTTTTCTGGACAGAAAGAATGGCGCGATAACGGCAGCATCGCAAACGGGATTCGTGGCGCATGCCACGATGGTGTACGACGAACTGACCGCCGAAGAGAACCTTCTATTGTTTGCTCGATTGCTGGGAATCGCGGAGGCGCGTGCGCGCGCGGGAACTTTGCTCGAAGAAGTGGGGCTTGCCGAGCGCCGGAAGTCGCTCGTGCGCACGTTTTCACGCGGGATGCGCCAGCGGATGGCCATCGCGAGGGCGCTGCTGAACGAGCCCTCGGTCCTGCTGTTAGATGAGCCGGCGACGGGCCTCGACCCGCAGGGCGTGTCCTGGCTTGCCGGTACGTTGCGACAGATGAGAGATGCCGGGCGGACGATTCTGATGAGTCTCCATGGTGAATCCGAGATTTCTGCGCTGGCTACCAGAGCCATTCGTTTAGAGGCCGGATCGCTGATTGCGGACACGCGGACTGGCGCGAGTCTGCCTTCGATTTTGACGTTTGCAGGTGCATGAGTGAGCTTGCTATCCAACGCTGCGGTCCTGCTCGGGAAGGAACTGCGGACGGAGTTCCGGTCGCGCGAGCTTCTGACGACAACTGTTGTCTTCATTCTTGTGATCATTGTGCTTTTCAGTTTCACGTTCGACCCGACTTCCGTAGAATCTCGCCGGTTTGCCGCTAGTCTCTTGTGGCTTGCGTTTCTATTTGCTGCATCGCTGATGCTGCAACCCTGTTTCTTGCGCGAACAGAACAACGATACACTGAGCGCGCTGCGTCTGAGTGTGACAGACCCCTTCTCCATCTTTGTGGCGAAGCTCGTGGCCAATACACTCTTCCTTCTGCTGACGGAACTGCTGATGCTGCCGGTGTTCTCCATCTTGTTTAACGTGCCAGTGTTTCCGGTAATTGGTCAACTGGTTCTGGTTCTTTTTCTGGGGAGCCTAGGTGTTTCGATCGCAGGGACGGCGCTCTCGGCGATCTCCGCTCAGGCGCGCATGAGAGAGCTCTTGTTGCCGCTGCTGCTGTTGCCGCTGCTTGCCCCGGTGCTGGTCGCCAGCACCCAAGTGACGGTTGGGTTGCTTGACACTACGCCTTTCATGGAATGGAAGGGCATCGGATTTCTGGTGATTTTTGACGCGGTTTTTTTGACGGCGCTGTGGCTTTTCGGCGAGTATCTTCTGGAGGAATAGGACCATGATGAAGCACACATTGGGAGGCGCGGCGGTTGTCCTTCTTCTGTTAGCGGCGGCGTATGCGGCATTCTTTATTGCGCCTACCGACATCAAGCAAGGACTCGTTTACCGCATTTTGTTTCTCCACGTGTCCAGCGCATGGACCGGTCTTACCGCGTTTTTTATCTGCTTTGTCGCGAACCTGATGTACGTTTGGCGCCGCACGCCGCGCTGGGACTGGCTGGGCATCTCCGCGGCGGAAGTAGGGCTGGCCTTCACCACGGTTGTTCTTGTCACTGGTCCCATCTGGGCGCACCCGGTTTGGGGCATTTGGTGGACGTGGGACGCACGACTTACTTCGACATTCGTTCTCTGGCTGCTCTACGTTTCCTATCTTCTGCTGCGCACATTGGTGGAAGAACCAGACCGCCGCGCACTGTTCAGCGCACTATTCGGAATTTTTGCGTTCATTGATGTGCCGCTGGTTTTTGGCTCGATCCGATGGTGGCGCACGCAGCACCCGCAACCCATTGTCATGGGCGAACCCGGATCGGGTCTCGACCCCACGATGTGGAGTGTATTGCGATTTTCCTGGCTGGCGATGCTGGGCTTGATGACCTTGCTTCTGCTGGCCCGATACAGGCTGGAAGCCATGCGTGGAGATCTCGAAATCTTGCGTCGGGAAGGGGAGGCGGCATGAAGAATCTGGACAGTGTATTTGCAGCGTACCTTTTCGCTTGGGGGATTTTCTTTGTTTATTATCTGTCGGTGGCACGGCGCGCCTCTGCGTTGCGCGACGATCTGGAGCGCCTGAAAAATTCGCTGAACCGGGGCAAATAGCTTGGCGGGAAAGAAGAGAGTCGGGATTGTCCTGTTTCAACTTGGCGGGCCGGATTCACTGGAGGCCGTTGAGCCGTTCTTGCTTAACTTATTTCTGGATCCCGATATTATTCCGCTTGGGCCACTTGGACTTTTGCGACGGCCGATCGCAAAGCTGATTTCCTCGCGCCGCTCGAAGCCGGTTGCGGACAAGTACGCGGAAATCGGGCGACGATCCCCGATTGCGACTCTAACCGAACGGCAGCGTGTACGGCTGGTGGAGGCGGTCTCGCCATACATGGATCCCGTGGCCGTCACGGCCATGCGTTACTGGCACCCGATGACATCCGAAGCGGCGGCTTCCTTGCGCAAGGCTGGTGCGTTGGATGAAATCGTACTGCTGCCGCTGTATCCGCAGTATTCGTATGCCACGACGTTAAGCAGTCTGAAGGAATGGCGGCGCGTTGTGCGGCAAGCCGGATGGGAGCCGTCGTCCGTGCGGCCGCCAGAACGCACGGTTGAGCAGTTTCACGATCACCCGCTTTACATCCAGGCGCTTGTCGAACGCATCGGTTCGGTTCTGCGGCAATTCCCGGACAGCTCGCGGATCCATCTTGTATTCAGCGCGCACGGGTTGCCGATGAGCCTGGTCGAAAAGGGCGACCCGTACCCGAAGCAGATCGAAGAAACGGTGCGATTGATTTGCGAACTAGGCGCGAAGCTGCATTCCGGCTGGCCGAAAATTCATCTGCTTTGCTACCAGAGCCGGGTCGGGCCGAGCAAATGGCTGGAACCGTCACTTCCGAAGACGTTGGAGCGGCTCGGCCATGAAGGCGTGAAGGATGTGCTCATTGTTCCCGTTTCATTCGTGACCGAGCACATCGAGACGCTGCATGAAATCAATATCGAAGCTCGGGAAGAAGCGGAAAAAGTCGGCATCGAAACGTTTCGCATGATGCCCGCGCTCGGAGACTCGCCTTTGTTTATCGCGGCGTTGAAGGATCTGGTTTTGCGCGCAGTAGGGCTCACTGCCGATAAACACTCTGAGCGGCTTTCCACCGCGCCCCGTTGAAGGTATAATCCGCGACTTGGAAGATTTCCGATGACGTCCACTTACAATCCGGGTGTACACAAATTTGCGGTTTTCGTCGTCTGTTGGACGATTCTCCTTTTCGTTGCGGGGGCCCTGGTAACGTCACGAGACGCGGCGCTTTCTGTCCCGACCTGGCCCGGGCCGGTCATGCCTCCCATGGTCGGAGGGGTTTTCTACGAACACTCGCATCGGATGATCGCGGGCGCTCTGGGG
>Ga0209588_1000251_pt1 | contig 14257 bp, 7 predicted proteins | sample Rivendell_Oct201_10_FD_188351 | JGI IMG/M metagenome (GOLD analysis project Ga0209588, IMG submission 188351) | Vadose zone soil microbial communities from the Eel River Critical Zone Observatory, Northern California, USA -... | ecosystem: Host-associated > Plants > Roots > Rhizosphere > Soil ...
GTCAAAGAGAAGGTATCGAAGGTCGAGGCCGAGCAGATCAAGACCAAGCTTGAGGCCGAAGGCGCCCAGGTCGAAATCAAGTAGCCCAGACGGATGCTCGCCCCGGGGGATCCTGCCCCCGGGGGGCACTCGTGCCTCCGGACCGACGTGGCTCTCGCAGGAGCGTCGACGCGAGAGCCGGGTATTGACGGGCCGTATCTCGCCGAGTAGTATGAGGGATACGGCTCTTGACGCTAGAGACGCCTACGACCGGGACTTTGGAGTTTAACGCCGAGAATCGAAAGCGAGGCTTGCCTGCCTTGCTTTCGTTTTTCATTGAAGCCCATCATCCCTGCCGACCATACGCGTCGTAATTCCCTCGGGACGAGACGGCATGTCTCTCCCGGGTGTGGCCGCGTGCCACCCAAGCCGGTGATCACGCCATCACGACTCAGGAATTGTTGCTGGAGGTGACCGGTTCCCCGTGAAAACCCAGACCCGAGGTAAGATGATGCGTTCTCCCACATCTGCTGCCCGCGCCCGGCCGGGCGTCGGCGGACAGGTGGTGACGCGGGGGCGCCGCACCCGCGTGAGTTTCGCCAAGATTCCTGAAATCCTCGACGTGCCCGATCTCATCGAAGTGCAGCGCCGGTCCTTCGAGTGGTTCCTGCGCGAGGGGATCCGCGAGGTGTTTGACGAGGTCTCCCCGATCCAGGACTTTACGGGAAACCTCGAGCTGCACTTTGCCGTCGACCCGAGCCGCAAGCGCGTGGAGCCTCCGGGATTGTTCGACGACACCCCGGTGCTCGATTTCGGTGGGTATCGCCTGGAGCGGCTCAAGTATACCGAGGACGAGTGCCGCGACCGCGACTACAACTACAGCGCCGCGCTCAAGGTCAAGGTGCGCCTAGTCATCAAGGAGACCGGCGAGATCAAAGAGCAGGAGGTCTTCATGGGAGACCTCCCCCTGATGACCCGCCGCGGCACCTTCATTATTAATGGAGCCGAGCGGGTGGTTGTCAGCCAGCTGGTGCGGTCTCCGGGCGTCTATTACAACTTCAGCCCCGATGCCATGGGCCGGCCCCTGCCGGCGGCCACGGTCATCCCGCACCGGGGCGCGTGGCTCGAGCTGGAGATGGACACCAACGGTGTCATCGCCACGCGCATCGACCGGACGCGGAAGATTCCGGTGACTGTCTTGCTGCGCGCGCTGGGGTACGACAGTGACGAGAAGATTCTCAAACTTTACGACGGAGATGCGACGATCGAGGCCACGCTGGCCAAGGACCCTGTCAAGGAACGCAAGGGGCCCAAGGCCGTCGAGGAGGCGCTGATCGAGATCTATCGTCGGCTGCGGCCCGGCGATCCGCCGACCGTCGAGAGTGCGCGCCAGCTGTTGCAGACGCTGTTCTTCGACCCCCGGCGCTATGACCTGGGGAAGGTGGGACGGCATAAGCTCAACCGCAAGCTCGGTCTGGACGCGCCGCTCCCGTTTCGCACTTTGGTTCAGACCACCGGCGGGGAGGTCAAAGACGTCTCCGTGCGGCGGGAGAAGAAAGACTTCACCCTAACCCTCAAAGACGGTCGGGAATTCACGGGTCTGCTCGCGCGCGTCACAGTGCGCGTCAACGGCGAGGCCACGGACGTCAAGAAACTGGATTCGGGTATGCGCGTCGTCTTGGGGTTGGCCCCCACGACCAAGGACGTTCTCTACGCCGTCGTCGACGAGGGCGTGCGCCATCCGGCGGCGGTCCGCGATGACATTGCCGAGGTAGTGCGCTACCTGATCCGCTTGCACAATGAAGACGAAGGGGCCACCGGGGACGACATCGACCACCTGGGCAACCGCCGCGTGCGGTCGGTCGGAGAGCTGTTGCAGAACCAGTTCCGGATCGGCATGCTGCGGATGGAGCGCGTGATCCGCGAGCGGATGACGATCCAAGAAACAGGGCAGATTACCCCGCAGGTGTTGATCAACATCCGCCCTGTCGTGGCGGCGATTAAGGAGTTCTTCGGTTCCAGCCAGCTGTCGCAGTTCATGGACCAGACCAACCCCCTGGCCGAGCTGACCCACAAGCGCCGGCTGTCGGCGCTGGGGCCTGGCGGGTTAAGCCGCGAGCGCGCGGGCTTTGAAGTGCGGGACGTCCACACCAGCCACTACGGCCGGATGTGCCCGATCGAGACGCCCGAAGGTCCCAACATTGGCTTGATCAGCTCGCTGGCGACCTTTGCACGCGTCAACGACTTAGGGTTCATTGAGACGCCCTACCGCCTGGTGCGCGACGGGGTCGTGGGCAAGAAGACGGAGTACCTGACCGCCGATCAAGAGGATCAGTACGTCATCGCCCAGGCGAACGCCAAGATTGATGAGCGCGGCAAGCTCATTGAGCCGCGGGTGTCCGCGCGCCACGGCGCTGACATCGTCTTGGTCCCGCCCGACAAGGTGGAGCTCATGGATATCTCGCCCAAGCAGACCGTGTCAGTGGCCACGGCGCTCATCCCGTTCCTCGAGCACGACGACGCCAACCGCGCGTTGATGGGGTCGAACATGCAGCGTCAGGCCGTGCCGCTACTTTCGAGCGAAGCCCCTCTGGTGGGCACCGGCATGGAGTACCGCAGCGCGGTGGACTCCGGCGCGGTCGTGGTGGCCCGTCATGACGGCGTAATTGAGTCCGTGAGTGGTGACGAGGTCGTCGTCAAGAATGACAAGGGCAAGGATACCTACAAGCTGATCAAGTTCCAGCGGAGCAACCAGGGGACGTGTATCAACCAGCGGCCTGTCGCGCGGACGGGAGAGTCCGTCAAGGCAGGCGACGTGATCGCCGATGGGCCCTGCACGGACCAGGGCGAACTCGCCTTGGGCCGCAACGTGCTCGTCGCGTTCATGCCCTGGGAAGGCTACAACTATGAGGACGCGATCGTCATCTCCGAGCGGTTAGTCCGCGAGGACCTGTTTACCTCGATCCACATTGAGGAGTACGAGGTGGAAGCCCGGGATACCAAACTCGGGCCGGAGGAGATCACCCGCGACATCCCCAACGTCGGCGAGGAAGCCCTGCGCGATCTTGATGATCGAGGGATCGTGCGGGTCGGCGCCGAGGTGCGGGCGGGGGACATCCTGGTGGGCAAGGTAACGCCCAAAGGCGAAACCGAGCTCACGGCCGAGGAGCGCTTGCTGCGTGCGATTTTCGGCGAGAAGGCGCGCGAGGTACGCGACACGTCGCTGAAGGTGCCGCACGGCGAGAAGGGCAAGGTCGTCTCGGTGAAGGTATTCGGCCGCGAGCAAGGCGACGAACTGCCCCCCGGTGTGAATACCCTCGTGCGGGTCTACGTCGCGCAGAAGCGCAAGGTCACGGTGGGGGATAAGATGGCCGGCCGCCACGGCAACAAGGGCGTCATCTCAGTCATCCTCCCAGATGACGATATGCCGAGCCTGCCCGATGGCACGCCGGTCGACCTGGTGCTCAACCCGCTGGGGGTGCCCAGCCGTATGAACGTCGGCCAAGTGCTGGAGACCCACTTGGGGTGGGCGGTCTCGGCGCTCGGGAACTTCGCTGAGTGCCCCGTTTTTGACGGTCCGAAGGAGGGGGACATCAAGCACCTCCTGAAAGAAGCGGGCTTGCCCGAAAATGGCAAGGTGCAGCTCCGCGACGGGCGCAGCGGCGAGTTCTTTGACCAGAAAGTTACCGTGGGCTGGATCTACATGATGAAGCTGTTGCACCTGGTCGAGGACAAGATCCACGCCCGGTCCACCGGCCCGTACAGCTTGATCACGCAGCAGCCGCTGGGCGGCAAGGCGCAGTTTGGGGGTCAGCGCTTCGGCGAGATGGAAGTGTGGGCGCTGGAGGCCTACGGCGCGGCGAGCACGCTACAGGAGTTGCTGACCGTCAAGTCCGACGACGTCGTCGGGCGCGTCAAGACGTACGAAGCCATCGTCAAGGGCGAGAACATCCAGGAACCCGGCGTCCCCGAGTCCTTCAAGGTCTTGGTAAAGGAACTTCAGTCGCTGTGTCTGGACGTGAAGGTCCTCAGCGAGGACAAGAAGGAGATCGAGCTCAAGGAGATCGAGGAGGACATCGCCGAGACCGCCCGCGCCCTCGGCATCAACCTCGAGGGTGAAGAGGCACTGGTCGAGGACTACTAGGCGGTGTCGCGCCGCCGGCGCGCAGACGACATTCCAGGAGGCATGTAGCACCCATGCAAGACGTCAACAACTTCGACGCAGTCAAAATCGGCCTGGCCTCTCCCGAGCATATCCGCGCCTGGTCGCACGGGGAGGTCAAGAAGCCGGAGACGATCAACTACCGCACCTTAAAGCCCGAGCGGGACGGGCTGTTCTGCGAGCGCATCTTCGGTCCGCAGAAGGACTGGGAGTGTCACTGCGGCAAGTACAAGCGCATCCGCTTTAAGGGCATCATTTGCGACCGGTGTGGTGTGGAAGTCACCCGGGCCAAAGTGCGCCGCGAGCGCATGGGGCACATCGAGCTCGCCGCCCCGGTCTGTCATATCTGGTACTTGAAGGGTGTCCCCAGCCGAATCGGACTGCTGTTGGACATGTCGCCCCGCGCGTTGGAGCGTGTGGTGTACTTCGCCTCCTACGTGGTGATCGATCCCGGCACGACGCCGCTGAACAAAAAGCAGCTGCTGACCGAGGCTGAGTACCGCGAGATGCGGGAGAAGTATGGGCAGGCCTTCAAAGCCGAGATGGGTGCTGAGGCCGTGAAGGGATTGCTCAAGGAGATCGATCTCGAGAAGCTCTCCAACCAGCTGCGGGCCGATCTCAAGGACGCCGCGGGCCAGAAGCGGATGAAAATCCTCAAGCGTCTGGAGGTCGTGGAGGCATTCCGCAAGAGCGGGAACAATCCGCCGTGGATGATCCTCGACGTCGTCCCGGTCATCCCCCCCGACCTGCGCCCGATGGTGCAGCTGGACGGGGGACGGTTTGCAACCTCGGATCTCAACGACCTGTACCGCCGGGTCATCAACCGGAACAACCGCCTGAAGCGCCTGCTCGACCTGGGCGCGCCCGAGATCATCGTGCGCAACGAGAAGCGCATGCTGCAGGAGGCCGTGGATGCGCTCATCGACAATGGCCGCCGCGGTCGTCCCGTCACCGGACCCAACAACCGCCCTCTGAAGTCTCTGTCGGATATGCTCAAGGGCAAGCAGGGGCGTTTCCGCCAGAACCTGCTGGGCAAGCGGGTGGACTACTCCGGTCGCTCGGTCATTGTGGTCGGGCCGAAGTTGCGGCTCCACCAGTGTGGCCTGCCGAAGGAGATGGCCCTCGAGCTCTTCAAGCCGTTTGTGATGAAGAAGCTGGTGGACAAGAGCTTGGCGCAAAACATCAAGAGCGCGAAGCGCATGGTCGAGCGCGCCCGGCCCGAGGTCTGGACTGTATTAGAAGAAGTGGTCAAGGAACACCCGGTGCTGTTGAATCGCGCGCCCACCCTGCACCGCCTGGGCATCCAGGCGTTTGAACCGCAGCTCATTGAGGGCAAAGCGATCCAGGTGCACCCGCTCGTGTGTACCGCCTACAACGCGGATTTCGACGGGGACCAGATGGCGGCGCACGTCCCGCTGTCTGCGGCCTCCCAGGCCGAGGCGCGGCTGCTCATGTTGTCGGCCTATAACATCTTGTCGCCCGCCTACGGGAAGGCCATCACCAGCCCGACGCGCGACATCGTGTTGGGATCCTACTACCTCACGCAGGAGAAACCCGGCGCCCCCGGGGAGGGCAAGATCTTCTCCACGCCCACCGAGGCCATTCTGGCCTGCGAGACGGGAGCGGTCTCGCTCCATGCCAAGGTGAAGGTGCGCTTGACCCGCGATTCCCAGCCGATTGAGACCACGGTAGGCCGCGTCATCTTTAACGAGGCCATCCCCGAGGAACTGCGGTTCATCAATGACGTCGCCGACCGCAAGGTGCTGTCGCAGATCGTGTCGGAGGCATACAACCGGCTCGGGTCGACGAAGACGGTCCAGTTGCTGGACGCCCTCAAGGACCTCGGGTTCAAGTACTCGACCCGCTCGGGGGTAGGCATCGCCATCGACGATATCGCGATTCCCCCCGAGAAGGACAAGGTGCTGGCGGTGGCGGAGAAGCGGGTCCAGGATATCGAGCAGCAGTTCCGCCGCGGCCTCATCACGGAGAACGAGAAGTACCTGCAGGTCATCGGGGTGTGGACGAAGGCGACTGAAGACGTCACCGAGGCGATGCTGCAGAACTTTGACAATTTCAATCCCTTGTACATGATGGCGCAGTCAGGCGCCCGGGGAAACATCCAGCAGATCCGTCAGCTCGCGGGGATGCGGGGGCTGATGACCGACCCGTCGGGGAAGATCATCGAGCTGCCGATCAAGGCCAACTTCCGCGAGGGGTTGACGGTCCTGGAGTACTTCATCTCCACGCACGGGCAGCGCAAGGGACTGGCCGATACCGCGATCCGGACCTCGGAGTCCGGGTATCTGACCCGCCGGCTGGTGGACGTCGCCCAAGACGTGATCATCCGGGATGAAGACTGCAGGACGACCGAAGGCGTGACGATGATCGCGATCAAGGAGGGGGCCGATGTCGTCGTGCCCCTCAAGGACCGCATCGTCGGGCGCACATCAGTCGAAGATATTACCCCCGCGCGCAGCCGCAAGGTCATCTTGGAAGCCGATGAGGAGATCACTGAGGAGGCCACCGAGCAGATCGATCAGGCCGGGGTCGAAACAGTCGTCGTGCGGTCGGTACTGACCTGCAAGAGCAGGTACGGAGTATGCGCGAAGTGCTACGGGCGCAACCTGGCGACGGGGAAAAAGGTAGAAATCGGCGAAGCCGTGGGCATCATCGCCGCCCAGTCCATCGGGGAACCTGGCACCCAGCTAACGATGCGGACGTTCCACACGGGTGGGGTGGCCGGGTTCGACATCACCCAAGGCCTCCCGCGCGTCGAGGAACTGTTCGAGGCGCGCAAGCCGAAGGGCCAGGCCATCATCGCCGAGGTCTCAGGGAAGGTGAAGATCACCGAGGCCAAAGGCACGCGCAAACTCATCGTGGTGACCAAGGACGGTCAAGAGTACCCCGCCACCGTGCCGTTTGGCGTGCGGTTGCGCACGGCTGATGGCGACAAGGCCACGGCGGGCGACCAGCTGAGCGAAGGCTCGGTCAACCCGCATGATACCTTGCGCATCCGGGGCATCCACGCGCTGCAGAACTACTTGGTACAGGAGATCCAGTCCGTGTACCGGTCCCAGGGCGTGGACATCAACGACAAGCACATCGAGATCATCGTGCGGCAGATGCTGCGGCGGGTGAAGGTCGAAGAGCCGGGCGACACGCAGTTCCTTCCTGGCGAGCTGGTCGACAAGTTCGCGTTCGAGGAAGAGAACGCGAAAGCCCTGGCCGAAGGGTTGGAGCCCGCCAAGGCGCGGCCGGTCTTGTTGGGGATCACCAAGGCCTCCCTCGCGACCGAGAGCTTCCTGTCCGCCGCATCCTTCCAGGAAACGGCACGCGTCCTCACTGATGCTGCGACCAAGGGCAAAGTCGACCCGTTGCTCGGGTTGAAGGAGAACGTGATCATCGGCAAGCTGATTCCTGCCGGGACAGGAATGGCACGGTACCGCGGGATCAAGATCGGCACCGAGGTATAGCAGGTTGCCGTTTCGTAAACGACGCAGGTAACGGGCCGGGGCGAGGATGCTCCGGCCCGTTACGCATGGGTACGCCTGGCGGCTCAGAATCCGCCAGGGTGGACCTCTGCGGATTCCTTCCTATATAGTGTGTGTCGGGATGGCCATCCTCACGAGTTCTAACCTCGCCAAGTCGCACGGGGCAACCCCCGTGCTCCGCAGCGTGACTTTCAGCGTGGAGAGCGCGGAGAAGGTCGCGCTCATCGGCCGTAACGGAAGCGGCAAGACCACCTTATTGCGTCTGCTCGCCGGCCTCGAGGACCCAGATAGCGGCAGCGTGTCCAGGGCCCGATGGGCGAAAGTAGGGTATCTGGCGCAAATTCCCAGTGGGCCTGGCGATGTCTCCGTGTTGGCCCATGTCTTGTCCGGGGCTGCCGATGTGCACGCGTTCGAGGCGCGGCTGCGGGAGTTAGAACAGCTGATGGCCGATCCCGGAGTGCATGATGACCCGCTCCGCTTGGCAGAGGTCATGGATGAATATGGTCAAGTCCGTCACCACTTTGAGCACGCCGGGGGATTCGCCCTGGACGCGCGAGCGCGCGCCGTGCTGGGTGGCTTGGGTTTTCCCGAGGCCTGGCTGACGGCTGCGCTGTCCACGCTGTCGGGGGGCTGGCGGGTGCGCGCAGAACTGGCGCGGGTACTGCTGGGAGAGCCGGATCTGCTGCTGCTGGATGAACCGACTAACCACTTAGACTTGACGGCGACCGAGTGGCTGGAAGAATACTTGCGCGCGTTCCCCGGTGCGGCGATCATTGTCAGCCACGATCGCAGGCTGCTAGATGTCGTGACCACGCGGACTCTGGAGCTTGAAGGTGGCAGCGTCACCGCGTTCCCCGGCCCGTACTCGAAGTACACGACGCTGAAAACCCAGCAAGTTGAACAGCAGGCCGAAGCTTACCGTCGCCATCAAGAAGAGGTCGAGCGGCTGGAAGCATTCATCCGCCGCTACCACGCCGGGGTGCGGGCCGGGCAGGCGAAGAGCCGCGCTAAGCGTCTGGCGCGTTTGACAGCCTCCCCAGCACCGCCGCAGACGGAGATGCCGGTGATGCGACCGGCCGCCCGGGACGTGCCGCTCTCGGGGCGCGTGGTGGTGCGATTGCAAGGCGTCGGCAAACGGTATGGGCAGACTGACATCCTCTCTGATGTGGATCTAGAGATCTATCGTGCAGAGCGCATCGGGCTGCTGGGCGCCAACGGTGTCGGCAAGACCACATTGCTGAAAGTGATCGCAGGGATTGAGTCTCCGTCGCGGGGTCGTGTCACGGTGGGCCATGGCGTGCGCGCGCATTACTTCGCTCAAGAACCCCCCGCGGACCTGAACGACGAGCGCACGGTCTTAGAGACGGTGCTGGCGGATCGTCCGATGACACCCGAGCAAGTCCGCACCTACCTCGGGCGCTTCCTATTTAGTGGCGAAGACGTCTTCAAGCGGGTGTCGATGCTCTCCGGGGGAGAACGCCAGCGTCTCAGCCTGGCCACGCTATTGCTGGACCGCCCCAACGTGCTCTTGCTGGATGAACCGACCAATCATCTCGACATCCCGTCGCGCGAGGCTCTGGAGGCCGCGCTGCTGGAGTTTTCAGGTACTCTGATCGTGGCCACCCACGACCGGTACTTGCTGGAACGGGTGGCCACCCGCATTCTCACGGTTGCCGGGGGCCGGGTCAGCGATTTTCGAGGGACCTACGGGGAGTTGAGGGCGAAGCGGTCTCCCTCGGTTCACCGCGGGGGCCAGCCGAGGCGCCCCGCGCCCGAGCGCCCCCGTCCGGGCAGGACCGGGCGGCCGCAGGCACCGACCTTTGACCAACTCGCTGGGCAGATCGCGGCTGTGGAGCGCGAACTGGCCGATACCGGCAGGCAGCTGGGCGACCCCGAACTGTACCGTGACGGGGAGCGGGCGAAGGCCACTCGGGTGCGGTACGAGCGTGCGCAACAGCAACTTGAAGACCTCTATCGGCAGCTCGCCTCCCTAGAGTCCGAAGACAGCTAGGCGCGGCCGGGTGCAGATTCTCACGCTGCCCGGAGCCCGCAGCGCGCCCCTAGACACCCCCCAGGCCCAATGCTAGAATGTTCGAGCGCGCGCCGGGTTCCCGTGCGGGACCCGGCGACTGCGTGGAGTGGCGAACAATGACGCAGCCGATGGAGGCGCTCGCGCGTCTTCAGGGTGCGGAGTTCAAAGCCGTCGGGGCGAACCAGACGGCCAAGGCGATCGGCAAAGGCCGGGTCCAGATCGTATTCGTGGCGCAGGACGCCGATCGTCGGGTGATCGAAGGCGTGCTGACCGCTGCTCGGGAGCGAGGTCTCGAGGTGATCGAGATCGCCTCGACCCGCGACCTCGGGCGCGCCTGCGGAATTGCCGTAGGCGCCGCCGCCGCCGCCGTTCTCTTGTCGCCGTAAGGCCGCAAGGTAGCGGGACGAGGGTAGTTCTCCTCGCGAGTCGGGATCCGTTCACCGGATGCGGTGAACCGATTCTACAGTCTGCGCCGCAGGGCATCGGCCTCCGGTGCCGCGTATGGCGCAGCCATCCGCGTCGTGGTTGGACGCCCCCGCGCGTAGAGCGCGATGGCGAACCGAATGCCAGCGATATCCCGCGTCGCATGTGAGCGCTGCGGGATCGCGACGCTTCGCCTCCGATCGGGCACGAATCGATCGACGGGGGTGAGCGCGTGTTCAAGAACGAGAGAGAAGACGGGGGAAACCAGATGCCCACGATCAACCAACTGGTGCGTCACGGTCGGCACCGAGTGCAGTCGAAAACAAAGTCCCCGCACTTAGAGGGGAACCCGCAGAAGCGGGGTGTGTGCATTCAGGTACGGACGATGACCCCCAAGAAGCCGAACTCGGCCTTACGGAAGATTGCGCGGGTGCGGCTGACGAACGCGGCGGAGGTCACCGCCTACATTCCAGGCATCGGCCACAACCTGCAGGAGCACTCGATCGTCTTGATCCGCGGCGGGCGGGTCCCCGACCTGCCGGGGATCCGGTACCACATCATCCGCGGGGCAATGGACTCGGCTGGGGTCACGGACCGCAAGCAGGGCCGCAGTAAGTACGGCGCCAAGCGGCCGAAGCCGTAAGGGGCTGACGGGCAGACGGACATCCTGAACGCGACGCGTCACGGACCCGTCGCGTAGACGGCGAGGGAACAGAGATGCCACGGAAAGGACAAGTACCACGGCGGGAGGTTCTGCCAGAGCCGGTCTACAACAACGCGACCGTCCACCGGCTCATCAATAAGGTCATGGAGCGAGGCAAGAAAAGTCTGGCCGAGCACGTCGTCTACACGGCGTTCGACCAGATCAAAGAAAAAGCCGGCCAAGATCCGGTCAAAGTGTTCGACAAGGCGCTGCACAATATCATGCCGGCCCTGGAAGTTCGCCCCAGGCGGGTCGGGGGCGCTACGTATCAGGTGCCGATTGAGGTACGCCCGGACCGGCGCATGTCCTTGGGCCTGCGCTGGCTAGTGGAGTACGCGCGGGCGCGCAAAGACAAGCGGTCGATGATGGACAAGCTGGTCGCAGAGATCATGGACGCCTCCGCTGGCCAGGGCGGCGCCGTGAAGAAGCGTGAGGATACGCACCGCATGGCCGAGGCGAACAAAGCATTCGCACATTATCGCTGGTAAAGCGGGGCTAGGGGACAACTAGTGCCCGAACTTGTGGTGGCAACGAAGATGAGTATCGAGCTAGCAAAAATCCGAAACATTGGCATCGTCGCGCACATTGACGCAGGTAAGACGACGACGACCGAGCGCATCCTCTTCTACACCGGACGAGTGCATCGCATCGGCGAAGTCGACGAGGGGTCGGCGACGATGGACTGGATGGTGCAGGAACGGGAGCGGGGGATCACCATCACCTCTGCTGCCACGACCTGTTTCTGGCGCGACCATCGCATCAACATCATCGACACGCCGGGCCACGTGGATTTTACCGTGGAAGTCGAGCGCTCGCTGCGTGTGCTGGACGGCGCGGTGGTGGTGCTCAGCGCGGTCGAGGGCGTGCAGCCGCAGTCGGAGACGGTGTGGCGTCAGGCCGACCGCTACCGCGTGCCGCGTATCTTGTACGTGAACAAGATGGATCGCACCGGGGCGGACTTCCTCCGCACCGTGCGCATGGTCCGCGAGCGCTTGGGCGCCACGGCCGTGCCCGTCCAGCTGCCGGTTGGTGCCGAGGATGCCTTCCAGGGCGTCGTCGATCTCATCCGGATGAAGGCGATTCTCTACCTGGACGACTTAGGGACCCGTTCCGACGAAACGGAGATTCCTGCCGCCATGCGCCAGCTCGCCGAGGAATGGCGCGAGAAGCTGGTGGACGCGGTGGCGGAGATGGACGATGAGCTGACCGCCAAGTACATCAACGGGCGTGCTCTCTCGGAGGAGGAAATCCGACGGGGGCTGCGGCTGGGGACGATCTCGGCCAAGCTGGTGCCGGTGCTAGCCGGCTCCTCGTTCCGCAACAAGGGCGTGCAGCCGTTGCTCGATGCCGTCGTCGACTACCTGCCGGCTCCGGTGGACATGCCGGCCATCCAGGGCTACCACCCTGACACCAAGGCGCCCGTCCTGCGTCATCCCGATCCCGCCGAACCGTTCTGCGCCCTGGCGTTCAAGATTGTCACCGATCCGTATGTGGGCAAGCTCACGTACTTCCGCGTCTACTCCGGCACCCTGAAGGCCGGCTCCTACGCGTACAACGCCAACAAGGGGAAGAAGGAACGGGTCAGCCGCATCCTGCAAATGCACGCCAACCACCGGGAAGATATCCCGGAAGCGACCGCGGGTAATGTCGTGGCCGCGGTCGGGTTGAAGGACACCACGACCGGCGACACGTTGTGCGACCAGGACCACCCCCTGGTTTTGGAATCGATGCAGTTCCCCGAACCAGTCATTGCCGTCGCGGTCGAGCCCAAGACGAAAGCGGATGAGGACAAGCTGGGGATCGCCCTGGCCAAACTCGCCGAAGAGGACCCGACCTTCAAGGTGCGCTTCGACCACGAGACCGGCCAGACCCTGATCGCCGGGATGGGCGAGCTCCACTTGGAGATCATCGTCGACCGCATGTTGCGCGAGTTCGGCGTGCAGGCGAACGTTGGTCGGCCGCAGGTGGCCTACAAGGAGACGATTCGCCAATCCGCCGAGGCCGAAGCCCGCTACATCCGGCAGACCGGCGGGCGCGGGCAATACGGCCATGTCGAGATCATCCTGGAGCCCTTGTCCCGCGGGACCGGTATCGAGTTTGAGAATGAGATCAAGGGCGGGGACATCCCTCGGGAGTTCATCCCCCCCGTCGAGGACGGGATCCGCGAGGCCGCCGAGAGCGGCGTGTTGGCGGGGTACCCGGTGGTCGACTTCCGGGCCCGGCTCATCGACGGGTCCTACCACGAAGTGGATAGTTCCGAGATCGCGTTCAAGATCGCGGGCTCGATGGCGTTCAAAGAGGCAATGGCGAAGGCCAAACCCGTCCTGCTCGAACCGGTGATGAAGGTCGAGGTGCTCACCCCCGAGTCGTACATGGGCGATGTCATCGGCGACCTCAATTCCCGGCGGGGGCGGATCGAGAGCATCGAGCAGCAAGGGAAAATCCGCATCATCCGGGCGCTGGTGCCCTTGGCTGAAATGTTCGGGTATGCGACCGCGCTGCGGTCAAACACCCAGGGGCGCGCGACGCACACCATGGAGCCGTCGCACTACGAGGAAGTGCCAGCCAATATCGCCGAGCAGATTCGCGCGAAGTCGAGCGTCGGAACACGGACCTAACATCACAAGAGACGAGTATCGAAGTCAGGACGCGGGGGGACTCATCCAATGAGCAAGCAGAAGTTTGAGCGCACGAAGCCGCACGTGAACGTGGGGACGATCGGGCACGTGGACCACGGGAAGACGACGCTGACGGCGGCGCTGACGCAGGTGTTGGCGGGGATCGGGGTCAGCAAGCCGTACGGGTTCTGGGAGATCGACAACGCGCCGGAGGAGAAGGCGCGGGGGATCACGATCGCGATCAGCCACGTGGAGTACGAGAGTCCGAAGCGGCACTACGCGCACGTGGACTGTCCGGGGCACGCGGACTACATCAAGAACATGATCACAGGCGCGGCGCAGATGGATGGCGCCATCCTGGTGGTGTCGGCGACCGATGGGCCGATGCCGCAGACGCGGGAGCATATCCTGCTGGCGCGGCAGGTGAACGTGCCGTACATCGTGGTGTTTTTGAACAAAGTGGATGCGGTGGAAGACGCGGAGCTGCTGGACCTGGTGGAAGTGGAAGTGCGGGAACTGCTGAGCCGGTACCAGTTTCCGGGAGAGAAGGTGCCCGTGATCCGGGGCAGCGCGCTGAAGGCGCTGGAAGCGCTGGAGAGCAAGAAGGTGAAAGTCGAGCCGGGGAAGGGTGCGCCGCGGGGGAAGGACCCGTGGGTGGACAAGGTCTGGGAGCTCGTGGATGCGATCGACACGACGATCCCGACGCCGAAGCGGGACGTGGATAAGCCGTTCCTGATGGCGGTGGAGGACATCTTCACGATCACGGGACGGGGGACAGTGGCGACGGGACGGGTGGAGCGCGGGAAGCTGAAGGTGGGCGAAGAGGTGGAGCTGGTCGGGCTGCGGCCG